>JAEEGL014030363.1_pt1 | contig 13136 bp, 9 predicted proteins | sample 9134231 | NCBI WGS metagenome assembly JAEEGL01 (sample SAMN16246548, study PRJNA631951) | gut metagenome | biome: gut microbiome; feature: rumen; material: fiber-attached | host: Bos | place: Iran: Karaj | collected 2018-10
GTCGGGATGAGGCGACTCGAACGCCCGACCCCTACGTCCCGAACGTAGTGCGCTACCAACTGCGCTACATCCCGAAAACCTCCGTGTGGCAGGGACGAGTGAACATCCTCTGCAAGAGGTGATTTTCAAAATCGACTGCAAAGGTACACAGAATTTTTCAATTACGTGCAACTTTTCCAAAGTTTTTTGTTTTGGAAGCCTAAAATGCCCAATAGGAGTGACAGAGAGGTGGTTTACTTCCGCCCTGTGTGCTTGTTGGTGTGCACAAATCTTCTCGTCGCTCCGAAACTATCAGCATCTTCACGGGTGGAAACGATGCCTACGGCTTGCCGTTGATGTAGTGTTCTGTTGGGCAAAGGGCTACAACAGTTCAGCCAACTGATAGAGACGGTTGCCGTTGCTGCCCTTGATCAGGATGTAAAAGCCTTCAGGACGACTCTCGGCAATGGCGGCTTTCACCTCCTCAACGTCGTGGAACTTGCGGTAATGGCATTTGATGTCCTTGAATTCGTCGCCCACCAGCCACACTTGGTCAAAGCGACAGCGCTTCAAAACCTTGATGATGTGGCCGTGTTCCTCGCGACTTGACTCGCCCAACTCGCGCATCTCGCCGATGATAGCCATCTTCGGGCTTACTTGCATCAGGCTAAAGTTGTCGAGAGCGGCCTCCATAGACGTTGGATTGGCGTTGTATGCATCCACGATAAGGTGGTTATAGGGTGTCTCCTTGAGCTGCGAACGGTTGTTGGTAGGCTCATAGTTTTCCAGCGCATGGCAGATCTGGCTGGGCGATACGGCAAATTGCAGGCCTATGGTGATGGCTGCCAGCACGTTATCGAGGTTGTAGCTGCCGATGAGATGGGTGCTAACCTCGTACCAATGCTGCTCTTCGTTGCGCTCTTCCAGGTCGAGTCCGTTCTCGCACCAGCGCAGACGCAGGTAGGGATCGCAGGCAATGAGCTGTCCAATCACACAGCCTTCGGCATTGGCAGGGTTCTGACTGTAGGGCGCAACCCATGCATTATCGGGCAGGATGGATACGAGATGCTCGTTGTCGGCATTGATAAAGATGACGCTTTCCTGTCGAGTGGCCAGGTAGTCGTACAGCTCGCCTTTCGTCTTGATGACGCCTTTCAGTGAACCGAAGCCCTGTAGGTGGGCCTTACCCACGTTGGTGATGAGTCCACAGGTAGGTTCGGCGGTCTCAACCAATGTCTTGATGTCGCCTGGATGGCTGGCTCCCATCTCGACAACGGCAATTTCGTGGTCCTTGTTCAGTCGGAACAACGTCTTGGGAACACCCACGTCGTTGTTGAAATTGCCCTCGGTGGCCAGCACATTGTACTTCTCCGACAGCACGGAACGGATGAGTTCCTTCGTCGTTGTCTTGCCGTTGGTGCCAGTGATGCCGATGACGGGAATCTGGAACTGACGGCGATGCTCGCGTGCAAGCATCTTCAGTACTTGCAACGAGTCGGCAACGAGCAGCAAACGGCCTTCCATGACCAGCTGAGGGTTGTTGATGGCCACTTGTTCGTCATCGACTATTGCCAGCGAACAGCCTTTTTCAAGTGCCTGAACGGCAAACTTATTGCCGTCGAAGTTGTCACCTTTCAAGGCAAAGAATATGCTTCCCTCGGGGCAATCGCGGCTGTCGGTGGTGATAATGGGGTGTTGTTGATAGAATGAGTATAGTTCCTTGATGTCCATAATTAGCGTATTTTTGTGCAAAGATAGGAAATAAATATGAATTATGGGTGAAGATTTCTGAATAATTTTCGCAACTTTGGCCTTGCCGAAGTTACTTCCGTTCGGGAATGAAAGCAAAAACTTTGATTTTTGTTTTGCATTTCGCTCACTTATTCGTAACTTTGCACGAAGAATGGAATACTGCATCAATGTGAGGGGTGCCCTGATGAACTTGGCAGAGCCATGGGTTATGGGCATCCTGAACTGCACGCCCGACTCGTTTTTTGCCGGAAGCCGCAAGCAAACGGAACGAGAGATAGCTGAGCGTGCACAGCAAATCGTGGCCGAAGGCGGTCGCATCATTGATGTAGGTGCCTTCTCTACCAGGCCTGGAGCACAGGAAGTGAGCCTCGAAGAGGAGTGCAACAGGCTGCGCAATGCACTGACCATCGTGCGCCAAGAGGTGCTGGATGCCATCGTAAGTGTTGACACCTATCGCCCGCTGGTGGCCCGACGTTGTGTGGAAGAGTGGGGGGCAGACATGGTGAACGACGTGTCGGAAGGCGGACAGACGGGCATTGTGAACACGCCCATCAACGAGGAAGGCTCGATGTTCGAGACCGTTGCCCGCTTGAAAGTGCCTTATATCCTGATGTCGGTGAAGCCTACGGTGGAGGCCATGCTGAAGGCTTGGGCCGAAGAAGTGCTGCAACTGCGTGCCATGGGTGCTAAAGACATCATCTTGGATCCTGGTTTTGGCTTCGGAAAAAGCAAGGATGAGAACTTCGACGTGCTGTCGCAACTGGATAAACTCACTGTGATGGACTTGCCATTGCTCGTTGGCGTCTCGCGCAAAAGTATGATTTGGCGGACGCTCGACGGTACTCCTGATACGGCACTCAACGGTACGACGGTGCTAAACACCATAGCCCTGCAAAAAGGTGCCAGCATTCTGCGTGTGCACGATGTCCGTGAAGCCGTTGAAACCGTAAAACTGTTCAATAAAGTAAATAAGATAAATAGCTAACCATCCGCGTCATCCGTTAGATTCGTGTCATCCGCGGTCGCAAAATCGTCAATCCGCGAATTGTAAATCGCCAATTCGCCAATCGTAAATCGCTGATTCATCAATCGTAAATCGCAAATCCGTAAATCGTAAATAAAGAACATGCCCTTTGATTTTGAAATAAAAGATATTGTCGACATCCTGTTAGTGGCGCTGATGCTCTACTATATCTACCGGCTTATGAAAGAGAGTCGGTCGCTAAACATATTCATTGGCATCATGGTGTTTGTGCTTGTCTGGCTGTTTGTCAGTCAGGTGCTGGAGATGAGGCTGATGGGTTCGATTCTCGACAAGTTGGTTAGCGTGGGTGTTATCGCCATTATCGTGTTGTTCCAGGAAGAAATTCGCAAGTTCCTCTATACGCTTGGTGCACACCAAAGGTTCCGTTCGTTCCTCCACTACTTTAAGAATAAGGACAAAGAAGGCGAGGAAGACAAAGAAACGATCATGCCTATCGTAATGGCATGCATGAACATGGCGCGTCAAAAGGTGGGCGCCCTGATTGTGGTGGAACGCAGTGTGGCCCTCGACGACATCGTTGAGACGGGCGATCGCATTGACGCAAGCATCAATCAGCGGCTCATTGAGAACATCTTTTTTAAGAATTCGCCCTTGCACGATGGTGCTATGGTGATTTCGAAGAAGCGCATTAAGGCTGCTGGTTGTATCCTGCCCGTGAGCCATAACCTCGACATCCCTAAGGAGTTGGGCTTGCGCCACCGTGCGGGACTGGGCATTTCGCAGGCCAGCGATGCCATCGCCATCATCGTAAGCGAGGAGACGGGCCGCATCTCAGTGGCTAACAAGGGTGAGTTCCGCCTGCGTTTGTCGGCTGAAGAACTCGAGGCAGTGCTGGCAAAGGAGATGTAGGGATGCCTCAATCCACTGCATTTACACGCCGAAAGACCAGAAGAATGACTTTTATTACTAATTTTTAATTATACTACAATGGATCTATTACAACAAATCGTGGCACGTGCAAAAGCCAACAAGCAGCGCATCGTGCTTCCAGAGGCCGAAGAGGAGCGCACACTGCGCGCCGCCGACCGTGTTTTGGCCGACGAACTGGCCAACATCATTCTCATTGGCAATCCTGAGGCAATCAAAGCCGATGCCGAAAAGTATGGATTGACCAACATTGACAAAGCTACTATCATCGATCCGCTAAACAATCCGCGCAGCGAAGAGTATGCTGAACTGCTGGCAGAGCTTCGCAAGAAGAAGGGAATGACCATCGAACAGGCTCGCGAACTGGTGAAGAACCCCCTCTATCTGGGTTGCATGATCATTAAGACCGAAGGTGCCGACGGCCAGATCTCAGGTGCTCTCTCTACAACTGGCGACACGCTGCGTCCAGCCCTGCAGATTATCAAGTGTGCCCCTGGCATTACCTGTGTCAGTGGTGCCATGTTGCTCATCACAAAGCAGCCGCAATATGGTGAGAACGGTGTCGTTGTTGTTGGCGATGTGGCCGTTACGCCTATGCCCGATGCCAACCAATTGGCTCAGATTGCAGTCTGCACGGCACAGACAGCCAAGTCGGTGGCAGGCTTTGAGGATCCCCGTGTTGCCATGTTGAGCTTCTCGACGAAGGGCAGTGCCCAGCACGAGGTGGTCGACAAGGTGGTTGAAGCCACTCAACTGGCTCGTGAGATGGCTCCCGAGCTGAAGATCGACGGTGAGTTGCAGGCCGATGCAGCCCTCGTTCCCTCCGTTGGTGCCAAGAAAGCTCCCGGTAGCGACATCGCAGGCAATGCAAACGTGCTCGTATTCCCGAACCTTGAAGTGGGTAACATTGGCTATAAGCTCGTGCAGCGCCTTGGCGATGCCATCGCCATTGGCCCGATTCTGCAGGGTATTGCACGTCCTGTGAACGACCTTTCGCGTGGTTGCTCTGTTGACGACATCTACTATATGGTGGCTATCACGGCTTGCCAGGCCATGGATGCCAAATAAATAGAGAATAGAATAGTACATATTATAACTGAAACAAATTAGAGCATCTATTGATTTATGAAGATATTAGTTCTTAATTGTGGTTCATCATCCATTAAGTATAAGCTCTACAACATGGACGACGAGTCCGTTTTGGCACAGGGTGGTGTCGAACGCATCGGTTTGGACAATGCTTTCTTGAAGCTGACGTTGCCCAATGGCGAGAAGAAGATCCTCATGCACGACATGCCCGACCATAAAGAGGGCGTGAACTTCGTGTTCCAAACCCTGCTTAGCGATGAGTATGGCGCCATCAAGAGTCTCGATGAGATCGATGCCGTTGGCCATCGTATCGTGCAAGGCGGTGACCTCTTCGAGAAGAGTTGCCTCGTTAACGAAGGCGTTGAGGCTGGTATCGAGAGCCTTTGCGACCTGGCTCCTGTTCACAATGCCGGCCATTTGAAGGGTATCCGTGCCGTTGACCACCTGATGCCGGATGTTCCGCAGGTGACAGTGTTCGACAATGCCTTCCACAGCACAATGCCTGCGCATGCCTATCTCTATGCTGTGCCCTACGAACTGTACGAGAAGTACCACGTACGTCGCTACGGTTTCCACGGAACCAGCCACCGTTACGTGTCGCATCGCGTAGCAGAACTGATGGGAAAGGACATCAAGGACCTGAAGATCATTACCTGTCACATCGGCAATGGCGCCTCTGTGGCTGCCATCAAGGACGGCAAAGTCATCGATACCTCTATGGGTCTGACCCCGTTGGCAGGTGTTATGATGGGTTCACGCTCTGGCGATATCGATGCTTCGGCAGTGACCTATATCATGGATAAGCTGCACCTGCAGCCCCAGGAGATGGCCGACTTCCTGAACAAGAAGTCGGGTGTGCTGGGCATCACAGGCATTTCGAGCGACATGCGCGACATTGAAGAAGCTGCAAAGAAGGGTAACGAGCGTGCTCAGCTTGCCCTGCGCATGTACAACTATCGTATCAAGAAGTACATCGGCTCCTATGCAGCTGCCATGGGTGGCGTTGACGTCATCGTTTGGACGGCTGGCGTTGGCGAAAACCAGGTTTCTACACGCATGGAGGCATGCTCCGGACTAGAGTTCCTCGGTGTGAAGATGGATGCAGAGGCCAACAATTGCCGTGGCGAAGAGAAGCTTATCTCGGCCAAGGACTCCAAGGTACAGGTGTGGGTTGTTCCCACCGACGAGGAGATCGTCATCGCCCGCGATACAATGGAATTGGTGAAGAAGTAAAAACCTTTCGAACCCTTATTCTAACGGTCCCCGTCCCTACAAGGATGGGGACCGTTTATTTGTGCAAATGTTTTATGTTTGTGCAATGCTTTTTACGCTTTTTTTGCAACTTATATTTCGTTATGTCAGGGAAAATGAGTAACTTTGCACGTTATTATAAGACAAAACAAAAATGGCAGAAAATCAGAACAACGTTAACAACTATTCCGCGAGTAACATCCAGGTGCTCGAAGGCCTTGAGGCAGTGCGCAAGCGCCCTGCTATGTATATCGGTGACATCAGCGAAAAGGGTCTTCACCACTTGGTAAACGAGACGGTTGACAACTCAATCGACGAAGCAATGGCTGGTTACTGTAAGAACATCGAAGTAACCATCAACGAAGATAATTCCATAACCGTGCAGGACGATGGTCGAGGCATTCCCGTCGACGAGCACGAGAAGATGCATAAGTCGGCCCTCGAGGTCGTCATGACGGTGCTGCATGCAGGTGGTAAGTTCGACAAAGGCTCCTATAAGGTGTCCGGAGGTCTGCACGGCGTCGGCGTAAGCTGCGTCAATGCGCTGTCGAAACACATGCTTTCGCAGGTTTATCGCAATGGTCACATCTATCAACAGGAATACGAAAAGGGTAAGCCTCTCTACGATGTGAAGATCGTAGGCGATACCGATCGCACCGGTACGCGCCAGCAATTCTGGCCCGATCCCACCATTTTCACCACCACAACCTACCAGTGGGACATCATCGCACGCCGCATGCGCGAGCTGGCTTACCTGAATGCCGGCATCACCATCCACCTCGTTGACCTCCGCAAGGACGAAGAAGGCAAGACGCGCGAGGAGACTTTCCATGCCAAGGACGGTCTGAAGGAGTTTGTGCGCTACATCGACCGCCATCGTACCCACCTTGTTGACGACGTCATCTACCTGAAGACCGAGAAGCAAGGCATACCCATCGAGGTGGCCATTATGTACAACACCGACTATTCGGAGAACATTCACTCTTACGTCAACAACATTAACACCATCGAAGGCGGTACCCACCTGACGGGATTCCGCATGGCTTTGACGCGCACCTTGAAAGCTTATGCCGACCAAGACCAGCAGATTTCCAAGCAAATCGAGAAGGCTAAGATCGAGATTGCAGGCGAAGACTTCCGCGAAGGCCTCACGGCAGTCATCTCAGTGAAGGTGGCTGAGCCCCAGTTCGAAGGTCAAACCAAGACGAAACTGGGTAACTCCGAGGTGACAGGTGCCGTTCAGCAGGCTGTTGGCGAGGCTCTTTCGTACTATCTGGAGGAGCATCCGAAGGAGGCAAAGCAGATCTGCGAGAAAGTAGTGCTGGCCGCTACGGCACGTATCGCAGCCCGTAAGGCTCGCGAAAGCGTGCAGCGCAAGAACCCGATGTCGGGTGGTGGCCTGCCTGGAAAGCTGGCCGACTGCTCGAATAAGGATCCGAAGGAGTGCGAAATCTTCCTCGTCGAGGGTGACTCTGCAGGTGGTTCGGCCAAGCAAGGCCGCGACCGCCATTTCCAGGCCATCCTTCCGCTGCGTGGAAAGATACTGAATGTGGAGAAGGTACAGTGGCATCGCGTGTTCGAAGCCGAATCGGTGATGAACATCATCCAGTCCATTGGCGTACGTTTTGGTGTCGATGGCGAGGGCGATCGCGAAGCTAACATCGAGAAATTGCGCTACGATAAGATCATCATCATGACCGACGCCGACGTCGATGGCTCGCACATCGACACGCTTATCATGACGCTTTTCTATCGTTTCATGCCCCAGGTCATTCAGGGAGGGCACCTTTACATTGCCACACCGCCGCTCTACAAGTGCACATACAAGAAAATCAGCGAATATTGCTACACCGAGCAGCAGCGCCAGGCCTTCATCGACAAGTATGTAGCCGGCGATGAGAACTCCTCGCAGCTGCACACGCAGCGCTACAAAGGTCTTGGTGAGATGAATCCCGAACAGCTTTGGGAGACAACCATGGATCCTGCCAACCGTCTGCTGAAGCAGGTGAGCATTGAAAACGCCGCTGAAGCCGACGAAATCTTCTCCATGCTCATGGGCGACGATGTGGAACCGCGCCGTGAATTCATTGAGGCCAACGCCACATACGCCAACATCGACGCATAAAGCCACAGCCTTTCTTAGTGCTTTACTAAGGTCAAAAGATCTTTTTACTATAGTCAAATGAGTTTTTTGCTGTAGTGAAAAGATCTTTTTGCTATAGTAAAGTTCCGTGAACCCAATGCAATCGACCCTCTAAAGGGCTGCTTTCGCCCTTCAATCCCATAGCTTTCATCCCGCAAAAGCAATGCTTTGAGACACCAAAAGCATTGCTTTAGCAGGGCGAAAGCTATGGGTTTGTAGAACCATCCCTATGCTTTCAAAGAACACGAAACATCTTATTCCGACATCATAGTCGGTCCCCTAAAAACGACATCATCCCCCTTTCCGACCGCAAAAAACAGCAAAACATTTGGTTGAACGCCGAAAAAGCACTATCTTTGTGCAAAAGTTAAAACTAAAAAGCTAAATGTTGATGAAGAAAGTGCTGTTTTCCGTAATAGCCTTTTGCTGTCTTTGTGTGCCGTCAGTCGTAGCGCAGACCCAGTCAGACCCCTGCCATCAGCTGCCCATGCGGCTGTGGTACAACCAGCCAGCAGAGTTTTTCGAGGAGTCGTTGCCCGTCGGCAACGGTCGTTTGGGAGCGATTGTCTATGGCAATCCTGACGAGGACGTCATCCAACTCAACGACATCACGTTCTGGACGGGTGGTCCCTACGACCGACAGATGGACAGCGAGGCCCATAAGTGGCTGCCCAAGATTCGCGAGGCATTGTGGCGCGAAGACTATCGCACCGCCGATTCGCTGCAACTCAACATCCAAGGGCCTAACAGTAGCGACTATATGCCGTTGGGAACGCTGTGCCTTCGCTCGCTCAACCGTGAGCCTTGGACCGACTACTACCGCCAGTTGTCGCTCGATAGTGCCGTCTGCATGAACCAATACCGCCGTGGCGGCGTCCAGGTAAGGAAGGAATACCTCGTGAGTCATCCCGATCAGGCCATCGTCATCCGCCTCACTGCCACGGGCGGAACACTCAGCGAGGAGCTGCAAATGACTTCGTTGGTTCCCCATCGCGTAAAGGTGTCGCCTGCAAATGGGCAGTCTGGACAGCTGATGATGACGGGCCATGCCCTTGGTGACCCGCAGGAGCAGATGCACTTCTGCACCATTCTGCGTGCCAATGCCGACCAGGGCGCACAACTCGAGGCCACCGACACCTCGCTGGTGGTACGGAATGCGAAGGAATTGACCATCTATATCGTCAACAGAACATCGTTCAACGGCTACGACAAGCACCCTGTGCGTGAGGGATCTCCTTACATTGAGCAGGCTACCGACGATGCCTGGCACACCGTAAACTGTACGTTTGACCAGGTAATGCAACGCCATGTGCAGGACTACAAGCAATTCTTTGACCGCTTAAAGTTGCAGTTGAACCCCTCAACGAGTCCTGTTGCATCGCTGTCGATGCCTGATGCCCTGCGCTTACCTACGGACCAGTTGCTGAAGCAGTACAACGATGCGCCTGCAGAGGCCCAGTCAAGTGGCAATGCCAGTTATCTGGAAACCCTCTACATGCAGTATGGCCGCTACCTGCTCATCAGTTCGTCGCGCACACTCGGTGTGCCAGCCAACCTGCAGGGCCTCTGGAATCCTCATCTTCATGCGCCTTGGCATGCCAATTACACCATTAACATCAACCTGGAGGAGAACTATTGGCCTGCCGAGGTGGCCAATCTGTCGGAGATGACCGAACCTCTCTGGACTTTCATGCAGGCTTTGGCCGACAATGGACAGTATTCAGCCCGCAACTACTATGGCATTCAGCGCGGCTTCTGCTCCAGTCATAACAGCGATATCTGGGCGATGACCAACCCCGTGGGCATGAAACGCGAGAGCCCCGAATGGAGTAACTGGAACATGGGCATAGCTTGGCTGACCGAAAACCTATGGGATCACTACCTGTTCACACAGGATCAGAACTTCCTACGGCAAAAGGCATTCCCGCTAATGAAGGGCGCTTCGGAGTTCATGCTTGACTGGTTGGTGGAGAATCCCAAGCAACCAGGCGAGCTGATCACATCCCCCTCGACGTCTCCCGAGAATGAATACGTCACTCCCGAGGGCTATCACGGCACTACGTGTTATGGTGGCACGGCCGATCTCGCCATTATCCGCGAGCTGTTCACCAATACTATTGCTGCCCACAAGGTCTTGGTAGGGCACGGCGACAAGCAAAACGGTTGGGGCATCGTCGATGATTGCATTCCCATGCAGATATCTTTGAACAGACTGCATCCATATACCATCGGTAAGGATGGCGACTTGAACGAGTGGTACCACGATTGGCGCGACTGGGATCCACATCATCGCCACCAAAGCCACCTCATCGGCCTCTATCCAGGTTCGCACATCACGCTTTCTTCGACTCCCGAGATAGCCAAGGCATGCGAACAAACACTCGTTCAGAAAGGTGATCAGACCACAGGGTGGTCCACTGGCTGGCGCATAAACCTCTGGGCACGCCTGCATCGACCTGACCAAGCCTATCATATCTACCAGAAACTGCTCACTTATGTGTCGCCCGACCGTTACCGTGGACCTGATCGTCGACGCTCAGGCGGTACCTATCCCAACCTGTTCGATGCCCATCCGCCCTTCCAAATCGATGGTAACTTTGGTGGGACGGCCGGCGTTTGCGAGATGTTACTGCAGAGTCGCTATGACCAGCTGAATGCAAACGCTAAGAATCGCTACACTTTGGAACTGCTTCCTGCATTGCCCGATGCCTGGAAGTCGGGTTGCGTGAGTGGCCTGAAGGCACGTGGCGGCATCGAAGTGGCCATGACGTGGAAGGAAGGTCGTGTCGTTGAGGCATCGCTCGTAGCCAACAACAACTGCGAAGTGATGGTTGTTTACAACGGACAGCAGAAACTTTTGAAACTGAAGAAGGGTAAACAGAAAATCGTTCGATGAAACCGGCGATTTTTGAAGCTATCGTTTAGTCATGAGTAAAACGTGTGATGATGAAGAAAGACCATAGCATTATCTCTGAAATCAATGTCGAATCGGCGCGGCAAGTCTGTCAGGGGAGCTGCGTTGACGACGACTTGATGTTGTTCGACCATATCGGTCAACTGCCCATTCCCAATGAACCACGTCGTATGGGGTGCAAGTTTTTTGCTCTCTGTACGCAGGGTGAGGTTCAGTATAGCGTAGATACCGAGGCGCATACTATGCTGGCCAACGACATGATTATTATCAGTGAAGGGCAGGTAACCGACGACTATATGTTGTCGCGCGACTGCAATGGCATCGCAATCATGGTTTCTAACTCGTTTTTCGATGAGATTATCAAGGATATCCACGATCTTTCGCAGCTGTTCCTGTTCACCCGCACACATCCAGTGTGCCACCTTACGCAACAGGAATGCGACACTATCATGAGCTACTTCCAGGTTTTGAAACAGAAAACCGATGACCTGTCGCACCACTTCCGCCGCGAGACGGTGCGCTCGCTGCTTACGACGATGGTTTACGACCTGAGCAACATCATCATCCGTATGCAAAGCATCAGCGATCGGAGGCAGACACGGGCCGAAGGCATCTTCACGAAGTTCTTGCAGCTTGTGGAAAAGAACTTCCACAATGAGCGTCGCGTCAGCTGGTATGCCCACGAGCTGTGCATCTCGCCGAAGTATCTCTCGGAAACCATCAAGCAAGTCAGCCGAAGGACACCTAACGAGTGGATAGACAACTACGTAACGCTGGAAATACGTGTGCTACTGCGCAATTCAACAAGGAGTATCAAGGAAATAGCCGAGGACATGAACTTCCCAAACCAGTCGTTTTTCGGGCGTTACTTTAAGGAACATGTCGGCATGAGTCCTTCGGAGTATCGTCGTCACAGGCCCCGAAAATAAAAAAAACAACAGACAAATCCTTTTATCGCCCCATTAAATCATCCCTTGCGAATGCAGTTCGTTGGCAAGGGCACAGAGTTCGTCGTACCATTCCTGTCCGAAACGTTGCACAAGTGGCTCGCGCAGGAATTTATAGACGGGCACATCGAGTTGCCTACCCTTCACGATAGCATCGCGACAGATGTCCCATCGGTGGTAGTTCAGTCCGACTGTTCCATTCGAAAACTTCTTCACACGAATGGGATAGAGCGAACATGATATGGGCTTCATGAACTTTGAGCGGCCCGAACGGCAGGCTTTCTCCAACGCACACAGGCAGTTGTCGCCGTCATAGCAGGTGAATACGCAGTCTTTCCCATGCACAATGCTTGTCACAAGCTCGCCTTCAGGGTCGCTGTAGGCTACGCCTTGGCGGTCGATGACACTTTGTGCCGAAGCCGAGAGGTCGCCCCACACAGCGTCGAGTGCATCTTCAATTTCGCCGATTTCATCGAGGGTTACGGGTGCACCTGCGTTGCCTTCAATACAGCAGGCTCCCTTGCACTTCTCGTAGTCGCAACAGAAGCGCTCGGTCAGGATGTCGGGCGATATCAGTACGTCGCCCACTTGCATGATGGGAAGAAGCTTTTCCAATTTTGAACTGATGATTGAGAATAGTGAATCGTTTGTTACCACTCTATCGGTGCGATGCCGTTTTGACTCAGGTACTCATTGCAGCGCGAGAACTGGTGTTGACCGAACCAACCACCGCGATTGGCCGAGAGGGGTGAGGGATGCACAGATTCAAGGACCAGGTTCCTCTGACGGTCTATCATGTAGGCTTTTCCACGGGCATAGCTTCCCCAGAGCATATAGACGATGTGCTCGCGGTGGGTGGCGAGAGAGCGGATGGCGGCATCGGTAAACGTCTGCCAACCCAGTTGCGAGTGGCTGTTTGCTTGATGTGCACGTACCGAAAGCGATGCGTTGAGCAGCAAAACGCCCTGTTCGGCCCATCGCGTGAGGTCGCCTGTCATGGGAATAGGTGTCCCCAGGTCGTCGTGAATCTCTTTGAAGATGTTCTGTAGCGATGGTGGGAAGGGCACTCCGTCCATCACCGAGAAACTCAACCCATGGGCTTGTCCTGGCTCATGGTATGGGTCTTGTCCGATGATGACCACCTTTACA
>JAEEGL014385411.1_pt1 | contig 13136 bp, 15 predicted proteins | sample 9134231 | NCBI WGS metagenome assembly JAEEGL01 (sample SAMN16246548, study PRJNA631951) | gut metagenome | biome: gut microbiome; feature: rumen; material: fiber-attached | host: Bos | place: Iran: Karaj | collected 2018-10
ATGGATGCTTACGAAAGAACTTTAAAACATAAAGATTCTAGGTTAATTAACGCAGGATCATTAACAGAAAGAGATAAAGAAAAATTAGAAGAAGTTCATACTAAAAATGAAAATTTAAAAGAAAAAAGAAGAAAAAGTATTCTAGAAAAATTAGGGATAATAGAAGTTACTTATGAAGAAGTACCTGAGGAACCTGAAAAGGATGAAAACAAAGCAGCAGAAACTAAACAAGAAGCTAGCGCTGTAACTCCAGAGCCAAAGCAAGAAGAGACTAGAAATGCAGAAGAAGAAATCAATTCATTAAACGAATGGGCTTTAGAGTTAGGAAATTACTTTGTTAATGATAAAAATAAATTAGTAAGAAGATAAAAGACATTTAATGTCTTTTTTTATTTTTCCAAAAGTACTGAAATATTTACAAATTGAAGAAAATATGGTATAATATGCGCATATTTATGGGGGAGTTTATATGTTAAAACAAAACAAAGAAGGAAAAAAAATAATTAAAGAATTACATGCTGTTATATTAGAAGAAAAAGAGATTAATCCGGATATGGCTTTTCAAATAGGTAGATTCATTGAACTTGAAAATAGAAGATGGCTACTTAAACATAAAAATGAACTAATTCATAATGGAGATAAAGAAATATCTGTATTAGACTATTTAGTAGCATGCAAATTAACAGAATTAAGAAAACCATTTAACTTAGATGATATAAAAGTATTTGAAACAATGACTAATCTTTTAAAGTCATATTACAGCAATATTAAAGAAGACAATAATATTAGTCTAAGCAGTGTTCTAAATGTAAAATATAAAGATGATACTTATAAAATTAATTGTTGTAATAACTTAGATTATTATATTGCTGATTTAGACTCTAGTTATGCTAAACATTTAGATGAACGTGTTGATTGGTTCTATGAAAATTACATTGAGTTTAAAAATAAACAATCAAAAACAGTTGCTAAAACAGCAACTGAAAAAAAATCACAACCAGTTAACAATAAAAAATTTGATACTTTTATAGATGTAGAAACAAAAAAAGAACCAGTACCAGTACCTGAAAAAGATACAATGAGTACAGTATCATCATGGGTACATGAATTAGGAAATCGTTTTATTTCTAAAAATAAGTCAGTTAAAAGATAATAAAAACAAGTTCTTATGAACTTGTTTTTTTATTGAGCTTGAACCGCTGTTATAGCAACAACACCAACGATGTCATCACTAGAACATCCTCTAGATAGATCGTTTATTGGACGAGCTATTCCTTGAGTAATTGGTCCATAGGCTTCAGCCTTAGCTAATCTTTGCACTAATTTATAGCCACTATTTCCAGAATCTAGATTTGGAAAGATTAATACATTAGCCTTACCAGCAACACTAGATTCAGGTGCCTTACTCTTAGCAACCTCTTTATCTAGTGCAGCATCTATTTGTAATTCTCCATCTAATCTCAATTTAGGATATCTTCTCTTAGCTATATTAGTAGCTTTAATAACCTTATCAACTAACACATGAGAAGCACTACCTTTAGTAGAATGAGATATCATTGCTACATAAGCATCTTTTTCTACCAGTTTCTCAAAACTATCAGCACTATCTTTAGCAATATAAGCTAACTTTGAAGCACTTGGATCTTGAACTAAGCCAGAATCAGCAAATACAAATGTACCCTCAGCACCATAATCACAATTAGGTACTACCATTAAGAAAAATGCTGAAACTAAAGCACAATCTTTTTTAGTTTTTACTATTTGTAGGGCTGGTCTTAAAGTATTTGCAGTAGAGTGGCATGCTCCAGATACAACACCATCAGCCATACCTTCTTTTACTAACATACATGCATAATACATATAATCATTCATTATTAAGTTTCTTGCTTCATCTAAAGTTAATCCTTTTTCTTTTCTTAATTCATATAACTTATTAATTAAATCTTCAGTTAAATCTTTATCTACATTAGGATTAATTATTTTAGCCTTACTTAAATCAAGACCATTATCTTCAAAAGTACTAGGATCACCAATAAGTATTATATTAGCTATTTCATCTTTCAAAACCTTATCAGCAGCTTCTAATACTCTTCTATCCATAGTTTCAGGTAAAACTATAGTCTTTTTATCACTCTTAGCCCTCTCAATAATATTCTTTATAAAACTCATTATTCTCCAACCTCTTCATCATTTATAATTTCTTCTATTTCTCTATCTTCATCATTATAAAAATCTTTCTTTTTATAACTACAAATCAAACCAATAATATTACTTGGAAATGATCTAGCTAATTTATTATATTTAGTAACTGAATCATTATAAAATTTAATAGTACCAATTCTATCTTCTTCATTACTTTCTAATTCAACTAATATCTTATTAATAGTATCACTTTTCATTAATTTTTCATTATCATCTATAGTAGCCATCAACTCGTTATAGCAGTGACTTAATATTTTATTTAATTGAAATAAATTCATCTTCTCTTTATCATATCCATCTAATTCAGATAAGTATTCATCATACTTTAATTCTTTCTTTATAACTGGAATTGCTCTTTCAATTAAATCCTTTTCTTTATCTAAATAGATACTTATATTATCTTCAGCTTCTTGAATTTTAATAATCGCAAAGCTAAATTTATTTTTAAAAATTACAAATATTAATGCTAGAAAACATAATATCGTAAGAATAATTAATATAATTTCGTAATCCATACAAATCACCTCTACTATAGAAATTATATCATAAATTATTAAAAATATAGTTATAATTTATAAATATAAGTAATTGTGATATAATACACTTAATTGAGGTGGTACTATGTCAAGAATTAAAATAAGCTATAGTATTAAAAATGAATATGATGATATTAATAGTGTGACTAAAGCCAATCTAAAGGATAATATTTTGTCTTATAAAGAAGAAGATAAGACTAAAGTTAAGTATGACTATGATAATCGGAGACTTGAGAGAACTAACGAAGCAATGTCAATGATATATGACTTTAAGAATGGAGAAGCGATTATTGATGTTAAAGCAGTTGGTTCTATTGTTAAATTAAAACTAGAGTCTTTAGATTATAAAAATGATAATTATAATCTATTAGAACAATATAAATTAGAAGACGAAATAATAGAATATAGAATAGAGGTATTATAATGAACATTATAAAAGATATAAATAAGGAGTTAAAAGATATCTTTGAGGAAGCAGGATACCCAATTGATGATATTGAACTAAAGCCTTCTCAAAGAAAAGATCTAGGTGACTTTCAGATAAATGATTGTATGAAATTAGCATCAATATATCACAAAGCACCTGTACAAATAGCTAATGATATCAAGGATTTACTTGATAAAGATGATAAATTTACTAATATTAATATAGCTGGACCTGGTTTTATTAATATTACTTTAAGTGATAAATATATAATTGATTCAATAAATAAAATAGAATCTAATGTAGATGAATTAATTGAAAAAGTGAGTGATAAAAAAGTAGTAATTGACTATGGTGGAGCTAATGTTGCGAAGGCTCTTCATGTAGGACACTTAAGAAGTGCTAATATCGGTGAAGCATTAAAAAGATTAGCTGATAAACTAGGTTATAAAGTAATTGGAGATGCTCACTTAGGAGATTATGGTAGACCACTTGGGTTTGTAGAGACTGAGATTAAAAGAAGATATCCAGACCTACCATTCTTCGATGAAAACTTTGAAGGTAATTATGATGATATAGAATTACCAATAACTAATGAAGATTTAGAAGAAATATATCCAATAGCTTCAGCTAAAGCAAAAGAAGATGAAGAATACTTAGAAGAAGGAAGAATAATCACTACTAAGATTCAACATCATGAAAAAGGATATTATGAACTATGGAAAAGAATCGTTGATATTTCTAAAGAAGATATTAAGAAGTGTTATGATGCTTTAAATGTTAATTTCGAATTATGGAATGGTGAAAGCGACGCTGTTGAATATTTAGATGAATTAGATAAGATAATCAAAGAGAAAAGCTTATCTAGAGAAAGTGAAGGGGCACAAGTTATCGATGTAGCTAAAGATACTGATAAGATTGATATTCCACCACTTTTATATATTAAGAGTAATGGTTCTATTTCATATGCAACTACTGATTTATGTACTTTAGTTCAAAGGAAGATTGAAAATGATCCTGATGAGATATGGTATGTAGTTGATCATAGACAATCACTTCATTTTACTCAAGTATTTAGATCAATTGAGAAATTAGGAGTGTTTAATCAAGATCAATTAACTCATGTTGGATATGGAACAATGAATGGTCAAGATGGAAAACCATATAAAACTAGAGATGGTGGAATAATGACATTAAAGGCTCTTTTAGAAGAAGTTTATGAATCTACTCTAAAGAGAATTAATAATGATAAAGTATCTGAAGAAGAAGCACCTATTATAGCTAAAAAAGTAGCAGTAGCAGCTTTAAAATATGCAGATTTAACACCATCAGTAGATACAGATTATATCTTTGATATAGAAAAATTCACTGATATTGAAGGAAAAACAGGACCATATGTTCTTTATTCAACCATCAGAATGAAATCATTACTAAATAATGCTAAAGGTATGGCAAATAATAAGATAAGTTATATTGATGATGAGTTAAAAGAAATGTATTTATCTATCTTAGATTTACCTAATGTTTTAGAAAAAGCAATTAAGGTTAAATCATTAAATGATATTACTGAATACTTATTTGTAATAGCATCACAATTTAATACATTCTATGCTAAGAATAAAGTATTAGTAGAAGAAGATATTGATAAGAGAACAACCTGGTTAACTCTTACAAAAATATTATTTGAAATATCAAATACGCTATTAGATATCTTAGCAATCGAAGTACCAGAAAAGATGTAGTTTCCTACATCTTTTTATATTTTAAAATAACATTCTTTCTTTATAAATCGACCTATTTCCTTATCACTATTTGATTCATAATAATGAATTAACATATTTTTATATGTATCTACTTTATCTTCAGGAATAACTATTAATCCCTTCCCTTTAGATATTAGATAATGATTAGCAAATATAACAGAAGTTCGTTTATTACCATCAATAAACATCTGTTTCTTAACTACATACAATAGCAAACTAATAGCAGTATCAACATCATCGTTCTTTTTCTTTGTAATTGTCTTTAAATCATTAATAATATCTGCCTCAATTGGGAAATCTGGCATCCAGTTAGTACCACTAATTTTAACAGGTGTAGATCTCAATTTGCCAGCATTATAATAAAAACCTTCTTCAACTAGTTTATTAATATGACACAGAATAAAATAATTAGATTCAGATAGAATAATACTCTTATTTAGAATAAAATCCCAGGCATGTTTTAAGTTAACAATCTTCATAATATCTTCAGCAGTCATATTATTGATTTTTCCGCCTTCAATTATTTTCTCTGTATTAGCTATAGTAGTAGCAACTCCTTCCAAAATAGCTTGTTGATAAATAGTATCAACTAAATGTTTTCTAGCAAAATCTATATTATTTTTAACATCTTCACCTAAATCCCTATCTACATAATTTAATTCTGCTAATTTTTTATTTATCTTTCTTAATTCTTTTTTTATCTCTTTAGCGGCAATATTCTGTTCGCAAATCATTTTATAGAGAACATCAGTATAATCACCTATATATTTAGTAGATTGAATACCATCATTATATGTATGAACATAAATATACTTTTTATCATTATTATTTCTAACTTCGATAGAACCATATAATAAATTATCTAATTCAAATTGCTTAATTTCTTTTTTTGTTAACAAGTCTAATATTTCTATATTATTCATAATAATCTCCTCAATAACATTATATCGTAAAAATAAAAATATGTGAATAAAAACGAAAAAAAACACACAAAAACATTCACATAAACTTTCACATACTTACTAATAGAAAAATTTTTTAAAAAAAGTGTTGTATTTATATTATTTATATAATATAATCGTATCGTTGATTTTAATTATGTGTTTCAGGAGTGATATATATGAAGTTAGATAAGATGAAAAAAGAAGATTTAGAATTATTATCAAATAAAGAATTAACAACATTAATCTTAAAAGAAACAAAGAAACCTCAAACTACAGCTGATTTATTCAAAAAAATAATGGAATTATTAGAATTGCCAGAATCTACTTTTGAAAATAAGATAGCTGAGTTTTATACACAATTAGCAACTGATAAAAACTTCACATTTTTAGATAATGGAAAATGGGACCTAAGTATTAATCATAAAAGAGGAAATACAACAGAAGAAGATGAAGAAGAAGACGAAGAAGAAGACGAAGAAGAAAAAGAAGAGTTAGACATCGAAGAAGATGAAGACAACTATGATGATACAGATGATGCTGATGATTATGATGATACTGAAGATGATTTAAAAGATTTAGTAATTATAGATGAAGATGAACTAGAATTAGATAATTAATCTAGTTTTTTTTATGAAATATATATGATATAATACTTACGACTGAAAGGATGGCTTATTATGATAGAGAGACTAGATAAAATTTTAGAAAGATATAACTTTTTAGAACATGAGTTAACTACTCAAGAAGTATTAAGCGATATTAAAAAAACTAAAGAATATTCAAAAGAATTAGCTAATCTAGAAGATTTAATTAAATGTTATAAAAGATATAAGGAAGTATTAAATGGAATAGAAGAAGCTAAAGAATTAATGAGTGATAAAGAATTAGGTGAATTAGCTAAAGAAGATTTTAATAATCTAACAGATGAAAAACAAAAATTAGAAGAAGAACTAGAAGTATTATTAATACCTAAAGATCCTAATGATGATAAAAATGTCATTATGGAGATAAGAGGAGCTGCTGGTGGAGATGAAGCTAATATCTTTGCTGGAGACTTATTTAGAATGTATATAAAGTATGCTGAAAAACAAGGATTCTCATATCAAGTGTATGATTCTGAAGAAGGTACTGCTGGAGGATTTAGCCAAATAGAGTTTATTATTAAAGGAGATAAAGCATATTCATTATTTAAATATGAATCTGGATCTCATAGAGTACAAAGAGTACCTGTAACTGAAGCAAATGGTCGTCTTCAAACTTCAACAGCGACAGTTTTAGCTATGCCTGAAGTAGATGATGATATCGATATTGAAATTAATCCAAATGATTTAAGAATAGATATTTATAGATCTAGTGGTAAGGGAGGACAAGGAGTTAATACTACTGATTCAGCAGTAAGAATTACTCACTTACCTACAAATACTGTAGTTACTTGCCAAAATGAAAGAAGTCAAATTCAAAATAAAGAGCAAGCTATGAAAGTATTAAAAGCAAGGCTTTATGAAATGAAATTAGAAGAGCAAGAGAAAGAAGCAGGTGCTGAAAGAAGAAGTAAGATTGGTACTGGAGACAGAGCAGAAAAGATTAGAACTTACAATTACCCACAAAATAGAGTAACTGATCATAGAATAGGTTTCACTACTAAAAACTTAGATAGAGTAATGGAAGGAGATCTAGATGAGTTATTCACAGCACTAAGAAAAGAAGAAGAAATAAGAAAGCTTCAAGGAGAACAAAGTGACAATTGATGAGGCATTAGCTTATGCTAAATCTAAGATTCACTCTGATCATGCCAAAATATTATTAGCGGATCTTCTAAACATAAATTCGTTAGAATTATTATTACATTTAGAAGAAGAAGTAGAAGAAGAAAAACTAGAATTATTTAAAAAAGAAGTGGAAGCACTAAGTCAAAAAAAACCACTTCAATATGTAATAGGAAATGTCAATTTCTATGGAGGAAAATTCTATATTAATGAAAATGTATTAATACCTAGATTTGAAACAGAAGAATTAGTTGAAAATACTATTAAAAAGGCAAAAGAATTATTCACAGAGCCTGTGGATATAATAGATATTGGATGTGGTTCAGGAGTAATAGGTCTTACTTTAGAAAAACACTTATCCACAAATTCTGTGGATTTAATAGATATTTCTGATGAAGCACTAGAAGTTTCTCACAAAAACTGTGGAAATTTTAATTCTAAAGCCAATCTTATCAAGAGTGATGTCTTTGAAAATATTGATAAGAAATATGACATTATTATTTCAAATCCACCATACATAAAACTTGAAGAAGAAATAGAGGATATAGTTAAAGATAATGAGCCCCATCTAGCCTTATATGCTGGAGAAGATGGATTAGATGTTTATAAAAAGATATTTAAAGATATTAAGAAGCATATGAAAGAAAAGTGCTTGATTGCTTTAGAGATAGGTATGGATCAAGCTGATGATATTAAGAAGTTAGTTGATGAAAATTTAGATAATGTTATTTTCGAAGTAAAAAAAGATTTACAAGGTAGAGATAGAATGATATTTATTTACACAAAATAGAAACAAATTCATTACAATAATTGAAAAAAATCACTATTTTAACTATAATAAGTATGGGTGATAATATGTTAGTTAATTTTATAGATATAATGCAAAAAGCAAAAGAAAATCATTATGCTATTCCACAATTTAATATTAATAATTTGGAATGGGCAAAATATATTTTAGAAGAATGTGAAGAATTACAAGTACCTGTAATTTTAGGTGTTAGTGAAGGAGCAGCTAAATATATGGGTGGAAATGATGTAGTAGTAGCTATGGTAAAAGGATTAATGAAAGACTTAAATATTACTATACCAGTAGTCTTACATTTAGATCATGGTAGTTCATTTGAAACATGTAAGAAAGCAATTGATGCAGGATACACATCTGTAATGATTGATGCTTCTAAATATGAATTAGATGAAAACATTAGAATTACAAAAGAAGTAGTAGATTATGCTCATGAAAGAGGAATTAGTGTTGAAGCTGAAGTAGGACATATTGCCGGTACAGAAGATGGTGTTACAGCAGAAGAATTACATGCAACTTTAGAAGAATGCAAAGCTATTTATGAAGGAACAGGAATTGATTCTTTAGCACCAGCACTAGGAAGTGTTCATGGAATTTATAAAGGTGAACCAAACCTTAACTTTGAAAGAATGCAACAAGTTAATGAAGCATTACCAATTCCATTAGTACTTCATGGTGGAACAGGTATACCTGCTGATAAGATAGAAAAAGCAATAGCTTGTGGTATATCTAAAATAAATGTTAATACAGACTTTCAGATGGCTTGGACTGCTGCTGTAAGAAAGAAACTTGAAGAAGATAAAGAAGTATATGATCCAAGAAAAGTTATTGGAGCAGGAGAACAAGCTATTAAAGATAAAGCAAAAGAATTAGTTGAATTATTTAAAACAAGATTAGGATAGGAGCGGTGAATATGAAATTGATGGAAATCGAAGGGGGAAGAGAACTATCTGGAAGCATCAGAATAAGTGGAGCTAAGAATGCAACAGTTGCAATTATACCAGCAGCAATACTTACTGATGAAGAAGTTACTATTTGTAATGTACCAGAAATAACTGATACAGATGCACTTTGTGATATTTTAAATGAACTAAATGTTAAAACATCACGAGCAAGTGGAAGTCTAGTAATTGATCCATCAAATATGAAAAATGGAGAGATTAAAGAAGAATATTCTAAAAAATTAAGAGCATCTTATTATTTCATGGGAGCGCTATTAGGTAAATATAAAGAAGTATCTATGTTCTTCCCAGGAGGATGTTCTATTGGAGCTAGACCAATCGATTTGCACTTAAAAGGATTTGAAGCTTTAGGAGCAAAAGTAACTAAAAATCATAATAAATACACAGTTAAAGCAGATAAACTAGTAGGTGCAAACATCTATTTAGATATAGCTTCAGTTGGAGCAACTATCAATATCATGTTAGCAGCTGTTTTAGCAGAAGGAAAAACTGTAATAGATAATGCTGCGAAAGAACCAGAAATAGTTAATGTCGCAACATTCTTAAATAATATGGGAGCTAAAATAGTAGGAGCAGGAACTTCTACAATTAAGATTGAAGGAGTAGAAAAACTTCATAAATGTTTCCATGAGATTATTCCTGATAGAATAGAAGCAGGAACTTACTTAATAATAGGAGCTTTATGTGGAAAGAATTTCAAAGTAGATAATCTAATCCCTGAACATTTAGATTCTGTAATATCTAAATTAGAAGAATTAGGAATAGATATTGAAGTAGGACAAGATTATGCTATAGTATCAAAAAATGATAATCTTAAAGCTACTAATATTAAAACAGCCGTTTATCCAGGATTCCCAACAGACTTGCAACAACCATTCACTGTACTTCTAACACAAGCAGAAGGAAAATCAAAGGTTGTAGAAACTATTTGGGAAAATAGATTTATGCATATAAAATATTTAAATGATTTAGGAGCCGATATAACTGTTAAAAATCAAACAGCTACAATCGTTGGACCAACTAAGTTAACTGGAACTACAGTAGTAGCTACAGACTTACGTGCTGGAGCCGCTATGGTAGCAGCAGGTCTAGCAGCTGAAGGTAAAACAGTTATCACAAATGTTGAACATATCCTAAGAGGATATGAAGAGATAATTGAAAAATTAGAAAGCGTTGGTGCAAAAATTACACTAAAAGAAGTATAAAATACTTGAAATTATTAACAATTAATGTTATATTAATTAGGCGTTTATATCTATAGCTTGAATTAAAGCTATGGCGAAGGGAGGAAGTATTAATGAAAACAGGAATACATCCAGAAATGAAAGAATGTACAGTAACTTGTGCATGTGGAAATACTTTTAAGTGCAAATCAACAAAAGAAAGTATAAATGTTGAAGTTTGTTCAGAATGTCATCCATTCTTTACAGGAAAACAATCACGTGCTTCACGTGCAGGTCGTGTAGACAAATTCAACAAGAAATATGGATTAGATAAAAAAGAAACTGCTTAATGCAGTTTTTTATTTTAATTAGTTTTATTACTATGTTATAATTTTAATAGATGAGGAGATTAAATATGAAAATAGGATTTGCTAGTGATCATAGAGGATATAAACTAAAAGAATATCTAAAAAATAAATTAAATGAGTATGAAATAGTTGATTATGGTACTAATAGTGAAGAATCTACTGATTACCCAGACTATGCATTTAAATTAGGTGAATCTGTAGTTAATGGTGATGTTGATTTTGGAGTAGCTATCTGTGGATCAGGTATTGGTATATCAATTGCCTGCAACAAAGTCAAAGGAGTAAGATGTGCCAAAGTAACTACACCTGAAGAAGCTATGTACACAAGAAATGATAATGATTCTAATATCGTAGCTTTTGGAGAAAAAACTACTGAAGAAGATGCTCTAAATATAGTTAAAACATTTATTAGTACACCATTCTCAAATGCAGAAAAACATCAAAGAAGAATAGACAAAATGACTGCTTACGAAGAGGGTAACTATGAGTGGTAAAATATTCATTTATATAGTAGTCTCTATCTTAGTAATATGGTCTTTAGAATCTTTAAATATAAATGGAATATTTAAAAAGAATAGAGTATATCAAGCAACTACATTTTATTTTTTAATAGCCTTATCAATGATATATTTAGTAACCAACTTTGTATATGATATATTCGTAACATTTAAATTATTTTAACATAATGTGGGGTGAGGAATTTGTTTTCAAAAGACATTGGTATTGATTTAGGTACAGCAAATGTAGTTATTTATTTAAAAGGAAGTGGAATTGTTCTAGAAGAACCATCTCTAGTAGTTATAGATACAACAACTAAAGAAGTATTAGCTGTTGGAGATGAAGCTATGGAAATGTTAGGTAGAACACCAGATAAATTAAAAGCAATTAGACCCTTAAAAGATGGAGTTATTGCTGACTTTGAATTAACTGAAATAATGTTAAATACTTTTATTAAAAAGATTAAAGGAAAAACAGTATTTAGAAGACCAAGAATTCTAATATGTTGTCCTACAAATATTACTCAAGTTGAAAAGAATGCTATTAAAGAAGCTGCTGAACAAACAGGAGCTAGAAAAGTATATATTGAAGAAGAACCAAAAGTAGCTGCTATCGGAGTAGGAATGGATATTACTAAACCATCTGCATCTATGGTAGTAGATATTGGAGGAGGAACAACTGATATCGCAGTACTTTCTTTAAATGATATTGTTGTTTCAGAATCAATTAGAGTAGCAGGTAATAAACTAGATCAAGATATAATAAAGTATTTAAAGAAAGAACATAGATTATTAATAGGAGAAAAATCAGCAGAAACTATTAAAATAGAATTTGCTAATGTATTTAAACCTAGTAAAAAAGAAAAATTAGAAGTAAAAGGAAGAAATCTAGATACAGGTCTTCCAGATACAATTACTATTACTGAAGAAGATACAGAAAAAGCACTAATAGATAGTGTTAAAAAGATGATTAAAGCAACTAATGAAGTATTAGAAGATACTCCACCAGAATTATCTGCAGATATTGTAGATAGAGGATTAATACTAACCGGAGGAGCATCACAATTAAGAGGTCTTCAAGATTTATTTAAACAAGAATTAAAAATACCTATTATCATTGCAGAAGATCCATTAAATTGTGTAGCTGAAGGAACAGGAGTACTTTTAAATAATACTAAACTACTAAGTAAAGACTCTGAAGAATAGGAGGAATTATGAAAGAACAAATATTATTATCAAGTAAAATAGTATTAGTAACATTTATCTTTTCAGCAATCATTATGGTACTAATGAGAAAAATAGCTTTTCATATTGATGCCGTAGATAGACCGACTAATGCTGAAGGAAGAAGACATATTCATAAAAGAGAAGTAGCTAAACTAGGAGGAGTTGGAATATTCTTAGGATTCCTATTTGGATATATGCTCTTTGGAGAACAGAGTATTAGAATGAATTCAATTCTAATCGGAAGTTTTGTTATTATCTTAACTTCAATAGTTGATGATATTAAATCTATTAAAGCTTCTTATAAGCTAGCAGGTCATTTAATCGCAGCTTGTATCATAGTATTCTATGGTGGAATACTTCTAAATAATATAACTGCTTTTGGTCTACACTTTGATTTTGGATGGTTATCATATCCAATAACAATATTCTTCTTAGTAGCATGTACTAATATCATTAACTTAATTGATGGATTAGATGGATTA
>JAEEGL014518447.1_pt1 | contig 13136 bp, 11 predicted proteins | sample 9134231 | NCBI WGS metagenome assembly JAEEGL01 (sample SAMN16246548, study PRJNA631951) | gut metagenome | biome: gut microbiome; feature: rumen; material: fiber-attached | host: Bos | place: Iran: Karaj | collected 2018-10
ATAATAGGCGGAACATCGCTTGTGGTGTACCCGGCGGCGGGGTTGATACGGTATTTCAGGGGAAAGCATATTGTGCTGATTAATAAGACGGAAACGGCGGCGGATGCAAACGCGGATCTCGTGATTCATGATTCGTTGGGCAAGGTTTTCGAACAAATAAAGGCATAAATATAACACAAACAAAAAACAGGCTCCCAGCGAGAACGCGCCATAAAATCCGCGGTTGAAGCCCTTCGGGACGCTTCGCTCTTCAAAGCGGATTTTTGTCGCAACCTCGCTTCCGCCTGTTTTTTGCGTTTTTTCGATTTTTTTTTTGGCAATCACCTTTCCCAGTGGATTATTAATCACTCTTTACATAGAGTGCAGAGGGTTTGGGAATTGACTCCCCTGCACAGAGTGGCTTACAAATCAGTTTTTACATAGATTAGATAGCGTTTGATTGATTTGCAGCGTGGTTAGGATAGAGATGCTTGAGCTACAAGAATCTATCTGCGTGTATCTGCGTTCATACTCGCTTCGCTCGTGCGCATTAAGGAAATTATTATCTAGCGAGCGTGGCGCACGCTGAGCATCTGCGTCAATTTTTTTCACGGCCCTAATAAGTAAATTTTTTGGCGTTGCGGATTCTTCAATAAATTCCAGGATTTGGACTTTGTAGCCTTTTTGTTCCAGGAGTTCGGAGCGGATGGCGTCGGTTATTAGGGCGGAGAGGCGCTCTTTGATTAGGCCGTGCTTTAGTAGTGGGGCGAAGGGGGAATCTTTTGCTACGGATTTGGCTGAGAGCTGGCTGTTGATTTCGTGCTGGCAACAGGGGACTGAGAGGATGGCTTTGGCTTTTCGGCGGATGGCGTAGTCCAGGGCGTAGTCGGTGGCGGTGTCACAGGCGTGAAGGGTTACGATTATGTCCGGGTGCTTTTCTTCGCCGAAGGAGGCTATGTCACCGACGGCGAACGAGAGATTTTTGAGCGATAGTTTTTGCGCCAGTGTGTTGCAATAGGCGATTACATCTTTTTTGAGGTCGAGGCCGAAGATTTCGCACGGGATTTTTTTGATTTCGGTGAGGTAATGCTGCACGGCGAAGGTGAGGTAAGATTTTCCCGAGCCGAAGTCAACGATGCTGAGCGGAGAATTTTCTGAAAGAGGATTCTTTTCACTCTCACGGAGCCGGAGTACATCACCAAGAACATCGTCGAGCATTTCAAGGAAGCGGTTTATCTGGCGGAATTTGTCATATTTTGACTTTACGACTTTCCCTTCGGCAGTCATCACGCCCAGGTGCACAAGGAACGGAACGGCACCCCCCTCAGGGAGAAGATATTTTTTTGTTTTATTAGCCCCTTCCCCACTCGAAGAAGACTTCCCCAAAGAAACATTTTTAATCTGTGTTAATCTGTGTTCATCTGTGGTTTCTTTTATTTTCTTGCGTAACTCTGTTACTTTTCCTTTTTTGTTTGCGAGAATCGTGATTTCTTCAGCTTCGGTGCGCTGGACGCAGTTTTTGAAGGTCGTTCCGGCGTGGGTAGCGATGAAGTCGTTAAGCTCAGCCTCGCTCATTTTTTTGTGGAAGACTTGCTTTTCGGTATAGAATTCTGCGAAGTAATTTTCATTTTTAGAAGCGGAAAGTGAGGATGTGAGAAGCTTTATTTTTACGCGGGTATACTGCTCGCCCAAGATTTCTGAGATGTTTTTTGTCGGTTTTGAGAATGTAACGGAGAGAATCATATCATTTCCTTTTGAATTCCTGCTTTGCTTGTCGCGTTAGGGATACGAAAGGCGCGTCAGCGTTCCGAAGCGTTAGCGTAGGAATGGAGCGACAGCGGAACCTGTAGTAGCCCGACCGCCGCGTAGCGGCGGGAACGCCCCCTACGAGCATAGCTCTTCGGGAGACTCGCCTAAAAACTCACCTCGTGAGTTTTTTCGCCTTCGGCGACCGGCTCCCTATGTGAAACATTAAAATGTTTCACGAAACACTATATATTTTAATTTAAAAATCCGATATGATAAATATATGGGAAAGATTTTTGTTTTTGTTAATCAGAAGGGTGGCGTTGGCAAAACAACTTCCGCTATCAACATTGGCGCTTACATGGCTCAGCTTGGCAAAAAGGTTCTGCTTGTAGATTTCGACTCTCAGGGAAACATGTCAACAGGCGTTGGAATCACAAAGGACAAGCCTTCAATTTATGAATTCATGGACGATGATTCGCTTTCGGGCTCGGCCATCAAGCATACCGTTGTTGAGAATCTCGATGCGATTTCCGCTGACGAGGATTTGGCTGGCGCGGCGATTGAGTTTGCTGATGCTACTAAAGTTCCTGTCGACAAGCGCGATTTCATCTTGAAGGAGACTTTGGAGCCCCTCAAGAGCGTTTACGACTACATTTTGATTGACTGTCCGCCGTCTCTGGGTATTTTGACGACAAACGGTCTTACTGCTGCCGATGCGGTTCTTGTTCCTATGCAGTGTGAATACTTTGCCTTGGAAGGAATCACTCTTTTGCTGCAGACGGTAAAACGCGTTCAGTCTACCACAAACCCTAACCTCGCTTTGGGCGGAATTTTCTTTACCATGTACGACAGCCGCACCCGACTGGCTCAGGATGTCGTGCGAAATGTTCAGGCATACTTTAAGGATGCGGTTTTCAACACCATCATCCCGCGAAATATTCGTCTTTCTGAGGCACCTTCTCACGGTCAGCCGATTTGTCTTTACGACCCGACCTGCGTTGGCGCAAAAAGCTACAAGAAACTTGCAGAAGAGGTAATCAACCGTGGCTAAGAAATTCGGTCTTGGGGCAGGCGTTGACGCTCTCATGGGCAAGGCCGGTTTGAGCGCGGACGATTTTGTGCCGAATCACAATCACGATGAAGCAAAACCTGCGGCTCAGCCAGAAGCAGCTGCTCAGAGTGCTGTGGAGTCGAACGATTCTCAGGCAGCGCAGGAAGCTCAAGAGGCAAAAGAAGCGGCTCAGGCTGTTGCAAAGGCTGTCGAGGTCGGAAACATCCCTGCGGAAGTCGCGCGTGGCGAGAGAAAATTGCCAGAAGGAATCAATGTTGACGAGAACGGTCAGCTTTGGCTCAGCGTTGATTTGCTCAAGCCGAATCCTCATCAGCCGCGAAAAGAATTTGAAGAAGAAGCCTTGCATGAGCTTGCCGATTCAATCCGTGAGCACGGAATCTTGCAGGCAATCACTGTCGAGGATGCCGGTGACGGCTCTTTCTACATAATCGCCGGTGAACGACGAACCAGGGCTGCAAAAATCGCAAACCTTGCCGAAGTTCCTGTTCAGCTCAGAAAATATTCAGACCAGAAAAAACTTGAAATCGCCCTCATCGAAAATATCCAGCGAGAGGACTTAAACCCAATCGAGGAAGCCGAGGCTTATTACGAGCTCATGGAAATCTCAGGTTTGAGTCAGGAGCAGGTTGCGGCCCGAGTCGGCAAAAACCGCTCAACTGTCGCAAACGCTGTCCGTCTTTTGAAACTCCCGGATGACATGCGCGCTTCCCTCGTTCAGGGGCACATAACGGCAGGTCATGCGCGTGCATTGCTTTCAGTAAAAGACCCGGCCGACATGAGAATCCTTTTTGCAAAAATCATCGGGACAGGAATAAATGTCCGTGAAGCCGAGGAAATGGCAAGAGAACTCAACGAGGGAGCCGGAAACGGAGTCAAAAAGCCAAAGGAGCCAAAAGCCGAAAACAAGGACCCGAATGTAGCCGCCCTTGAACAGCAGTTCATCGAAAAACTAGGCACAAAAGTCCAAATCAAAGGCAACATGGAACGAGGCAGCGTAGAAATCCAGTTCTTCACCAAAGACGACCTCAACAGAATCTACTATTTGATTTGCGGACAAGAGTAAGAAATTGAAAACGGAAAGTTGAAAATTGAAAATTCACGGGACGACGCTTCGCTAGTCCCGTTTTTTTTTGTGTGAATGATTTTTTGAAAACCACGCTACTTGATAAGGGAAGGGAAAATCGCAGAAAGAAGCAGGTTTTCTATGTAAGTGATTTCTTGAGAACCAAGCTCCCAAAAAAGGAAACGAAAAAGGCAAAAAAAACAGGCGGAAGCGAGGTTGCGACAAAAATCCGCTTGAACTTGTTTTTCTATGTAAGTGATTTTCTTGAGAACAAAAGTCCCAAAAAAGGAAACGAAAATCGCAAAAAAAACGGCTGGAGTTGGGGTTCTGACAAAAACTCGCTTGAACTTGTTCACCGCGAGTTTTTTGGCAGGTTCCCAACGGGAAGCCGTTTTTTTTGTTTTACGCTAATTTATTTTTTTGTAAGCTTACCGTTCTCAAAAATCATGTTCGCTTTGGACAAATACACTTCCGGAATCGTAATTCCGCAGTTTTTCGCAGCATCAAGGTCAAACAGCAAATCGCTGTCGCTTGGATCGGTCATGAAGCGGACCGGGATGTTCTCCGGTTTTTCGCCGTTGAGGATTTTGAGGACGATTTCGCCTGTAGCACGACCTGCCTTGTAATAGTTGAATCCGCTTGCAATCACGCAGCCGCCGTCAAGGGCGCCTGTTACATCGCCTGAGAAAATCGGCTTTTTTGCCTCGCCGAAGACTTCCTTTACTGCTGAGAGAGCGCTGAATACTGTGTTATCTGTTGTGAGATACAAGCCGTCGACACGGTTGATGATTGTCTCTGCGGCCTGTTTTACTTCGCTTGAATTTGTGATTGCCTGAGTGACGAGCTTCAAGCCTGCCTGGGCGCATCCTTTTTTGACGAGTTCAAGGGAAGAAACTGAGTTTGCCTCGTTGCTGGTGTAAATGTAACCCAAAGTCTTGATGCCGGTAATCTGCTTGAAAAGAAGGATGTGAAGCTCTGTTGGGATTGCATCGCTCATACCCGTGATGTTTCTCTCACCGTGCTCCAAAGTTGAAACGAGGCCAGCTCCGAGAGGGTCTGTGACAGTTCCGAAAACGACAGGGATGTCAGACAAAGTATTTGCAAGGGCAAGGGCGACCGGTGTTGCGATTCCGACTGCGACATCAACATTCTCGTCGCGGTACTTCATCGCAATCTGTGCGGCAGTGTTTGTGTCGCCGTTTGCGTTCTGAAGGTCGTAAGTTGCGTTCACGCCGTTTTCCTTGAGGACATCGATTACGCCCTGCTCTACAGAATCAAGCGCAATGTGCTGAACGATTTTTGCGATTCCGATTTTGACGGATTTCTTTTCGTCAGAAGATTTTTTGTTGCAGCCGACAAGGGCAAGAGCTGAGAGAGCCATGACAGCGACTGCGATTGTTTTTGTGATTTTCATAATATGCTCCGTAAAGTAAGATTTCTTTCAGAAATTATGTTACTACAGATAGAAACAAAATGTCAAGAGTAATTGTAAATTCCTGTTATTATCAGTAGAATCATCTGTATGATTCAAGGTATTTTCATCGAAGGTTTGATTTTTGGAATTATGGTTTTGGGCGTGTTCATGACTTTCCGCGTCCTCAATTTTTGTGATATGACGGTTGACGGCTCGTTCCCTCTCGGAGCGTGCGTTCTTGCGGCATGCATTACGCATGGCATTTCCCCTGCCCTCGCCCTCCTGATTGTTTTCGCGGCCGGTCTTCTTGCAGGTCTTTGTACCACTGTAATTTACACAAAGCTCCGTATCCCTGATCTTCTCGCCGGCATCTTGATGATGACCATGCTTTACTCGGTCAATCTTCGCGTCATGTCGAATCAGGCAAACGTCTCGTTCCTCAAAGTTCCGACGATTTTCTCTTCAATCAAGCAGTTCATGAAGGCAAGTTTCCCTGCGATTTCACCGGACTGGGGAATCGTCATCTTCCTCGTAATTTTCGTAGGCATTCTTCTCGTTCTTCTCGACTTGTTCTTCTCAACGGATTTCGGCCTCACCATGGGTGCGCTTGGCTCAAACCCGCAGATGGTAATCTCACAGGGCGTTGATCCCCGCATTGTCCGCGGTGTTGGAATCTGTTTCGGCGACGGCTTGTCTGCCCTTTCGGGTGCTCTTTTTGCGATGTACTCAGGATTTGCCGATGTCGGAAGCGGAAGCGGTGTCGTGGTCTCGGGTCTTGCTTCCCTCATGCTTGGCGAATTCGTAATTCACTCAAACAAAATCGGCTGGCAGACTTTTCGCGTGATTTTAGGCTCAATCATCTACCGCGCGCTCATGTTCCTCGCACGAAGATACGGCTACAACATCGGAATGAACGCCAACGACCTCAAGCTCGTCACTGGCCTCATGATTATTCTCTGTCTTATTGTAAGCAAACAGGATGTCGTGGGCTGGTTCAAGAAGCATTTGAAACGCCCGGAGAACTAACTTTCCCCAAAATGAGGCACAAAAAAACGCCTTCAACTTTCCATTATTTTCTCATGAACAAGGCTTCCGGCGAAGTCTGTTCCACTGTCAGCGATTCGCACCACACCGTTTACGAGCATTTTCCCCGTGAGTTTCTCGTCTCGAACGGTGCGAAACTTCATTCCGTCGGGCGGCTCGACTGTGACACGGAGGGGCTTCTTCTTTTTACGAATGACGGCAAACTTTCAAATTTTCTGACCCGTCCTGAAAGCAAAATCGAGAAGACTTATCTTGTAAGCTTGAAAATTCCGGTAGAGGAAATCTGCCAAAAAGAATATTGCGAAAAAGCTGAATCAGGGCTGACTCTGCCGGAAGAAAAAAAGGCCCCGGAACAAAAATCATCAGGGGCAAAAATTGAATGGCTCGCCTCGGATAAATGCAATATTACGCTCACGGAAGGAAAATTCCATGAGGTTAAGAGAATTTTCCGCGCTTTGGGAAATGAGGTTGTTCACCTGAAAAGAATCAGATTTGCCGGAATCAGTCTTGATGAGAATCTTGCTCCGGGAGAGTGGCAGGAGATTCCCCGGAGTCTTCTTGATGGGCTTTTTTCTTCACTTCGTACATCAGAGTGTCTGCGTGCGCAAGGAAAGTCGTAAAATTCTTGAACTCTTTCTTGTAATAAGTGAAACCGATGCTTATCGAGATTTTATAAGGAGCATTCAGTTCCCTGTTTTTTTCTTCAATAAGATTCAGGATTTTGTCGCGAAGAAGATGGGCTTCCTCAGGAGTGAACACGACACCGATTACAAATTCATCACCACCGAAACGGCTCATGATGCAGCGGCGGCGGATGTGGGAACAGGCTTTTTTCAGCACATCGGCGGTCGCAATCAAGGCCTTGTCGCCCTCAATGTGGCCGTAAGTGTCGTTGATTGACTTGAATTTGTTCAAATCCATCATAAAGAGGTAAAGACAGTCGATTGTTGAATGCGGCTCTTCATTTATCCTGTTGATTTGCTCGACGAAAAATCGCTCTCCCTGACGGCGGTTCATAATTCCGGTGAGCGCGTCCTGGGAAATCATGTCGCGCATCTGGAAAATGTAGATTATGAGGGTCGCGATAGTAAATCCGACGGCAAAAGAAGGCAGGTTCCAGTGGTAATAGTGAATGAATCCACCGACAAGAACCGGAATCGTATAAACCGTAACGAGAAAATACTGTTCCTTGGCGAAATCATTCTGCGTACGAAGATAGCATACAAATGAAGTCATGCCGAGGAAAATCACATAGCCGAAAAGAAGCACCATCAAAATAAGATAAAGCGGCCCCTGTATGAGCGTGCCGTCCGGAGCAAAAGAAAAAATTATGTGGGTCCACGGCGTAGAAAGAATCAGAAGAATCATTATGAAATATGGAATGAAAAGATAACGGCTCTTCGGATGAAAATCGATTCTAACACTTTCCCAGATTGAAAGAAGGAAACGGCAGATTGAATAAGAACAGATGCACATAACGCTGTACATGACCACATTCGTGACATAGCGGTTAAAAACTGTGCGGGGAATTCTTATACCGTTGAAAGAAAGAACCCAGAGCGTATCAACGAGACAATAAAGAAAAACGGCAACCGTAACATTAAGAAGATGAATGCGTCTCTTTGTGCGGTCGGCATCAATGAAAATCGTGTAAAACAAGATGACCATTATAGCCGCACAAAAAAGATCAAAACTCATGTAGGAATAAGCTGATATTTCTTTAATTCGCTCAAGATTCATAAATCAACCTATTATAACATGGGTTTTGGAATCACGCAAACTTTCATTTTTCCAGATCTTTGAAGATTGCCTTTAATTCGTAGACGAACGAATACAGGTCGTTGAAGAGCATTTCATTGTCGCTCGCACACTTTGCGAACACCTTGAGGTTTTCTTCGTTGACCTGCTCGGTCTTTTTGACATTCGTGATTACATTATTGATTCCGCGCACATTGTTTTCGATTACAGAACCAATCCGGCTGATGTTCATGTTGCTCGAAGCGTTTGCCTCGCGCACCTGATTGAATGTGTTTAGGGTCTCTTCGGTTTCGCGGGCAAGATTTTCAAGGGCCTGAGAGTTGTTCCTCGTGATTTTTTCAAGATTTGTGATTGACTTTACAAGATTGTCAACATTAACATTGATTTCTTCGGAAGTTTTGCTCGTGTCGTTGGAAAGTTTTTTGACTTCGTTTGCAATGACACGGAACCCTTTACCTGCGTTTCCGGCACGGGCCGCCTCAATTGATGCATTGAAAGAAAGAAGGTTCGTCTGTGCAGAAATGTTCTGAATCTCCGAGATTTGGCTTGTAATTACCTTTGTCTGTTCAATAAGACTCTCGAACTGTGCTGCGTATTTTTTCTGCTCATGGTCAATTGCCTCAACAGAGTTCTGAAGCTTCTGGATTGCCAGAGCGATTGTTCCCAAACGCTGGATATTGCCCTCGACACCTTCTGAAATCTGACGGTTACCCGCTTCCATCTCAGATGTATCCTCCAAAAGCTGCTGCAAGGCGTTCTGCTGTTCGGCAGCTGCCTTAGACTGAGCTTCACGGCTTCCAAGATATTTTTTAAGGAAGTCGCCGCCAATCGCGTCCTTTGCAAGATACTGAATAAGAGTTTCAACTAAGTCACTTCCGCTTTTTATGAGATTTACAGATTCCATATTTATTCTCCAATTACTACGCTTACGAGAGTCTGATTACAGTGGACTCGCCCGATTTGTTCACCATAGCATGAAAAACCGCAGAAAGTCGGGAATGTCTGCTGATATTTACGGATGATATTTCCTGCGATGTTCATACGGTCAAAGGCCATAGTTCGCGTGATGCATGTCATAAGAAGCGTGAATTTCGGGTTAGGAATTGTAGAACGGATTCCAGAGCATGTTTCGTCGCATTTTTTGAGCGGGTCACCGATGTGCATCATCTCAAGGGTGGAATTAGGAACTACGCGGGCGAAAAGCGAGCAGGAACCGTCCGAGCCAAACCCTGCGAGAGCCGCAATATGGATTGAACCGTCGATGTGGCGGCCGAACGGATTTTCAAAAGTCATGCCTTCAGCCTGTGATTCAGAAACTCCGAGCTGTTTTGCGTAGACTGACTTTGCACTCTGACCGTTGAGGCTGTAAATCGTGCGGTTGATTGTGTCCGACCTGGTGACATAAATTGTTTTGCCTGTTGGGTTGAAAATGTCTTCCTGACGGATGTCAAACCTGCATGGAGTCTTTACGAAAAGCATTGCCGCCCCATCCTGAGTCGTGCGTCCGTTGTAGCTTACGAAAGTTTTTGCCTCGCTGCCAGTGAAGCCTGCGGTTCCGCCTGCAAGTGCAAATTTATCGTTTTGAATAATAGAATAGAAATTTGAAAGAATCGTTTCTTCGGCATTGAAAACGCCGTTGATGAATGTGATTGCGAACGCCGAGCGGTGAGAATGAGGATCGCCACAGGAAATTCCAGCTGCCGAAAGTGCACGCTCAATGTCATCCTTGTTGCCGACCGGATACTTACTGCCGTTTTCGACGAGAACGCCTTTGACCTTTGTGCGCGAATCGCTCATTGTGGTGAGTACGACGGAATCATTCTGAAATCCGTTCAAATCAATCTCACCGGCTGTACTTGCGCCGATTACTTCACTGTTCGGGAACTTTTCTTTTATAGCGCGGGACAGCGCGTCAAAATCATACTTAATTGCCGCCATAAAGATGACGGCATTGTAAGAATCCGGGCTTAAGCGCAGCTGACGAACCAAATCCTCGGCAGCTCCCTGAGCATCAGAAACTTTAGTTGAAACTACTTCCTGAGTCATAAACACCTCTTTTCACTGCTAGATAATACTACAAGATGCAAGACGATTTTAGCTAGATTTATTATTATTTTAACATAATTTTTATTTTATGCACAATTGCTCTTTATCGAGGAAGTTTTCAATGTCGTATACTTCATTGCAGCGGATGAGCCTGTACTGATAGCCCTGCTCGGCAAGGAATTTCTGGCGGTTTGAGCCGAATTCTTCTTCTACGGTGTTGCGAGTAATCAGCGTGAAGAAGCGTGATTTTCGCTCTTTAGGGCGCAGGATTCGGCCCAAACGCTGTGCTTCTTCCTGCCGGCTTCCGAATGTGCCGCTCACCTGAATCGCCATGCTCGCATCAGGCAAATCAATCGCGAAATTCGCAACCTTGCTTACAACGAGAACACGGATAACTCCGTTTCTGAAGTCAGCATAGATTTTGTCACGCTCTTCGTTCGGGGTTTTTCCTGTGATGATCGGACATCCGAGCATTTTTGAAAGCTCATCGAGCTGACTCAAATACTGACCGATAACAAGAATCTTATCGTTCGGTGATTTTTCAACAAGAGTTTTGACGAATTCGGGCTTTTTCGGGTTCTCGCTCGCAATTCTGTGTTTTTTTCGCAAATCGGCGACGGCGTATTCGATTTCTTTTTCTTCGCCGAGGTCAATTCGCACCTCGATGCACTCTGCCGTGGCGATGAATCCAGTGCTTTCCAAATCCTTCCACGGAACATCGTATCGTTTAGGGCCGACGAGAGAAAAAACATGGCCCTCGCATCCGTCCTCGCGGACAAGGGTTGCCGTAAGACCGACGCGGCGGATTGCCTGAATCTCGGCGGCGACACGGAAAACCGGAGCAGGGAGAGTGTGAACCTCGTCATAGACAATCAGACCCCAGTTTCGCTTTCGGAAAAGCGAGAAGTGAGGGTAAGGTCCGTCTTTTTCAGGCCTCCATGTGAGGATCTGATAAGTTGCGACCGTTACAGGCTTAATCGTCTTGTTTTCGCCAGTGTACTCGGCGATGTCGTCCCTTGTGAGGTTGGTTTTATCAACAAGCTCGTCAATCCACTGATGAACAGCTGAAATGTTCGTAGTGACAATCAGGGTGCTCGTCTTGAGCAAATCCATAACTGCCATTCCGACGATGGTTTTACCCGCACCGCAAGGAAGAACGATTGTTCCGAATCCGGTTCCAGGGCCCTTGTCGCCCACGATTGCTGAAGCCGCTTCTTTCTGGTACTGACGGAGGACAAAATCCCGGCCGCCAAGAGTTTTTTCACGAAGGTTGATTTCAAGAGGCTCGCCATCAATCATAGGAACATCGTCCTTTACAGGCCAGCCCATCCTCAAAAGTTCCTGCTTGATTGTTCCGCGGTCGGTAAGATTGAGCCGGAAACAGTGCGATTTTTCGTCCTCAGTAACGACGGTCTGTTTCATGAACTCGTCCTGAGGTTCCTCGTATTCACAGACAGTGAGATATTTTCGCCCGACAAGGCTGGCGGAAATTTCCTTGAAAACAGGAATGCTTTCCGTAACAAGGTAAAGGTATTCTTCCTTGATGAGGTTATTTTCCGGGGGCGTTGTGGGGGTGTCCCCCGCAGAGGGGGTAGGCGAAAATGGCTCTGCCATTGTAGCCGAGGGGGAGACTTCCCCCTTTGCATTTTCAGCTTTCCGTTTCCCGTTTTCAATTAATATCCACGGTGCCGGAACCAGCCTCAGTTTTCCGAACCGGCCTGCAGTTTCCTTGATCCACATCTCGACGCTCTGGGGAACATCGTAGCGGGCAAATTCGTGCAGGACATTGACCGCATCATCCGGAGAAAAACCCGCGGCATTTGCGTTCCACAAGGAAAGAGGCGTGAGGCGGTATGTGTGAAGATGCTCAGGCGAACGCTCAAGCTCCGCAAAGGGAATCAGGGCGTTACGGCAGTCCGCCGCACGAGGAGCATGAACATCGAGAAGAAGAGTCCTGTCACTCTGTACAATCAAAGGGTTAGAATAATCCAATTTTCAGTTTTCCGTTTTCAAATTTCAATTCGTTAGAAGCCCAAAATGCCGAATCCGCTCGGATTTTTTGCGCCGGCCTTAATCCATGAGGCCTTTTGTTTTGGTGAAAGAGGTTTTTTGAGGGCGTCAATTGCGTCCATGTACTCACAGAGCCAGACCGAAAGCGAACTGTCCCGTTTTGAAAGGTCGTTTGAAGGCTCGCAAGAGACCAAAAGCGGAATCACGTTACCGCCCTCGGCAAGACTTGCAGCGACATTCTCAGCGAAGGCCTTGAAAGCACCGCTCGCAGCCGCAATCAGGGGATTTGAAAGCTCGACTCCGGCAGAACGGAGATTTGAAGAATTGAGTCCGTCCGCGATTGAAAAATTCGTTTTGTGGACGAAAGCGATTTTGTAAGTGCGGCCGCTGTTTCTCTGGAAACGGGCGAGAAGCTCCTGAGTAAGATACTGGTAACTTCCGCTAAGCTCCTCAAGAATCTGAGCATTGTTGGTCACTGTACGGTATTTTGTCGCAAAATAAAATTCATCAAAAACAAGGACTGCTTCGTCGGCACCGCCCGCATTCTCGCACTTCAAGGCAAGAGAACGGCACGAAAGAGGCGAACCACGGTTCCATGCGACCTGAATCACAGAGCCCGACTGTTCATTTTCCTGAGCCCCCTCTTCTTCGATATTCTGGCTCGTTGCGATTACCTTGCGCCCCTGAAAAGACGCACCTGAAGCAATATCATTTCCGGCAGGAAGGTCCTTACCGGCGAACAAAATCATCTTTCCCATAAGGGGCTATTATAGCAGATTTATGAGCAATTTGCTATAATAGGGCACTATGAAAGTTTGGATTAAATATTTGATTGGCACTGTCCTCGGCATCATCGCCGCTTTTATTCTCCCAATGCACATTCCCGCAGTTGATTCGACACTCGCAACCCTCTCGGAGATTGCGATTCGTTTTGGCCGCTACGCCCTCATTCCGCTTCTTTTCTTCGGAACGGCAATGTCCCTCTTCAATCTGCGACACAA
>JAEEGL017367884.1_pt1 | contig 13136 bp, 6 predicted proteins | sample 9134231 | NCBI WGS metagenome assembly JAEEGL01 (sample SAMN16246548, study PRJNA631951) | gut metagenome | biome: gut microbiome; feature: rumen; material: fiber-attached | host: Bos | place: Iran: Karaj | collected 2018-10
CGCCTTTGCATTCGTCGGCATCGGCGCGTTTGCTGTTACTGCTGCAAGCGTGAACTCAAACTCCGCTGCTGTCGGCGGCGTCTGTCCGCTCACAGTCTTGCTGACCGGCAGCGTCAGCGTCGTTGCAGCAGGACTGTAATTATTGTTGAAAGCAACCGCATTCGCACTCTGGTTATTTACGGTATAAGTTGCACTGAGCGTTCCTTCGGTATCCGTAACCGTGACTTTGATCGTCCTCGGCGTCGTATCGTTCGTGTAGCCTGCTCCGCCGCCCGTTGTCTCTGTCAGAGTGTATTCATATACTCCAGCCGTGCTGTACCCTATCGGTCCGATGCTTGCAGTACCGTTTCCGGTTATCTTCGCCTTGGCGTTCGCCGGCATAGGCGCTCCTGTTGTTACAGCTGCCAGCGTGAACTCAAACTCCGCATCTGCCGGCGGCGTCTGTCCGCTTACAGTCTTGCTGATAGGCAGCGTCAGCGTCGTTGCAGCAGGGCTGTACTCATTAGTAAAGCTAGCCTGAACAGCGCTTGCCCCGGTTATAGTTCCTTCATCGTTTGTTTTGTTCTTAAGTATCCATCCGTTTTTATCGGCTTCAGTTACTTTATAGCTGGCATCAGCGGGAAGTCCTTTTATAGTAAGTGTCTCGCCCGCGGCTACTGTTACCGTAGCTCCGTTAGCAGTAAAGCTTACAGAGCCGGTGTTGTTGCCCGGCATTCTGACCGTTTCATAGGAGCCCGTGATTGGTGCTCCTTCGCTTGTAACTGTAACAGTAAAACCGAACACAGCAGACGAATCGCCGTTGACGATTGTTTTACTGATAGAAAGGTCACCTTCAGGCGGAACATAATGGTTTACAGCTTCATAGATATAGTCCTCTGCACTGTTTTCGACTACATGTACGTTACTTGCGTATGTTCCGGTCATATCCAAAGCGCGGTGAACGAAGTAATGCAACGCGTCTTCACCGTTTGCCGAGTATCCGCTCGGTGTAGTTGTCTCTCGGAAACCGTATATATGTCCGTAATGCATATTCATAAATACAGTTTCGCCGTTGGATCCGGTCGACAGTGTAGCTACTTTCACACCAGGCTGTCCTGCAGGATCATAGAGCACGCCGTAATCATAGACAGTAAACACAGCTCCTTGCACGGGCTGTGCAGGACTCTGATCATCAACTTTGTGGATCTTAAAACCGCTGGTTTCTCCCGAAACCGTTCCACCATGCCCGTATACTGTTCCAGTTAGAGTCGTTACGGATGTGTTCGCCGTAGGAATATGTATACCGGGAATCGTTATCGTGTTGCTGGCGTTTTCCTCCGTAAACTCCGTCGTATCTGCAGCCACAATTGATTGATAGGTAATTGTATATGCTGTGGCGTCCTCAAGCCCGTCAAGAGTGAATCCGTGACCGCCGCTCGCTAAAGTCAGCGTCATACCGGTATACGATGAAAGGGGGAGATCGTTGATTAAGATTGTGCCCGGAACATAGGTCAGTGCACTACCCATCGTATCGACCATTGAGTAGTGCTGATCGACCGGATCATCGTTCGCATCAGTCGCAGGGATCATATCCAATGCGTTGCTGTTCAGTGTGACGGTATAGTAGACGTAAGGCGCAGTGCTCGAATCATAAGCCTGTTCCTTACCGACAATCTCCGCCGGTGTAATCGTTGCTATAGCTGTTTTTTTGGTATTCGGTCTAAGCCAGTCCGGATCGCTCGACTGATGTTTCAGGGATATTTGCGTTGCATTCGTGTAGGAGTGCGCGGTATCCATCAGGAAGTAGTCGCCGTCATACTCGGTTAAGATATACAGGCCGCCAGTTCTATCGGCGGCAAAGCGGAGCGTTGTGGTTCCGTCGGAATTATGTACTGTGCTGATCGGCTCCACATTGTCCGCGTCGCCCGGCTGCAGATCGGGGTTTCCCCATTGCGCGCATACGAACCGAAGTCCCGCAGGCAGGTATTCGATGACTTCTGTAGCCGTGAAGGTTTCGGCCACCTGATGGCCGTCTTCGACTTCGCTCGAACTAACCGCGATATAGGACCGCGACCCGACTTGGATCTTCCAGGTGATCCGTCCGTTCACGACCGACGTAGCGTCTTTGGTCGGTTGAGCGGCAGTATGGTCTATAAGGACCTGATATCCTGTAGGAACATCGACGTTTCCGCTTGCCCAAATAATGTCGTTGTAGAACCAAGAGTAGCCGGACGTTTTGTACGGTTCCTTTGTCCTGACCATGACTGAATAATCGCCCGGTTGGACATTCTGTTTCCCGTCTTCCCCTACCTTGAATCTGAAGAAATAAGCTCCTATATAATACTGTGGGCCCGGGGTAGTTGAACCGTTCGATCTTGTTACCCTGGCGTTGTTCAGATGATAAGTGCCTGAGCCGACGCCGCTGCTTACATTAGAGATGTCAAACAGATTGGTAACGTCCACATTACCACTGTAAACACGGAGGTCCTCCAGTTGCGATACATACAGATGCTCACTGCCCCCCTGCTGTCCGCAGGGGACCTCGCAGAACCAGAAATCGCCGCCGTTTTCCACGATCTCCAGAGCGTCCGTGCCGACCGTGATGTCCAGACGCCAATCCAGATAGATATAGCGTGTGCTTCCTTCGGTCGCGAGTTCCGCGTGCGTCAGTGTCTTCGTCCCGATTGTCTTCGTCCCGGAGATGCCGCTGACCGATGCCGTATGCGTTCTCGCCGGCACAGAGGAATCGGTACCTCGCACAATCTTACCGGTATTGTAATAGGTGTTGACGCCGCTCTCGGCTGTGACCGTAAACTTCAGGATACGGAAATTTTCGTATCCATCCCAGTTCAAGGTATAGCCGTTTTTCAGCACGCCGAAGGTCGTTGTGGCAACAGGAGTGCCGGTCGGGTTTGCGTCCCATGTGTTGCTGTTGAAGATCTCGACGAGCGTATTGTCAGGGCAGGTCATGCCCTCGCCTAAAACGTCCTGCACGTTCAGCGTCTGATAATCACCGGGATAGACGGCGACGAACCAGGTAATCGTATCGCCCGACTTCTTTCCGCGCTTTCTGATCCAGGTGTTTTTCAGAGTATTGCTTTGCTGGTCTGAGACAGGGCTGCATTCGTCACTCTCCGCAGAGATCGCATTCTTTAAAGTCGGATCCTTATACAGGTTGGTGCTGGAAGTGGTCGGTTCCAGATACTTTATTGTGTAACTGATGATCAGTTCGTCACCTGCGTCCATATGCGGAATCGTCTGATCCAACAAGGTGCGGTCGCCGGTTTTAACAAGATAGGTACCGCTGACGGCCCCAGAAAGATCGTATGAGCTGCCGTTCATAGTAGCAGACCAGCCGGATACCACTATATTGCCCAGATAAGCGTCATTCGAAGTACCTACAGTAATCGACAATATATCCTTCAGCTGGATATTGTTGTTCTCATAAACGGACGTCAGCTTCATCGTGTACACGATGGTGGCAATGTCGTTCGTGTCGTCAATGTTTTTGACGGCTGTCTTCTCTATACGTATACCCTTGTTGGTACGTGCCTTTACTTCAAGATCTATATCTCCCGGGATATCGATAGTTATATAACCATTGGACCCTATCACTACCGTTTCAACGTCGATCGTTCCGTATACAGTAACATTCGATTGGATATCCGACAACTCTGACAAAAAGTCCTCGTCGTACTGTACGGTGATCTTGTTTCCGCTTATCGTGTAGGTACCCAAAGCGGTACTCCCAGACATCATTTGTCCGGTAGCGTCATTAAGAGTCAGAGGAGGTGAAGCAAATTCGTAGACGAATGTATCATCTGCAGTAAAGGTCATGTCCGATCGCAGCACCCAGTCCAGTGCCAGTTCAAAAGTATCGCCGGTTGAGATGATTGTAGAAGCGGTGACAGGCTGACCGTTCACACGCATGTTTGCATGAAAATTATACCCGGCAACATCAAGAGAGTATTCAGTACCGGAACTGCGCAGTCCTGATCCGGATGTTCCTCTATTCATCACGGCAGCTTCACCATCATCAGAACTGGTACCGTCTTCAGAGATAGTTTTCACCTGTTCTTCTGATTTGAACTGCGGATCCTCACCGAGAATACCATTCAGCAGGTTTGCCTTTTTAACGCTGAAATATGAACTGTTCTGTTTGCTGTAGGGATTTGTTTCAGGATCGACAATTATCGAAGGTATGACAACTTCCGCGGGTGAAGCTTCATTGCCCGCGGTAGCGCTGAAGTCATTATTATCGGTTTTGTCAGTTTTTTTGTCTTTACCTGAGACTGGCAGGGTAGATGTTTCATTCGATGCGTTTTCCGGTTTAATAGGCTGTACTGAAACAGGCTTCTCAACGGGGTTATCCGCCACCGAGGGTGCAGTATTGCCACCTGATACGGATGACGGTTTTATTACTATTTCAGTAGCAGGGTTAACTGAAGGCCTTACACTAGAATTATTCGCTTGTGAATGTGAACCACCGATTGGTCTTGTCGGCTTTACGTTTGAATTTGAATTTGTGTTGGAAGAAGGTCCGGACGCGTTTCCGCTTGTTGCCGAAGAACCTATACTTTCCGATATAATACCGATCACGCTACTCAAGAGTGAATTAACAGATTTGTATTCCGTTTTGAAAACTGGATATCCGTTATGCCAGCTCTTGACTCTCTGTCTAGCTGCATAAGCCTCAACCTGATCGATTGTCATCGGATCGCTATTTAGCTCGTCCGCATATACGTATCCCTTTACAACGCCTTTAGGTGTGTCAAATCTGACGTGAACGACACCTGTACCGCTATACGCAGTATATTCATCAGCAAAAAGGACAGAACCTGCGGAGGAAATGCTGCCTTCTTTAGAAATGCTGCTCATCCATACGGAACTGTATACATCAACATTCCTCGACTTGGTAACTACATATGCATAGCCATCATCATCGACAGCCCGCTCAATAGCAGGACGGCTGTCGGTCTCCTGAACTGTTTCGGGAGTATCAGGTTCCAGCGGTTCATTCGATGCAGTTTCAGGATCCTGAGACTCAGCAGGCTCGTTTGTTCCGCTTTGCTCAACGTTCACGACATCTGTTCCGCTGTCAGGATTAGCTATATTATCACCAGTGTTATCCGTCTGGCTTCCCGATATATCATCATCATTAGTTGTTTCAGGTAAGTCAGTAGGATCTGTATCCTCTACACCGTTTTCCGGAACAGAAGTGTCTGTTTCCTGAGGCATCACATCCGCAGTTGCCGAATCTGTCTCATAATCAACTGCTGCAGCAGTTGTGGGGAGCACAATTGATACCAACATACACAGAATAAGGAAAATACTAATTAATCTTTTCTTCATCATTGACCTCCGTACAAACAGTTCTTCTTCAAAGATAATCATGGACACTGAAAGATAAAAACAAAAAATAATCGTCAACAGATCATATCCGATTATCTGTGACGATTAAAATTGACTTTATACTTTAAAACTCACCAGAATATATTCTGACTAATATACCTGCATGATCATTCCAATCGACTTGTAGTTTATACCACAAAAATGTAATATTATCAATGCTTTGGCGCCTTTGAGAATTATTTTTATCTAGTTTTTATAAACCAGCGAACCCATATTTAACAGTATTTCCAAACAATATTTAAGCAATTTTATGTATTATAGTTTGAGGAAGACAATTTTCAGTGCATTGGCAATTTTTGTTATAACATTTGGTTATTATTTCCATCTCATCGCGATTGAAACCGTACATAATGCTTCTCGCGCTACGGGTATTGTGATTACCGAATCCGCAGCGCGAGTTTTTAACTATTCATCAGGACAAAAACAGCAGCAGACCTTTTTTCTGCACAATCAGCAAAGATGCATCTCAACGGGAATCGTAAAGCTGCCGTTGATAAGATCGAAAGAAAAAACCGAACAGTTTCCTATAAAACGCGACCACCACATTCCGCGGGAATCGGGCGTAAGATATTCCAAAGCGCCCTTAATCGCAATCGCGTGCGAAGTAATGAGAACGTTTCCATCCGGCAAGGAAGTTCGTAGTTCCTCAAGGAAGTCTCCAAGCCTGCTTATCACAGACTCGAGCGACTCCATTCCGGCAGGTGCAGGCTCATTAACGAAATTGCTGAAGAATCTCTTGAGTTCAGGCGAGAGATTAGTAAGATCAGCGCCCTCATAAGGCCCGTAATCCATCTCGAGAAGACGTTCATCGGTCACGATATCCATACCGCCGGTAATAATCTCAGCAGTTTGGACAGCTCTGGTCAGCGGGCTGGAATAAACACGCGAAAACGTGACACCGATTTCATTCAGCGCACGTGCCGCCTCTGATGCCTGCCTTATCCCCTCTTCGTTCAGCGGACAGTCGATCCTGCCTTGCATAACTCCGGCTGTATTGAGAGCAGTTCTTCCGTGTCTTATTATATATATCACAGTGTATCGACCCAGCTCACCAGATCTGCTCCGCCGGTGACGCGCTTTGCGTCGGAGATCTTAGTGCCATTGACATAAGGCTGGAGTTTTTCCACAGTTTTGCCCAGTCCGCTGCTGCCGGAAGTAGCGAATAAAACGACCTTTTTCCCGGTCCAGTCATATCCTTTGCAGAAAGTATTGATAACATTGGGCGCACAGTAATACCATATCGGGAACCCGATATATACCGTGTCGTATTCCTCGAATTCCTCTATCCTTCCAGCTACAGGAACATCCTTTTTCCCGAATTTCTCCTTGTTGCACCTGGCCAGAGGATTCGTCCATTTGATATCAGCAGCAGTATACGGGACCTCAGGCACGATCTCAAAGACATCTGCTCCGAGATGCTCGGCAAGCTCTTTTCCGGCTCTGGCCGTGTTTCCTTCCGCGCTGAAATAAGTCACTAAAGTTTTCATTTTTACTCCTTTACTTATTCGGGATCGTATTCTCCGTATTCGCATCCGATATGAGTTGCTTCTATCTCGTCAACTAGCACGAAATCCCAGTCTTTTCTGTCGTAGAGCTTTATGATGCCGGTACCGTTACCGCCGTTCCACAGTCTGTTGTGCCGTTTTGAACCGTCGGGCGCCTCATAGTTCACAAACAGCATATCGCTCTTCCTGCAGGTTATATCGGTCTCCATAGCAGCATGCTTGTTCTCCTGCCGTACGTGCCATCTGACCTCGTTTTCGTCCTCTTCAAAAGAAAACTCAGTCTTCACTTTCAGCCAGAAGTGGGAGAAGTTGAAATCGTATTCCTTTCCTTCGTAGCAGAAAGCGCCAAGCAGCCTTCTGTCAAGAGGCACAAAATAGATCTTGGGGCGTCCGCCTCCTATATCGAAGGCACTGTTTTCGAGCATGCGTCCGGTTATCCTGCTCTTCAGACAGTTCGACGCGAGCCAGACCCAGGGCGTTGTAAAGTCGCGCCCCCAGTTCTTGTCTGCATATCCATAGCATTTTTCGGGAGTGACGATATACTCCCTGCCGTTGCAGACAATCTTTCCGCTGAATGCGGTCTTCATGCCCTCTGCGTGCCAGTACATGGCGAATGCCTCTACACTGCGGAGGAACTTTCCCGCTCCGTATCCGACGTTGTATGCTATCTTTTTATCGACTTTGAGGTCCCAGCTTATCTCGCCGGATCCGCACATCCATTCAGGATGATCCGCAGCGTCCTCTGGTGAAATACTGACGCTGCCGCGCAGTTCTGTCTCGGACGCAAAGCAATCTGCCGCCGCTACAGTGTAAGGCGCGTCCATGTGGATATCCACGTCCTGCCAGCCGAAGAATCTGTGCAGCTGGAAGTGCTCTTCTCCCCAGCATCCAGCTTTTACCATAAGATATGACGGTCTTTTACCGGCTTCTTTATTTGCCGGCAGCTGCCCAAGTACGGGCTCATCCCCGCCAAGAGCCGGGTTGCATACGAAAAACTCTATAAAGAAGGGTTTCTCTTCTCCCGTCTCTGCGTCCTGCGCAGTCAGGGAATGCCACCACCAGTCATATCCGCATTTTCTGAGCGTTCCGCGCAGCATGCACGCGTCTTTCGAAATATCGTGTTTCGTGATCAAAATCAGCACCTACGGTCTGAACATCGGGATTACTTACCTATTACTATTAACATTATACCCTCGATTCGTACAGGTGTCATTAATACAGAATGATATCGCTGAAAATATAGGTCGATTCAGATTTTTTAGAGCAGTCAACTGCACCGCCGTTGAGTATCACTGTATAATCCCCGTCCAAGCCGTAAAGATCGATGACATACCTGTGCCACTCGTAATCAAGTCCTTCTGACTGCAGGGCAAGACCGGCAACTTTTACACCGTTTCTGTCATATACGCAAACCGTAGGCTGGCCGTCTCCGGAAATCCGCTTGCCGCAGAAAGTTAAATAGCTGTGCCCGTCAGACAGATCTATATCCGCTTTCACCCCTATGTATCCTGTATCAACAAGATAGTCGGCGATGTCAACGGTTTCGGGTTCACGCTGCAGGCAACCCGAACATACGACGCTTCGGCCGCCGCCGTACCCGCCGTTATCCGAAACCACGCATCCGGACATATCGGCTCCGGAGCCGAGCAGATCGACAGGCTTCGATCCCGTTACCTCTTCATTTAAGAGGGCCGCAGCGTAGAAGCTGTATTCATAATCTTCCTGAGTATTCATCGTCGAGTAGTCGAACGATGTATAGAAATCCCGCTCGCGCTGGAGGTAATCAAGATAGTTCTCTTCCGTTAGCTGGTGTTCTCCGTCGCGCATCCATTTCAGGATAAGACTGTTTATCCACGTTCCGTAGTGGACAGTATCTTTGTAATTGTTCAGATCGGCTGTGATCTCTGTACAGTCGTTAAACGAGAACAGATATATGTTCCCGTGGCCCAGGATCTCTTCGATCACGCACTGCTCTGCCTCGATGTGTCTCAGGACAGTCCCGTCATTGGAAAGATAGCTCCACCAAGCTGCGGAATAAGGAGCGATAAAGCAGTAGAATTCTACATCAGGATAATCGTCGGCAATCTTTGTAACGTTCTGGGCGATATTAGCCCTGATTGCATCTTTCTCCGAGTCTGTAAGCGAGGGTACAAGACTGCCCGGCTGATAAACAATGCCCTCCGGGCAGACTTTCGAAACGCCGTAGTCGTGCGCGTATCTCCATGTGGAGTAATCGTCGAATGACGTGATTCCGGGCTCGAATCCGTCTTCGTTCCTGCCGTGTGACATTTGATAGGCCATCCCGAAAACGACGTCTCTGTTGAACAGGTATTCCACATCGTTGAACGGGTCTCTGTCGTAAAGATACGTCGGATAGTCGCCCAGATCGTCACGCTTAGCATCCTTGTCGTCATAGAACCTCTGCATCTCAAGGCTTCTGACTACGGTCTTCATCTCCGGGTTGCTCTCTAAGGCAAGCCGGATGTTCTCGTCTATCTCCTTGAAAGTAGCGCCGGCAAAAGGCAGTTTTACCGCATTCGTTCCGAACAGCTCGTCCATCTCTGACGTGCGGAAATTCTCGGTGAGCGACGTGCCGGTTATCATTGCGTCGTATCTGAATCTTCTTATTATCCCGTTATTCTGGCTGCGCTGGTTCGTGAGGGTATAGAAATACCTGTCCGTGTCGGGCGCGTGATAATGGAAGTATGGGTCGAGCCTGTACACCCATATCCCGACAAGGCACAGAGCGATCAGTACTATAACCAGCCATAGCGCCAGCAGTTTTTTAGGTTTTGAAACTGAGCTCACGGCTTCCTCCCTAGAAGTTGAAGTATACGAATACAGACTCGCCGCCTAGGCAGATAAAGCTCCATATGAAAGCGACTGCCGCGGCGATCATGGATATCGCTGATATCTTCTTTAGATTTCTGTAGTTGTTCTGCGGTATGAGACAAATTGCAAAAGCGGCTAACAGGAACACGAGTGGCCAGAACCCTCTGACATTCTTTGTAAAAACCTGCAGATGCAGTACGTTCTCAAGGATTGCTGTTTCCTTTATCTTAAATGCGGTAATCAGATCCTCGCTCATGTTCATGCTCTGGAAACCGAACATGGTCTTCAGTATTCTCTTCCATTGGCTAATGGAATCCGACCTGAACAGAATCGCAAGGATATTCAGCACTGAAAAAGTAACACCCCAGCGAACAGGTGTGAATATTCGATCCTCCGTTTTTTCGAACAGTCTGTCTATCACAAGAAACAGTCCATGCAGAAGACCCCACAGGATGAACGTCCAGTTTGCTCCGTGCCATATACCGCTTATAAGGAACACTATCATTACGTTCAGACATGTCCTGAACGTTCCCTTCCTGCTCCCGCCAAGCGGAAAATATATATATTTCGTAAAGAAGCGGGTTAGCGATATATGCCATCTCTTCCAGTAGTCGCGGATGGATATAGCTTTATACGGTGAATCGAAGTTTATTGGAAGCAGTATATTCAGCATGAGCGACACACCGACGGCCATATCACAGTATCCGCTGAAATCAAAATACTTTTCGAAAGTATAGCTCAGCGTGACTACTATCCAGTCCATAGCCGTTGCAGCTGAAACGTGGGAGAATCCCCATGTTACCGCTGCCGCGAACGTGTCGGCAATTATGACTTTCTTGAAAAGGCCAAAGCAGAATATCTTGAGACCGAAAGCCACGTTTTCCCAGTTTATCCTCTTAAGCGCCGGATCATTCAGCTGTGAGATAAAGTCGACAGGATCGGTCAGCGGTCCCATCAGTATCTTCGGGAAATAGAGGATGAATGCCGCATAGTCGACAACGGAAACATCCTCAAGATCACCCTTGTACACTGCCACTACATAGGCGATCTGCTGGAAGGTGATGAAACTCAGGCCAACGGGCAGAATAAGGTTTCGAAGAGCTATTTCCGTGCCGAAGAACGTGTTGAGATTGGATATACCGAAATTGAGATACTTGAAAAGGAGCAGCAGACAGACGTTAACCGCTATCGGAACTGCTGCCAGGAGCCTTCTCCCCTTGTCTTTTTCCCGTATGAGCAGAGCGAAGAGATAGTTTACCGCCATGCTCACGGCCAGGACTGCAAGTGACTTCACGTCCATATAGCCGTAAAATACAGCGCTCGCAGCGATCAGAACAAGTTTCCCTGCAAGTGCGCCGGCTCTATTCAGAAGAAAGTATGCCAGCATAGTGACAGGCATAAACAGAAGTATAAAACCGAATGAATTGAACTGCATCAACGTACGCTCCCGCATGTCTTGAACTGTTCTTAATCATGCTTTATATCAATTTATATTATAAATCAATACAGCCATATTTCAACATTGAATCTGAATCTAAAAACAAAGAGAAAGGTCTCACCTCTAACGTGTGAGACCCTTGATAACTATACATATCCTGATCACATAAAAGGATTCCAGAACCTGCCTCCGTTCATAACGTTGAGAGTTATCGATGCGGCAAGCAGAAGTGCGCATACGGCGATTGCAACGATATCCCCAGTCCTGAACGGGCGGGCCATATACCATGTCCGTTTTTTCCCCTTGCCGAACCCCCGAAGCTCCATAGCGTTGGATATGACCTCTATCCTGTCCATACTGGACAGTATGAGCGGTATGAGGATGGTGCTTGCGCTCTTCAGGCGCTTCACGATGTTCTGTTTCCTGCTCATCTCGATGCCCCTAGCCTGCTGGGCCTGGGATATCTCGTGATAGCTCTTCTGGATATCCGGTATGTAGCGGAGCGCGAGGGCAACCGAGTAGGCTATCGTGTATTTTACTCCGATCCTGTTCAATGAGGCAGCAAATTCACTGGGGTTCGTAGTACACACGAAGAGCAGTACTATAGGGATAGTAGCGAAGTATTTAAGGACCAGATTGAAGTGGTAAAACAGCTGTTCTTTAGTAACAACATAATTACCGCCCAGCGAGAAAAGCTCATGGCTCGTCCCGTACAGTGTAACGCCGTGCTGAGGCGAGAATACAAAAATCAGAATGTTGTTGAGGATCATGAAGACTGCCATGAAACTGAGAAGGAATGAAACATCACGTATCCGTATCTTCGACACATAGAACATCACGAAGCTCAGTATGGTAAGAAACACAAGAAGGCGCGTATCATACGTGCTCATGGCAGCGAAGCTCCACAGGAGCAGGCATACGAACTTAGTCGCTCCCGTCAGTCTGTGCACAGGCGAAGGCCTGTCGATGTAATTGAATATGTTCCTCACGAGCGGTACACCTCCCGCTCGTAATCGATAAAGCGCTGGACGAACTCGCGCGGTTCGTCTATTCCGCACATGACGGCGAGGTCGTAAAGGCTCGTCTCTTTCAGATTTGCTCTCTTTATGATCTCAGGATCCGTCAGGATCCCTGCCGATGTGTCGTCTGCGATAACGGTACCGTCGGTAAAAACAACCGAGCGCTCTGCATACTCCAGCATAAGGTGCATGTCGTGGGTTATCATGACGACTGTAACGCCTTCGCTGTTCAGCGTCCTGAGGAACTCCATGATCTCAGTATAGTGACGGTAGTCCTGTCCGGCCGTAGGCTCGTCCAGGATGATCATTTCCGGTTCCAGAACAAGAATGGACGCTATCGTAACGCGTTTCTTCTGTCCGAAACTGAGCGCTGATACAGGCCATTTTCTGAAAGGCCAGAGTCCGCAGGTCTTCAGTGTTTTCTCAACTCTCGAAACGATCTCATCATCGGGTACGCCGCGTGTACGAAGTCCCAGCGCAACCTCGTCGAATATCATGGGCTTTGATAGCATCTGGTTCGGATTCTGCATAACGTAGCCGACATGATCAGCTCTTTCCTTCAGAGACAGGTCTTTCCATTCGCACCCGGCGAATTCGACAGTCCCTTCCTGCTCATGCTCGAATCCGCATATCACCTTGGAAAAAGTAGATTTTCCGGCTCCGTTAGTTCCGACTATGGCTATTAGCTCACCCTTCCGCACGTCAATGCTCACGTCGGTAAGTGCCCGGTGTCCGTTTGAATACGAGAACGTCACGTTTTTCGCACGGAGAAGATACGGGCGCGTTTCCTCCCTCTCACGCGGCGGCGTGCTTCTGAACCAGGAAACCACTTTCGCCTTGTCGTCTTCTGAAAGCTTCAGCGAACGTATGCTGTGAGGCAGCATGTCTTTCGTTACTCTGACGCCCGCGTATTTCACAGCAGTCAGATACAGCGGCTCGCGTATGCCGTTC
>JAEEGL010574033.1_pt1 | contig 13135 bp, 12 predicted proteins | sample 9134231 | NCBI WGS metagenome assembly JAEEGL01 (sample SAMN16246548, study PRJNA631951) | gut metagenome | biome: gut microbiome; feature: rumen; material: fiber-attached | host: Bos | place: Iran: Karaj | collected 2018-10
AGCAATATATGGAACGCATGACGGAAAATCGTCTGACACCACAAGAACAATAATGGTATAAAATCGGAAGCATCATGATACTGATATTAGGAAAACAAGGTATTTTACATTCGATAGGCAACGACATCAAAAACGTGTTTCAGAACTTTTTTACCATGCGTGGCCGTTGGCAGCGTGAGGGCGATGAATTGCTGATACACTATTCCAAAGAAGCCCCCCATGCTACCAACCAGCGTAAGATGATTGTGTGCATGGTAGATGGGAAACGCAAGCAAGGTGGATTAGCAGATCGCCTGCGTGGCATCGTATCGACTTATTATGTCTGCAAGAAACTGGGATATGATTTCCGTATCAATTTTGTGCATCCCTTCCCCCTGATCGACTATTTGGTACCTAATACGTATGACTGGCGTGTGTCACAGGACGAGTTGTCCTTCAATGCCGATGATGCCGAGCCGATGTTTTGTGGCAGTCAGGCCACGCATGTAGAACCCAAGTTTCAGGAGTTGTGGATTAAGAAACGCTGTCGCAAGGCTCACAAGCAGTTGCATGTGTATACCAACGCCCATATCCTCAGACATGGCGACAGCTTCAAACGCTGTTTCAATGAATTGTTCCGCCCTTCGGAGGCACTGCAAGCTGCCCTCGATGAACAGGCCAAGAAGTTGGGTACTGACTATTATGCTGTCACGCTACGTTTCCAGCAGCTTCTTGGGGATTTCGTCGAGGAGGCTCATTTTACCATCCTTTCACCTGAGGATGCCCAGCAGTTGATGGAACGCTGTGTGGAGCAGATAGACAAGCTGTATCAGCAGCTGCCAGAGAAAAAGCCCGTCCTTGTGACTTCTGACAGCGAACACTTCCTGCAATATGCTGCCAAGTGTCTAGACTATGTTTATGTGGTCTCAGGTCCTTTGGCACACATGGACTGGACGGAGAACATTCCTTTTGAGACCAATCTCAAGTCGTTCCTCGACTTCTATATGATCAGTAAAGCGAAGCAAGCCTATCTTTTGCAGACTGGCAAGATGTATAACAGCGGTTTCCCGCGTCGTGCCGCTCAGGCCGGTGGCGTGCCGTTCAAACACATTCGTTTTTAATGTCATTTTTGTGATGACTTAAGAAACTTATGTCGGATTTTTCTTATAAGTGAGTTTGTTATAATACTTACTCTGCGTCTGATTGCAAAAATAACCATCTCCCATACTGGTATAATGCTTCTTATCTCAGTATAAATGTTATTATAGACTAACCGATCCTTACAGTTGTTTACGTGCGCTTCGTGTCTCACTCGCCTGTACTTATGATATGAATCATAACGCAATTCTGTCAATGTTCTCTTGCTTAGTTTGTACTCCATCATCCTATATATCATGACTGCTGCACGAACGCTTTCTGTATGCCATGGCGAGAATGTTCCTGTTGTAGTTGAGATATTTGAGATTCCTGTTGGGTTTAGCTGATAAAGATATACAGTATAGTTTGTTACAGCAATACCACCTGTGATACATGTCATATACCATGCTGTGAATAAATGATCTTCGCTCTTTCTTATTATGGTATCAAAGCGTATATTGTATTTCTCAATGATGTTTCTTCTGAACATTTTATTCACTAGTGTCAGACCTCCTTTTGTCATAGTTGCTCGCAACCATCTGTCTAGATTTTCAATATGCGGATATGTAAAGACGTCACCATTAAAGTTCATGAATGTACCTACAGCAATGTCTATCCCGTCAGTCATCAGTCCAGCTAGTTTGCTGATTGATTGTGGAAAGAGACAATCGTCACCATCGACAAAGAATACTAGTTCGCCCTCAGCAACATCAAGACCTGCATTTCGGGCACTACCAGGTCCACCATTACTTTTACTCAAAACCCGGTATTGCCGATTGGAGGATGATGGAGTATTTTTACAGAAGGCTTCCAGAATGTCTAACGTGTCATCCGCTGAACCATCATTGACGAATATTACTTCAAAGTTTTCATAATCCTGTTTCTCAATACTTGCCAATAATGGTTGGATTAACCTTCCCACATTAAAACAAGGAACGATTACTGATACTTTACTTAGTTTGTCATTTTCTGTCACAATACTATTCATATACCTTGACCTAATATGCCACACAGACTCCCCATGAATGGCTTGTATATTGTAGTATGGACTATATATATAAAAAGACGTGGGAATCTTATCTGTCACTCGTCCCACGCACTGAGGCTCTGGCATTGCCCAAATAGTCGAAACGAGCAACGCCGAAGCCCACGTCTGTATGTATATCACCTCATCGCATTATTCCCAATAGGTACCAATAGGAACTCTACTACAAGGTTATAGACAATACATACCCATAGGCGTCATTGTTGCTTTGTTGCTTGACTATTTGTTCGGAACTGCCAGATTCCAGTGCGTCAATCACAAAGCGTCACATAACGCTTTTTATATAAATAGGCTCTCGTCCCAAGGCTTCTTCTCCATGGCGTCAGCATTGTTAGGAGAGCGATTGCAAATATAGGGAAAATAATCGAACTATACAAATGATTTACAAAAAAAAGTATTTTGTATCTAACAAATGTGATAAATAGGGATTAGAGAACTCGAAGAAAAGGGATGTTAATATGCTACATTCAGAGGATTAACGAAATGTAATCCACACCTTATGGGAGTGACAGCAGCAAGTCGTAATGCCGGAATCTGTGTCTACACCATCCGCTTTAGGTCGTTTGAGGCCTATGCCCTACATGACCATGTGACTATGGCATAATCGCCGAGCGTCATATAGCCATGTTGGCTAATGACGCTGTTGGCTTAAATAGAGGTGAGAATATTTCTACACATATTTGAAGTCTCGCTCCTTGAACAAACGGTCTATAAATTTATGCAATTTTGCTGCTGTACTTGATCGGTGGGAATAATAGGGCGTTTTTGCGAGCTGGTTGATGTCTAATGCCTTTAGTTCCTCTTCCAAACTATCATATTTCATGTAAGCCTGTACAACCATATCAGTGACAACGCGTTCCCATGCAGGCTTATTGCCCCAATAGTGACCGATGTGGTCTGCAGCATAAGTGAGTTGCGTATGTTCTGCCAAAGCTATCGAATAAGCATATTGTTCTGTGATAAATTCGTTGATACCGTCATCTAACATGCCGTCGCAGAGTGTCAACGCACAGGCAACAGTCTCGCAGATCTTTTCGCGGGGCAACCCTACAACGCCAGCATTCCACATCTGGTGCTGCTCGCCAATATGGATGTCACCATAAGTTCTGCCAACTACCTTCTTCCACAATCGCTTGGCAGTATGGCTGATGTCTGTAGGCTTACCTTCACAAAGATGCATCAGCCCATGTCCTTCGTCTAATTTTGCTTTCAATGTTACAAGACTACCATAGAGGAAGGTATCGCTATCGAGATAGAGCAGATTATCTTCAGGATAGAGGTTGTGGAGATATTCCATTCCTTTTATTTTTGTGCGGAAGTAGAATTGATGCGGACCCATCCACTCTGCTTTCTGTTCTGCCGTGATGGTGATTACCTCGACACCTGCCTTGCTGAAGAATGAAGGGTGGTCGGTAATGACACAGATACGCCCAATTTCTGGAGAGAGTTGTTTCTGAAAGGTGCGTATAGACAGGTAGGCCTCCATATAGTAGCGCAGTGCCTCGTCGCCACCCATCACAATAAAAAAAACGGTCATCATATCTTCTCAGTCTTTTATATCTTTTTCATGTACTTTACCGTCAATAACTTCAAAGCGGCGTTCAAAGCGTTGACGGGTGCGCTTCCAACGGTCGTGAGTCCACAGGTAGCATTCTGGCTGCCTGCGAATACTTTCTTCAAGGTTCTTGAAATAGAGGTCGGTTAACTCAAACTCCTTCATCTGTTGAGGCTCGCGGGTGATGAGCTTGAACTCTGCCTCGAAATAGCCACGCTTGATGCGCCTCACGTCCATATAGAATACAGCATGATTGAGTTTCGCTGCGATGCGCTCAGTACCAGAGAGTACGGCGGTGTCGTGATGCAGGAACTGACACCAATGATGGATGTTCCACCAGAAAGGGGCTTGGTCGGCAATGTAGCCAATGACCACGGGTTTCCCTTGCTTCTTATATTCTAGAATCTTGCGTAAGGACTCATTCATCGAGATACATACAGCTCCATAGCGCTGACGTACGTGGAGAAACAGTCGGTCGAAGTCTTGGTTCTCAAGGGGATGATACAGTTGTCCGCACTGGGCATCCTGACTGATCCAGAAGGGTAGGGACGTCACCCATTCCCAGTTGCAGAAATGGCCGAGATAGACAGCACACGACTGCCCTTCGCTCACACATTGGTCTACGATTTCTGTGTTCTTAAAGACAAGGCGTCGTTTGATCTCTTCTGGTTTCATGGTCATCAACTTAATGCTTTCTACCAGATAGTCACAGAACCAACGGTAGAAACGGCGCTCAATAACCTTATGTTCTTCAGGTTCCCGTTCTGGGAAAGATGTCACCACGTTGACCCACACCAAGCGACGGCGATAGTGGATGATATAGAAGACTATCACGAAGATGATGTCACTCAGCCAGTAGAGGACCCGTAATGGGAGCAGTGATAGCAGATACCACAGGGAGTAGACAATATAGTATAGTAACTTCTTCATTGGGAGCGTGTTAGAATCCTATTCGTTGTAGATACGACGTATCTTGGCATAATAATGCTCATAATTCAGGTGGTCGTCAAAGTCGGCCTTGGCCTGCTGTCCTAGCTGCTGGCGCAGGTCGGTATCGTCAATCAGCCGACCCATGGCCTCTGCCAGTTGGCTGGCGTTGCCTGGTGTCACGAGCAGACCGTTGCGACCGTCTTCCACATATTCACGCTGACCGCCATTGTTGGTAACCACCACAGGGTGTCCTTGTGACATATATTCCTGGGGTGACAGTGGACAACCCTCGCGAACGGTAGAGGCCAGAATGCCAAAGTCGGCACCAGCCACATAGGGTAATACTGGATGACGGAAGCCTGCAAAGATGATCTTGTCTGCAATGCCTTTCTGATCAACTGCAGCTTTGAGGTGTGCTGTATATTCATCGCTTCCCCTGCCAATCAGCACCAGTTTAAAATCCTTGTCCTTGATGCGCTCTACAGCATCCAGCAGCACGTCAATGCCCTTCTCTGGGTCTAATCTGCCATGGAACATGGCCACAGCACTGGTTGCGGGGATGTTGAATTCCTTCCGCACATCAACGGGTACCGTATTCTCCGGAACAACAATGCTGGTGTGGACAATACCTAATTTGCTGGAGTCGATAGTTGGATGAGTACTGAGGTATACGTCGGTGGATATCTGGGAATCGAATATCAGTCTGTCTAGTTGACGATACAGCCAGCGGTAGAGTAGGCTATTCTTTCCAGGACGGGTAAGATGACGGCACATCACCACCTGGACATTCTTGTTGCCAGAGAGCTTTCTGGCGTAGCATGCCGTAAAAGCGTCTTTGAAATTATGGGCGTGGATGGTGCATGCTCCTGCTCTCTTGATGATGGATGCCAAGGACCATGCACTCTTGATGTCGAATGCGCCACCCAGAGGCATGCCATAAACGGTGATGCCTGCCTCCTCGTATTTCTTGCTGATGCTGTCGATGGGCTTACAGATGATGTTTACCTCTATTCCGTCAACACGCTGGCGCTGGCAGAGGTCGTAGACATATTGTTCTCCGCCTCCCCATTCTTTATTGGATACAATGTGGAATATTTTCATATCTGGCACGTTCTGTAGCCTTTGCTGTCATATATTTTGTTTGCAAAAATAATAAATAATCAGTGATTATGCAAATATAAAAAGAATTATTTTGCCATTTCACTTTTTTGTACTACCTTTGGCATGCTAAAAAGAATCATGATTATGGCATCATACGATATAGATACTTTACACGAGCATATCCTACAGATTCTGTTGTCTGTTGACAAGGTGTGCCGTGAACATCAGCTGACGTACTATTGTTGGGCGGGCACCATGTTGGGCGCTGTGCGCCACAAAGGCTTTATCCCCTGGGATGATGATATGGACATCTGTATGCCTCGTCCTGACTACGACCAGCTGATGATGCATGCCCACGAATGGCTGCCGCAGCCTCTTGAGGCTTTGTCGATAGAGACCGATGCCAGCTATCCTGGTGGCTTTGGTAAGATAGTGGATGGTAGTACTACGCTGATTGAGCGTGAGCATAGTGACTATGTGGGTGGTATCTATATTGATGTGTTCCCTATCGATGGAATGACCAAGAATAAGTTGGGGCAGAGAATGGCTGTGGCCCGTTATAAGGCTATGGACAAACTACTCTATTTCCTCCATCGCGATCCCTACAAACACGGGCATGGTCCCAGTTCGTGGCCAGTGTTGCTGATTCAGAAACTATTCTCACACGAATGGGCTCGTAAGCAGTTACGAGCAGCCTATCTGGCTTACGACTATGATAAGTCGGAGTATGTTCTCGACTATGACGACGGAGTGAATGGTGTGATTCCCAAGACCATGCTGGGTAAGCCTACGCCTGTGCTGTTTGAGGGCCACGAGGTGATGGGTGTGGAGCATGCTGATGCCTATCTCAGGAATAAGTATGGTGACTATATGGTTGTCCCTCCTCATGACAACCAGCGTCAGCATAATTTCTTCTATCTGGATTATAACCTGCCGTTCAGACAGTACGAAGACAAACGCTCGTTTGTCAATCGCGATAGCGCTTCTCTATAATTTTTGATACGAGGACGAATTGGTATACCGCAGCCATCATGGCTCGGATGAGGCCGCGTGTGCCCATACGGTAGCCACCGTCTAGCACGTATTTCTTGAAGAAACGCCAGAAAGGACGCCACAAAAGGGCACCAAGACCATAGTTCTTGTCACGCTTTTTGTCAACCTCATTGTCGGTATACTCGTTCATCTTGGCCATGTATTCATGCATGGTCTCATCCATGAGGTGTAACAGACGGGCTTCTTTCTTGGCCTTTAGTTTCTCCACGCGCCCCTGAACTTTAGGGAATGTGTGCACGTATGGGGGCCATTCCGTACCTTCTCGAATGAAAAAACGCAATTGGAAATCGTAGTGGAAATCACGTACAAACATGCTCATAAACATGTTCTGGCGTGGGATATAATAACCTGCAGGGCAATCGGGCTGTTTGATTCTTTGATAAAGTTCTTCGCGAAGCTCAGGCGTTACGATTTCGTCAGCATCCACCACAAAAGTCCACTTGTTTGAAGCAGATTGGATAGCAAAGGTACGGGCTGGTTCTGCACTCTTGTGGTTGGCCTTGGGGAAGGTCACAATCTTACAGCCGTATTCACGGGCTATCTCAAGAGTATGGTCAGTACTTTCCATGTCGCACACCACCACTTCGTCGAACTCCTTTACGGAATCAAGAATCTTACGCAGATGTTGCTCTGCGTTGTAGGTGTTGATGACGACTGAAATCTTGTTCTCTTCGCCCATGACTATTTGATAACGGTATGGTAGGCCTTGATAACGGTATCGGTGATGAACTGCAGCTGCTCGTCAGTCAGTTGGGGATAGCAGGGAAGCGGGATCTCATGATGATAGTTCTCGTAGGCCTGTGGATAGTCTTCTATGCGATAGCCCAGTCCGTGGAAGAAGGAGAGCATAGGCAACGGAATGAAATGCACGTTGACAGCCACCTCACTCTTGGAAATCTCGTTGATGATCTCGTCGCGCTGCTCTTCGGTGATGTCTTTGATGCGCAGAGCATAAACATGGTACGAGGTCTCTCTGACATCATCTGTGCTGGAAGGCAAGATGCTCCAAGGCTCGTTCTTGAAGGCCTTGTTGTAGGTCTCAAACACATGCTTGCGCTTCTGAAGCAAGGTCTCGTATTGACGAATCTGTGCCAAACCGATGGCTGCGTTGACATCCGCCATGTTCGCCTTCATGCCCATACCCACAATGTCGTAGCGCCATCCGCCAGCCTTGGTCTTGGTAAAGGCATCCTTGGTCTGACAGTTCAGGGCTTTCATGCGCAACTCAGCATACAGCTGTTCATTGTCGAAGGGAGCAGGCATGTTCAAACAGATAGCTCCACCTTCAGCGGTGGTCACATTCTTGACGGCGTGGAGCGAGAAGATGGCGATATCCGTTTCTGAACCTGTGTGTTTTTGGTGATAGTTGGCACCGATAGAATGTGCCGAGTCATTGATGACGATGATGCGTCCCAATTTTTCCATCACTGGTGATGTTGGTTGGAACATGGCCTTTATCTCTGGCTCGTTGACCATTTGCATGATGGCCTCATAGTTACATGGCCAACCGGCAATGTCGACAGGAATGATTGCCTTGGTCTTGGGGGTAATAGCCCCACGAATGGCATCTACCGAGATATTCAGGTCTTCTCCTGAGTCCACAAGGACGGGTTTGCCACCAGCCCATAGTACTGCAAGAGCAGTAGCACAATAGGTATAGGCAGGGATGATCACCTCATCACCAGGTTGTATACCCAACCAGCGTAACATCAGAATAGCGCCAGTAGTCCATGAGTTGACACAAAGCACGCGCTTGGCATTTGAGAGTTTCTGAATCTCGTCTTCCAAAGCTTTTACCTTTGGTCCGGTGGTTATCCAACCCGATCTGAGTGAGTCGGTAACTTCTGATACAACACTCTCATCAATATATGGTGGTGAAAAGGGAATCTTCATAATCATCAATTTATTGTTTGCTGCAAAGTTGCGCAAGAAATCATTTGAATGCCTTCTGAATCTTGGCGGCAATTTCCTTGAACTGCTCTTCACTGAGCTTCAGTTTCTCACGACGGAAGTCGGCATCGGCCTCCGACTGCATGGGAATGAGGTGGATATGAGCGTGGGCTACTTCCAGACCAAGCACTACCTGAGCCACTTTCTTGCAGGGGAAAGCCTGCTTGATGGCAATGGCTACACGTTTGGCAAACTGCTGATAACGTGCCAGTTCGTCATCGTCCATATCGAAAAAGTAGTCAACCTCGCGACGTGGAATCACAAGTGTATGACCTTCAACCAGCGGATTGATATCGAGGAAAGCATAGAACTCCTCATTCTCCGCACATTTATAACTGGGAATCTCACCAGCGGCAATCTTACTGAAAATATCCATAACTATAAATTTCGAATGATGAATTACGAATTACGTCATCGACCTTGGTCGCTTTGACCTTTAGGTCTAAGAACTAAGCAATGCTAATGTTCTCAATGCGCAACTTAATAGTGCCACGGGGAATCGTAATCTCTACCTCGTCACCGACTTTCTTACCCAACAGTCCCTGGGCAATAGGTGTCTTGATAGAAATCTTGCCAGCACGAAGGTCGGCTTCGTTCTCACTAACAATCGTGTAGGTCATCTTCGACTTGGTGGTCAGATTGGTCATCTCCACCTTCGTCAGAATCTGTACGCTGTCCGTGCTCAAGCGTGAAGTGTCAACCACTTTAGCCTCGCTGATGGTTGCCTTCAGCTTGTTGATCTTGTCTTCCAGATGTGCCTGAGCCTCTTTGGCAGCATCATACTCGCTATTCTCACTGAGGTCGCCTTTTTCGCGTGCCTCGGCAATGGCTGCTGAGGCCTTTGGGCGCTCTACCGCTTCAAGGCGGTGCAGTTCGGCTATGAGTTTGTCATAGCCTTCTTGTGACATGTATGCCATAATGTTTTCTTATTTATATTCTTGGTTTTCTGTACAAAAAATAAAAGAATCCCGACTCGTCGTCCTGTCGGAATCCCTGTTTTAACTCTCTATTTACTGGGTGCAAAGATAGGAATTTTTTCTCATTTAACCAAATTTTCAGCCAAAAACTTTCTTTTTCGCTTGATTTAAATCAAGAAAGTGTTATTGCGACACTATTTTTTTAGTGTTTTCTCTTGCAAGTTCCGAAAATAATTGTATCTTTGCATCGTGTTTTTCATAGTATTAGATTTAAGGTTAACAAAGGTTAGGGACTCAGCGGAGTCCCATTTTTTTTTGTTTAACCTATTAAATCACAGACAGCAGGCAGATTACTCTTGCCTCGGATAATGCTGACGGCAAGACCCACAAAGTGTTAAATTATCAAAATAGACAATGGCATTCTCAATAATTTCCTTTTCAATGGTGAGACGAAGTTGCTCGAAAACCTTGTAGCTGTTCATTTAAACCGTCTCTATCACAACACAAAGGAAGAACTCACAACAGGGGTGTAGAGGTTGACTTCTGCGTTCCAGAAACAAGTCTTGCCATTCAAGTGTCTTACAACATAGATGATGCTGAAACCTATGAGCGTGAGGTTGGCGGACTTGTCAAATTCCTGAAGGCTTTCAAGACTTATCATGGCATCATCATCACCTGGGATACCGAAAAGACCATTAACGAAGAAGGCATCTCCATCGAAGTGCTACCTGCATGGAAATGGCTATTGTCACTATAACCCTCCCGTTTTTACACAAAAAGATATGTTACACCGCACTGGCGGACTCTTTCTTGTATAGGTCAATACTAATTCAGACGCGGGACTATCCCGCGTGAACCTCCAATATAAAGACCGCTCAGGTTCATTCGTGGTGTAGAAATTTTGTCAATTGACAGCATTTCGTCGATAAGATTGGGGCGAAATTTCGTTAGAAAATATTAAACACAGATGAAGGTTTGGTGACATAGAAAACTTTTGCTAATTTCGCGACTCGGAATGAGAAAACTGTGGTCCTGTAGAGTTATGTGCAAACATCTCTGCAGGATTTTTTTTATTAATTAATATATCATAATCAACAAATGAAAAAACAGAAGGATTTCGAGTCGCAACTTCAGTTGTGGCCAGTGATGTGGGAAAAAACGTAAGTTGTGGGGAACTGGCTCAAAAGCTGGGTATTACCCATCAAGCCATGAGCAAGTTTATCAGCGGGCAAAAAGCCCCTTCTCTATGGCGGTTACATACTATCGCGGATGCGCTTGGGGTGCGTGTCCGCGATCTTTTTGTATAGATGCTGAAACCTATTGGTTGCTAAATCACGCTGCGACGGAAAGTTGTGGCGCGAAAGCTTGCATGTGCCTTTTTCTCTTATTAACTTTGCTGCAGATTATTCATTTTGAAAACGATGGCAACGAAGAAAAAGAAAGAACGCAAGAAGAATTGGCAGGAAGTGTATGCCTCGGTAGAGGACATCCAGAACTTCCTTGCCGACCGTATCATGCTGCGCTACAATGTGGTGACCAGGCGGACGGAGTGTCACCGCCTGACGGACTTTGGCGACGAGATACCACAGGAGGTGTTGTGGGAGCCTATCTCCGACCGCGTGGTCAACAGTCTATGGCAGGAGCTGGCACTAGAGAAACCGGTGCGCATCCAGGATATGCAGCGCGTCATCGAGTCGGACTATGTGTCGAATTACGACCCGTTTCGCTTCTATCTGGAGCGTCTGCCGAAATGGAACGAAGAGAAGGGTGACTACATCCTGGAACTGTCGCTGACGGTGAATGTCAAAGGTGACGGTGACGAGCAGATCCTCTTCTACCAATACCTGAAGAAGTGGCTGGTAGCGATGGTGGCAGGGTGGGTGGAACCGGCGGTGGTGAACAACGTCATGCTGGTACTCATCGGTGAACAGGGTGCCTATAAGACGACATGGTTTTCGCATCTACTACCGCCCGAGCTGCAGCCTTACTTCTATACGAAGACCAATTCGGGCATGGTGTCGAAGGACGACCTGCTGACACTGTCGCAATACGGTCTGATGTGTTGGGAGGAACTCGACTCGATGCAGCAGAAGGAGCTTAACAAGCTGAAGGCGGCCATGACGATGCCGTCGATCAACGAGCGTGCGGCCTATGCCCGCTACCATGAGAACCGCCCGCATCTGGCATCGTTCTGCGGTACGGGCAACAATGTGCAGTTCCTGTCGGACCCGACGGGAACGCGCCGATGGCTGCCCTTTGAGGTGGAGAATATCGACAGTCCGCTGTCGTCGCCCTTCAACTACGAGGGCATCTATGCGCAGGCCTACAGCCTCTACTGCCAGGGCTTCCGCTACTGGTTCGACAGGACAGAGATAGAACGGCTGACGAAGCATAACCAGCAGTTTGAGACCTCACAGTCTGCCAATGAACTCATTGATGAGCACTTCCGTAAGCCTGTAGGCATTGAGGGTGGCGACTTCCTGCCAGCATCGCTTATCCTACAGCTGGTGGGTGGCGTCAACATGCGAGAGTTGTCTGCTGCCACATTGGGACGTGCTCTATCATCGATGGGCTTCGAGTATAAGTTGGTACATGGTGTCCGTCGCTATCGTGTCGTACGCCGTACAGAAGCAGAGAAAGAGCAACACCGCCATTTACAGGAAGTGGGTGGTGAGGGTGGGAAGGTGGAGTAGTTTTTTCACTCTCCTCGCGTACGTCACGTGTACGCGATAACTTTTAGAATATTACTCCACCTCCCCACCCACTACACCCAGTAAAAGAGAAATAGTAGATAAAAAGTGAAAAAAATAAACGAAGATATGAAAGCAATGACAAGACAAGAACTGGCCGACAGAGCCGGAGTTGATCGCAAGACACTGTATCATTACTTCGAACTTCATAAGGAAGAACTCTGGTCATTAGGTGTGCGCCCCAACCATATAGTACCACCAAGTGCTGTTGAGTGGCTCTCAGTGAACTATGGAATTAGAATAGATGACTGACGATGGGAAATAATGGGGAAAGATGGGGAAGAACGGGGAAGGATGGGAAAACGTCCTTTGCGATTGTTGTACCTTTGTAAGTGTTAAGGCAAGTGAGCCGAAGGGACGTCATCTATGACCCGTTCCGATGTTTGTTTCCATCCGTTCCGACGTCATCTACGACCCGTTCCGATGATACTTTAGGGGGGTAAAGTATCGTATCTACGACCGCAAAGTGACGCTCCTTCGGGTGAAAGAAACGGCCCGGACGACCGTAAAGTGACATACCTTTCACAAGTCAAGACAAAAATAGTAAATTGTCAAATTGTAAATTAGTATTATGAGTCAGAAGTACATCAAATCAAAGAACAACAATTCGCACAATGCGAAGACGTATGGTAAGTATTACGCCAAGCCCGTGTATGACGAGAAGTTCGTCGAGACCGACGAGATTGCGGACTTCATCCAGACACAGGCCACGCTGAAG
>JAEEGL011819979.1_pt1 | contig 13135 bp, 15 predicted proteins | sample 9134231 | NCBI WGS metagenome assembly JAEEGL01 (sample SAMN16246548, study PRJNA631951) | gut metagenome | biome: gut microbiome; feature: rumen; material: fiber-attached | host: Bos | place: Iran: Karaj | collected 2018-10
ATTGCGGAAATCCCATCAAGTATTCATCCATAAACACAGCATACTGGCGCAGTCACTTCATGTGCTACGGCAGAATTAATGGTTAGGAGGCAATATGTACGAACGTATAGACAGGCTCCGAGAGGAGCTTGGAAGGGCGCGCCAGAGGCGACTGGAAGCAGAGCGCAGGGTAAAGCAGTGTGAGCAAAGGCTCAAGGAGGCTGAGAACAATCAGATCCTCGCTGAAGTCGGAGCCCTTAAACTGACACCGGAGCAGGTTTCTGAGTTTCTTAAGCTGGCAGCTTCCGGTAAGATTCCGACTCCTGGAACAGGCTATGTTCCGGGAAAAGAGCTTGTGGCTGAAAAGTCATTTCAAGATATTTCTGATGACGAGGACTACGAAGAAAGCGAGGTTATCGATGATGAAGAGGTTTAACAAAAGAACCATTTTGACCAGGGCTGTGGCGGGGGCTGCAGCTCTTTTTATTGGCATGAGTCCTGTTACGGCGTTTGCTCATGTTGATCCTGAAGCCGAGGCAGAAGAAGAGCTGCCGGAGATTGTTCCTCCAGAGGAAGATACTCCAATTGAGGAATACGGTCCACTTACTCCGGATGGAAACATGGAGCTGGTTGATGCCTACGGCACGCTTGAGTGCGGAGGCAAGCAGTTCATTACGGTTGTTACCAAGAGCGGCAACTACTTCTACATCATTATCGACAGGGATGATGACGGCAACGAAAACGTCCATTTCCTCAACATGGTGGATGAGAGAGATCTTCTTTCACTCATGGAGGATGAAGAAGTGGAAGAGTATCTTGCATCAGTTGCGCCTAAAGAGGAGGAACCTGTAAAAGAACCAGACCCTGAGCCGGTTGCAGTAGAGCCTGAGCCTAAAAAGCAGGTGGACTTTACACCTCTTTTGGTAGCACTTCCCATTATGGGCATAGGTGCAATTGCTGGCTATTTTGTTCTCAAGAACAAAAAGAAACAGCCTGTTCAGGAGGAAGATCCTGACGCTGATTACATAGATGAAGAGGATGATTACCTTTCCCAGTATTCCGATGATGAAGAGGAAGAGGGAGATGAGTAATCGAACCTTCACAATCCGTGCCAGGGTAACACCTGAGGAGATGCAGATTATTAGTGACAGAATGGAGGCGGTGGGTATTAACAATGTTAGTACCTACCTCCGAAAGCTTGTCCTTACCGGTTATGTGATCGAGATGGATATGAGCGATTTCAAGGAAATCTTAAGGCTCGTTCATATCTGCAGCAACAATCTGAATCAGTACGCCAGACGCGCCAATGAGACCGGCAGCATCTACAAAGCTGATATAGATGACCTGCGAAGATCACATGAGCAGATCCTGCGTCTTCTGGGTGAGCTTCTGGACAAGTTTGGTTCCATGCAGTAACAGAAATGGGGTGATGGATTGGCTGCTACACGTCTGATTGCCATGCATGTAAATAAAGGCATGACCTTTAATCAGTGCATGTCTGCAAGAGTCAGATATGTCAATGATGATGAGAAGACAGAGGATGGGGAATACGTTACAACCTATGCCTGTAATGCACTTATTGTCGACAGTGAATTTGCAGAAGCTAAAAGAGAGTATCTGCAGAAAACCGGACGGCAGTACAAGGGCGACATCATTGCATATCAGATCCGCCAGTCCTTCAAACCGGGTGAAGTAACACCTGCGGAAGCGAACCTGATCGGCTATGAAACCGCCATGCGTTTTACCAAGGGACAACACGCTTTTATCTGCTGCACCCACACTGATCATGAGCATATTCATAACCACATCATCTATAACGCTGTTAATCTTGACTGCGACAGGAAGTTCAAGGATTCCTGGTTCTGCGGGATTGGTCTTAGAAGGCTCAGTGACATCATCTGTCTTGAGCATGGTCTCTCCGTAATTGAGCCGTATAAGCATCGCGGCATAAAGCCAAAGTACGAGAAATCCTACCGGGCAAATATCCGTGAAGCGGTGGACAAAGCTCTTTTGCAGAATCCGAAAGACTTCGATGCCCTGCTTCAGATTCTTATGAATGAAGGCTATGAAGTGAAGCGCGGTAAACATACTGCACTTCGCGGACATGGCCGGAAGAACTTCGTAAGATTCCGTTCTCTTGGAGAAAAGTATTCCGAAGAAAATATCAAAAATATTCTTGAGGGCAATTCTCCAATTGAGGAAAAAAGCTCTGGCCGTGAATTCGACATTCTGATCAATCTTCAGGAAAAGCTCAGGCAGGATAAGGGCAAAGGTTACGAGAACTGGGGCAAGAAGTTCAACAACAAAGCCATCATGAATACTCTTTTGTTTTTGGATGAAAAGGGGATTCGCAGCTATGACAGGTTGTGTGAACTTGCAGATATGAAGGCAGAAGAGTTTCATGCCTCTTCAGATTCAATAAAAGAACTGGAGAGCAGGATCACTGATCTGAAAGATCTTCGCCAGCATATCATAAATTACTCCAAGACCCGGAAGACCTACGAAGACTATCGCAGGGCAGGTTACAGCAGGAAGTTTTATGAAGCTCATCGTGAGGAAATCACGATTCATAAAGCTGCCAAAGAAGCCTTCAATAAACATGAAGGCAAGCTTCCAACGGTCAAAGACTTAAGTCAGGAGGTTTCTGAGCTTATGGCTAGAAAGAAGAAAGGGTACCGCGAGTACAAACTTGCCAGGGAGGAGCATAAAAAACTCCAACAGGCAAAGAAAAACGTCGAGATGTTTCTTGAGCTGGAGAAGCAGAACAAGGAACAGAAAAAGAAGAGGGTTATCGATTGCCCTGTTCGATGATTTTTTAGCAAAGCATAGCGTGCGTGGCCTTTCGTTTTACGAAAGAGAGAGGGTTTGGGAGGTTTCTCCCAACAAGCGGCAAGAGACTTTGTGGCACAAAGTCACTGCTTGCCACTTTCTTTTAGACCTCGTAGATATGCGCGGACGCGTCGGCACGGCGCGAAAAATAGGAAGGAGGATTTCCACTGTGAATAAAGTTATTCTTATGGGCAGACTCACCAAGGATGCCGAGATCAGAAATGCTGATTCCGACAAGAAGGGGGCCCGCTGCGTCCTGGCAGTAAACAGGTCATTCAAGAAGGAAGGGGAGGAGGCTCAGGCTGACTTCATTAACCTGGTAGGCTTCAAAAACCAGGCTGACTTTCTTGAGAAGTTCGGTAAGAAAGGCGTCAAGTTTCTCGTCACCGGACGCATCCAGACTGGACACTACGACAAGGACGGCTCCACAGTTTATACCACTGATGTGATCGTCGAGCAGCTGGAATTTGCTGAGAGCAAAAATGCTGCAGGCGGTGGTAATGAGGAGTCCGGATCCGGCGATGGTTTTGCTGATATCCCGGATGGCTTTGAGGGACTACCCTTTAACTAAACATGCAAAAGATTTGGGCAGCTTCTGGAGATTTTTCATCCGGGGCTGCCCTTATTTTTGTGCAAAAAACGCGACTGTTTTGGCTCGGCATACCTTGGGATAATTAAGGTACTTCATGAAGAATAAATACAAAGGTTGGTAGAAAAATGGTTATAAGAAATACAAGTGGGTTACGAAAAAACATATCCATCGTTGTTAATAACAGAGAATCACACAGGGGTCTTCCTGAGGGAGAGCAGTACATCATTGTGTCAAAGGTTGCATATCTTCTTGGAGTACATAAGAGGATATTCGAGAATGAGTTCGAACCGCCTAAGATCGAGATCTTTAATGAGCTGGAAGGGGACAGGAACGCCAGGATCATCAGGAATTTGTGTATGCTCAGGACGCAGCTCGAAAGATCCTTCCAGAAGGTGCAGCACACTATTTTGAGTGAAGACAGGAGCATACAGAGTATGCCAGAATATCTTTCTGCTGATGCTATGAAGCAGCTAAGTGATGATGGCGTTGATATATACAAAAATCTTTATGATCCCAGACGCTTTCTCATTACACTGAACATAAATATCAAGAGTCGCATCAATAACTGCAAAGCTCTTTTCCCTGAGTGGCTGAACTGGGAATATCTGTCAGATGTTTTTATCATGCCGGAGGGCGATACCGGAGAAGGAGCGCTCAAAGCTGCCAAAGAATATTATGCCAACATGGAGTTTTATCCCTACAAGCAATACATGAACTGGCCTGCCAGGAACTGTGGTAACATCCTCTACTGTGATAAGAGATTCGTGGTCCTTCTCTATGAATGGAACGGCGATACCTTCACTCATAGGAACCTTGTTTCCGATGTGGATGAAAAAGCCAAGGGCGATATATATAGATTCCTGGAGGAGAGCAGCAAGTGCATTTTCATCGTGGACTGCGAGAATTCAGATCCGTACAGTTTGTGTGCGGCAATCAGAAGCCTCGATGAGGAAAAGCTCTCCAAGATAGACAAGATCATCCTATTTGATGATGTCCATGCTGCCTCTGCCTGGGATATGCTGGAGGGCTATATCAGCATTCCGGTTGAATACATCCTTATCGAGCGTCTTAAGGAAAGTAAGTCTCTGGCAGATGTAAAAGTCACCGCCAGGACCTGCAGGGAATTCTATGAAAATGACGTTGATTCCTTTGTCCTTGTTTCCAGCGATTCTGACTATTGGGGACTTCTGCAGGAACTGCCAAGTGCAAGGTTTCTCATCATGATGGAGCACAAAAAGTGCAGCCACATCCTCAGAGAGAACCTTACCAGCAAAGGCGTAACCTACTGCTACATCGATGACTTCTCCACACAGGGAGGCGAGGACATTAAGACCGCAGCTCTGCAGAAAGAACTTGCAGCCTCCTTCAAGGAAGCCATGAGCATTAACATTGGTCAGCTCATGAGGAACGCCCTGGTCCGTACCAGAATCGACATGAGTGATGAAGAGGCAGATGCCTTCACTCAGAAGATAAGGGACAAGCTAAAGCTCCAGATCAGCGATGAGGGCGATGTGGTAATTGCATATCAGGTTATGTAACATAGCCGTTTATTAGAGGAGGGATTAGTGTATGTACGATAAAGATGTAGCTGCACCTTTTAAGATTGATGAGGTAACAGAGAGGCGGGACAAGTGGATGTCTGATATGACTCCCGATAAGTACGCTTCCATACTTGATGCCATGTCGAAGTTCAGGAACTATAGCGTGAACAATAATGCGCTTATTGCCATGCAGAGACCTGATGCAGCTTTTCTTGCCAGCTTTGATGATTGGAAAGCAAAATTTGGCAGAAGCATCAACAAGGGTTCCAAGGGAATCGACTTCATTAAACCTGAGAAGGTCAAGAAGTTGTATGAGCAGCCGAACTCCATGGATGATTCTCCGGTAATAACGGAGAAGGAGTTTACGAACTTCAAGGTGGTTCCCATGTTTGATGTCAGCGATACTCACGGAAGGCAGCTCCCGGCATTTGTGACAGATGAGCTCAATAAGTCCGTGGATGATGTTGCCAGATTCAAGCAGGCTTTCGAGAGTCTGAAAGGAGTTTCCTGTACATACGATGATATCAAGGATCAAGTCATTGATATGGTCAAGGACAAGGTCACAACAGACCTGGAAAAATATTCAGTCGCCTATATTGTCTGCAAGCACTATGGCGTTGGCACGGCTGAGTTCAGCTTCGAGAACAAGACTGATCAGATGAATGGAGAACTGAAGGATATCAGAAGCTCCCTCAATAAGGTCAGCAAGGCATCTCGTGAGATTCTCAATAGCATTGACGGCAAGATCAATGAGATCAGGGCAGCTGAGAGAGGTGCAGTGGAGCAATCGTTTGAACCTTCCGGTGACTCCGTGGATACTCCTCTTAAGGGAGAGGATACTCTGAAGAAACGAGATGTTAAGTCTCTTAAGGACTCTCTTCTTGAGAAGCTTAAAGGCAACAAAGAGACTGTCAACGACAGGTATAAGAACGAGATCAGGATAACCGGTCCAAGTAAGGATAGGGCTATTTGATGTGATGGGGCAGTTTCGGCTGCCCCTGATCGTTTATTTACACATATATCTGTCATACAGACATAGCAATGCAAGAAAATGAATGTCTTCTATTGTTTTTACATCCCGAATAAATGGGATAACAGGGCTTTCTTTTTTCTCGGACTTGTTATCTGTTGGTTTATCTATTTTGTTGCAACAGTTAATAATGAACAGATTAAGCCAGAGGATAAGGTCCTTACAGTCACAATTAGCAAAATCAAAATTATTCCAGATCCAATCAAAAGGGATGGGTAGAGCGTTATCAGTATCTTTATAGTATAGATAATCGTCAATAAATCGAGAGAGTGTTGATGTTTTTTGCCAAGGAATTATTGTGTTTGGGACTAAAGGAAATATAGAAGGATCGGGACCAATAGGCTCTAATTCTTCAAAGTCTAAAGACTTTACGACGTACTGTGGAAACATGTATGTTTTGTCAGGCGACGCCAATCCTAAAGTCTCAATTTCATCAGAAAAGCGTCCAAGTAGGTTGTATAAAGTATACTCGTCATCGACCTGTACAATAGGGCATTTGATTTCTTGCATTATTTGTTTTTTTAGATCATCGCTACAGTCACAATACGCAGAATACATCGCATTAATATGATTATGGGTTGGATTTACAATGTTTGCAATTTGGCATAAGGGAAGAAGACTTTTGCTATCTTCATATGTGCGACAAAAAGCCTTGGCTTGCGAAGGAATATCTGAATCCAAGAGTATATCATGTAAAGTGTGTTCGTTTCTATAAAAGCTATTGGTCGCATCGTATTTCTTTATTGCCTTGTTACAGAATTCTATAGATATTTCATTGGCATAATCTTCGGTATGGACGTTATCAGTACATTGTAAAATATAAAGAAAAACACCAATTATAAAATCAAATTCATTTCGGATATTTGTGAGTTCGTTCTTTTTGGTTTGTGACACGTAGTCGATTATGCAATCATCCCTAATATCAGTGTCATCTTGTATTATTATTGCCAGTACCTTTGCTATATCACACAATTTACTGGGATTAAGTAGGGGGTATAGCTCCCGTCTTGCATTGTCAGGATATAGGGGATTGGTAATATTGGTCTTTATTTCATCCATTACATCTCCTTCAATATTTTTTTGGCCTTTTTTTATTTTGGAGACCTCGTAATCACGAATATCTCGATGTTTTATGCATATGCAATTAACAAGGGCATTTAGTATTTTTCGTAATCCTGTGATTGGCGGGTTTTCATAGATTTTCAGTACATTGAGGTATGTGCTTAAACATAATTTGCTCATGGCATCCCCTTATAAGCGAATTTGCAAGTCGATTGCAAGTCTGTTGCAAGTTCCTTTTTGTTAGAAAAAATGATTAGCTAGTATTATCAAAAGCACATCGATTGATCAACGGTGTCCGGGGCTTTTGATATAACCCATTATACGTGATTCTGCTACCGGAATGTAGACTCATTATTTCTACTAAGGAGGCTGTAAAGCGTATGAATATGAATGAATTTCTAAAAGTAAAGGAGATGACATACCTAGAATACTGTGATTATCTTCAAGGAAAATATGGAATAGGACTTGCTAATTACATGACGAAATCTTATAACAAAAATTCAAAATGTGTAAGAACGGCAGAAGGATTACTGGCTCATCACAAGGCAGAGGATAAGATGATAATGCTCTCTACAAAAGCATTTGCTGAGATGTGTCCATATGAATGGCAGCTAAAGGAAAACATTGTATATTGTGATTATTTAGAACATCTTCTTTTGCATGTGTTAATTTGCAAGTATCCATCACCTGAAAAGCTACCCATAGCGGATGTAGGAATTGGTGGAGTTACAAATTTTATTGTTCCTGAATTGAATGATTTATATTCGGGCTGGGCTACAAAGCAGGCGTGGCGTTTGAATTGTCACAGCTTGGTTAAGAATGATAAAGATGTTTACTTGGACATTCTTAAAATGTTTGCTGAATATGTTAAAAGCCAACGCAATTTTAATGCTGACATTTTGCATACGAGCTTTAATGAAGAATATGGCGGATGGTCAAGAAAACAGAATGAAGAACTATACAAGGAGATAGATAGAATTTGGAAAAGTGCATAGAGAGGAGGAATATGATGACTAAGAGTGAATATTGCAATTGTTCAAGAAGAGACGCGATTACTACTGGATTTGAAGATGATTTTGGTTATTGGGATGTATGTTTGAGATGCGGAAAGAGACTAGAAGGTGGATATCATGATTATAATCATTATGATGGCGAAGACCATGAACTCTTCTTGGGTCCTGGCGGAGACTAATAGATTGAGAAGCTATATTATGGGATAGATATAGCGCAGTAGGGGTAGTACCATTGGTATGGTATTGCCTCTTTTTTTATCCTTTTTACGATCTTTTTTTATGGGATATGTAGTGTGCGCATAATAAGCATGGGAGATGAAAATGAAAATAAGACCGCTGTTTTGTGGGAGCAGAAAAAGCTTGCCCCCTTTTACTTTACGGTTACTTTATTTCAGCCTTTATTTCAATTTCATGGTTTTTCATGCTTTTTATAAAAAATTAATTACACTTTCGCGTAAAAAATTGCGTGAAGCTATTTGATCAGCCAAATTAGATCAACTATACTTTTCTTATAAAATGTAGTAGAAAACTAGTTTTCCGTGTCGAGGCATAGAGTATGGCAGCTAATTACAAAAAACTATGGAAGCTTTTGATAGACAGAGATTTAAAAAAGAAAGATCTTGCTAATATGGCAGGTATTAGTAATACTTCCATTGCAAAAATGGGAAGAAATGAGAATGTTACAATGGAGGTTTTGGTGAAAATCTGCACTGCGCTTGATTGTAATATTGAGGATATTGTAGAGATAACTACAAAATAAAAGAGTTACTGGAGATACATGTGAAGATAGCAATTATTGATGCAGATTTAATTGGAAGACATAAACATAGATTTCCTAATTTGGTAAGCGAGAAAATATCAGCGTACTGGAAAGAAAAGGGGGCTGAAATAACTTTAAAGCTAGATTATGAAGGCCTAGATGAATTTGATGATGTTTATATTTCTAAAGTGTTTACAGATACATGGGTGCCGGATTGGATTGCTGAGCATGTAGATATGGATAAAGGCACATCTACACTTGAAGATAAGTATCATGTCGGCGGAACCGGTTTTTTCTTCGCACATGCTCCGAATTTGCCAGATGAAATTGAACATCATATGCCAGATTATCACTTATATGATAAATGGATTGCGAACGAAGTTGAGCGTGCAGAAAAACAAGCAGAACTTGATGGAAGACCTTTTAGACGAAGTAATTTTATGGTCCAGTTCAAGGAGTATACAGATTATAGCATTGGCTTTATGACTCGAGGATGCTTTAGAAAATGTCCGTTTTGCGTGAACCAGAAGTATGATCATGTCTTTTTGCATAGCCCGTTAATGGAGTTTTATGATCCAGAAAGAAAAAAAGTATGCTTGCTTGATGATAATTTTCTAGGGTGTCCAAACTGGAAGAATATATTGGAAGAGCTGATTGCGCTGAAAAAACCGTTCAAGTTTAAGCAAGGCATGGATGAAAGATTATTGACTGAAGAGCGGTGTGAGATCCTTTTTAGAGCTAATTATGATGGCGATTACACGTTTGCGTTTGATAATATAGCGGACTATGACCTGATTCATAATAAGTTGAAACTTATAAGGAAGTATACGAGGGCAACAAACATTAAGTTCTATGTGCTTGTGGGATTCGAGAGCATAGATGTTGATGACATAGAAAATATGTGGAAAAGAGTTGCTCTACTTATGGAGTATCAATGTCTTCCATACATCATGCGATATCAAAACAAAAATGATACGCCCTGGAAGAGATCTAAATTCAGAGGGATGTACATTGCTATGGCAAGATGGTGTAATCAGCCTAGCTTTTACAAAAAGAAGAGTTTTAGGCAGTATTGTCAAGCAAACCAGGACTTGGTGAAAACAGAAGGTGCCATATGTTCCTCGATGAAAGCACTAATTGATTTTGAAAATGAATATCCTGAAATTGCGGAACAGTATTTTGATTTGAGATTTGATGATTACACAGGAAAATGGTGAGTTTTATGAATGAACTTATTACCTCTTACTATTCTAAAGGACTATGTATTGATAGCGAATGCTTTGTTCACGAATTACTAATAACGGATGTTGCGGTAATAAGAGATTATGTGACTGAGATTCCGCAGCAGGTAATAAGCACGTACAATATCCCACAATATAGTTCATATGAAGCTGGTACTTCAGAAATGATTTCTTTTTTGAGAATGTCTGGTGACTATGGACCAACATATTCAGAAGTTGGAAGGCATTTTCTGGAACCGGGGCACAAGGATGCGGCATATGTTAAGTATGGAGAAAACCATTCCAAACTTGCTGAATCACTAGGATTGGTACGGATAGAAAAGGAAAAAAAGAGACGAGTCTATTTATCGGATATAGGAAGAACTATTGAAGGTTTAGATATTAACGAACAAAAAGATTGTTTCATTAAACTGTCTATGAGGATTCCTATCGTACAGTGTGCAATAAAGAGAGGAATTGTTGATTACAACGCACTGGAAGAATTATTACGAGAATACTTGTCTATATCTACTGCTATAAGAAGACGAAAAAACACTATGGATTTCCTATTAATGATAGAAGGAAAGGAATAGATGAGTTTAAGGGACTTAGATGAGATAAAAGCTAATTATGATTCTGGGCTCGGTGATAATATTCTAAGAGATTTTTATGTTCCGGTGTTAACGCAAACGATCATATACAAGAGGTTGGCGGGCTTTTTTTCGTCGACTTCGTTGGCCATAGCATCTCGAGGAATAGCTCAATTAGTAAAAAACCACGGCAAGATGTTTATGATTGTATCTCCTAGGCTATCTGTAGAAGATATAAATGCGATGGAAATGGCGTCGAATTCTCCTGAAGAAGTGATTTCGAGGAGTATGATTAACGACATTACAGATGTAGAAGATACTTTGAGAAAAAAGAGGGTAGATGCTTTAGCGTGGCTAATTGCAAACGAATATTTAGAGATGAAGGTTGCTGTTGTTTATGATGACAAAGGCCATTTGATGACATCTGACCAGATTGAAGAGTCTGGATTATTCCATGTTAAGGTAGGAATCATGGAAGATGCAGATGGAAACATAATGACATTTAGCGGATCAGTCAATGAGACAGCGAGCGCATGGCTAAGAAATGTTGAAGAATTTAAAGTTTTCAGAAACTGGGTTGACGGTCAGAGAGAATCAGCTCAGGCTGATATTGCAAAATTTGAAAGCTATTGGACTGGTGAATCAAGCAGAGTTAGGATAACAAATCTCCCGACAGCGGTAAAAAGCAAATTAGTGAAGCAGGCGCCTTCTGATTTCAGTAAATTAGAGGTTGAAATTTTACGAGAAGAGCAGGAGGAAGCTAAGAAAACAAAACTAAGTTTTGAGCCGTTTGAGTATCAAATTGATGCCTTGAAGATCTGGAAAAAGAATCATAGAGCAATATTTGAAATGGCAACTGGAACCGGAAAGACCAAGACGGCCCAAATTTGTATTGCAGATTTTTTTAGCTGTACGCAAAAATCCGCAGTGGTTTTTATTATTTGTCCACAAGATACATTGGTTAAGCAGTGGTTGGATGACATCAAAGTAAGTGGATTGGAGTGGGATAATTATGTCATCTGTGATTCGACAGTATATGGATGGAGGGATCAGCTGACGCTAAAGCTTTTGGACATTAGTGTGGAGAGAGCTGGTAAGAAGGAGCGTCTCTTTGTTTATTCCACTTTTGATACTTTTTGTGGCAAAGATTTTATTCGAATAATTACTGAAAATAAGATTAAATCTACATATTTCTTCGTTGGTGACGAGGCTCATGGATTGGGTTCCAAGGAACGATCAAAGGGGCTTTTAGATATTTATGATTACAGATTAGGACTAAGTGCAACTCCAGATAGATGGTACGATGAGGCAGGAACCAAGCTGATTTCTAACTTTTTTGGCGCTGATAGATATGAGTTTAGTTTAAAGATGGCATTAAACACCATTAATCCCTTAACAGGGAAGACATATCTTACGCCATATGACTATTTGCCGATATTTACGACACTTGAAGATGATGAAATTGCAAGATATGTTGATCTTACTAGAACAATAACAAAGTATTTACATAAATCTAAAAGAAATGATGATTACGCAGAAAGGATTGAAAGACTAAGATTCTTGCGTGCTGACATTCACAAAAGTGCTGAGAATAAGTTAAGCATTTTTGAAAGTATCCTGAATCAATTGGGGGATAGTATTTCGAAAACTCTTGTATTTGTTTCTCCCGGACAAATAGATAGAGTGATGGAAATACTGAATAGACGAAAGATAAGAGCTCATAGGATAACAAATGAGCAAGGGAAAAAACCGGAAGATAAGTATGGCGGAATATCAGAGAGAGAGCATATAATAAAAGCTTTTAAGGCAGGGGATTATCAAGTGCTGGTTGCCATGAAAATAATGGATGAAGGAATAGATATTCCGAATGCAGAAACTGGAATTATTTTGGCAAGTTCTACAAATCCAAGAGAGTATATTCAAAGAATAGGTAGAATAATACGTTACTTCCCTGGTAAGGAAAAAGCGAAACTATATGATGTGATAATTGAACCGTCTTATGACCGATTGAGTCCAGAATTGGCACAGATAGAGCGGCAGATTTTTAGGAAAGAACTTGATCGTATTCGTGAAATATCTGAGAATGCGAACAATAGGTTAGAAATAATCAATACTGTGTTTGAAAAAATGCTATAAGGAGATGGCTATGGCTACAGGTAAAATTGCAAGGGCAATTAAAGACAGTTGCAAAAACGATGACGTAATGAAAGAAATGCTTTTAGAATTGTTAGATTTTAATATGACAGGGAGATCTTGGTATAAAGAGGAATATAAGGCAATTGTTGAAAAATATGCTGACCTGGAGGCTGAGGTAAATGAAGATTAAGGATATTAAGATAAAAAATTATCGTCAATATCAGGATGTAGCACTTAGTTTCGATAGTACAAATGAGTATGATTTAAACTACGTCTTAGCTGAAAATGGTATCGGAAAGACTACTCTTCTTAATGCGATAACTTGGTGCCTTTACGAGAAAGAATATCATGTTTCAGAAAGCTTAAAGAATAAAACTTTACCA
>JAEEGL012034564.1_pt1 | contig 13135 bp, 10 predicted proteins | sample 9134231 | NCBI WGS metagenome assembly JAEEGL01 (sample SAMN16246548, study PRJNA631951) | gut metagenome | biome: gut microbiome; feature: rumen; material: fiber-attached | host: Bos | place: Iran: Karaj | collected 2018-10
CCCAGATATAAATGCATCCCTCAGAAGTATCAGGAGAAGATGGTCTACCGCGGTGCATTCCACATGGATCTCTGTGCGGACGGACGCACCTACTATGTGGGCATCATGGAATACGTCTGGGACGGCGTTGTCTATGACTTCATCGACAATGAGGAATTCTTCTCGAGCGGCAACCCGTACATCAACATGGTCGACGATATTCCGAAGTTCTGCTTCTTCGCCAAAGCGGCTTTATCGGCACTTCTGTATCTCGACTGGATCCCGGATATCATCCATTGCCACGACTGGCAGGCGGCTTTGGTCCCGGTCTATCTGCACACGATGTTTGAGCACAGCGCGCTGGCAAACGCCAAGACGATCATGACCGTCCACAACCTGCGCTTCCAGGGCATCTACGATATCAACACGATCAGCTACTGGTCAGGTCTTCCTTCCTACGTCTTCAACAAGGACGCACTGAAGCAGGGCTACAACGACGCCAACATGTTAAAGGGCGGACTGGCATACGCCAACATGATCACGACCGTCTCTTCGACCTACGCCGGTGAAATCCAGACGGAATTCTTCGGTGAAGGACTCGACGCACATCTGCGCTACCATTCCGGCAAGCTCAGAGGCATCGTCAACGGTATCGACTGTGATATCTGGGATCCCAATACGGACCAGCGCATCTACACCAACTACGACATCCAGGATGTCATCGAAAAGAAGAAGGTCAACAAGAAGGCTCTGCAGGAAGAACTGGGTCTTTACGTCGATGAGAACAAGTTTGTCATCGGCCTGATCTCCCGTCTGACCAACCAGAAGGGTCTCGACCTCGTCAATGCGATCGTTCCGGAAATGATCGACGGCAATACGCAGCTCGTCATTCTGGGAACGGGTGATCCGGGCTATGAGGATTCCTTCAGATACTACGAAGGCGCCTACAAGGGCGAGGTCTGCTCCAACATCATGTATGACGAGGACAGAGCGCACAGGATCTATGCAGGCTGTGACGCACTACTGGTTCCGTCGCTGTTTGAACCGTGCGGACTGACGCAGCTGATCGCCATGAGATACGGCACGCTGCCGATCGTCAGAGAGACAGGCGGTCTGAAGGATACCGTTGAACCCTACAACATGTACGAAGACAGCGGCAACGGATTCACCTTTGACGGATACGACGCTGGACTGCTCCTGGATGCTATCAACCGGGCTAAGACGCTCTACTTCGAATACCGCGAGAGCTACGACAAGATGGTGAAACGCGATATGGAAAAGGATGTATCCTGGAAGAAATCCGCTGCGCAGTACAGAGACCTGTATCTGCAACTGAAACCTTAATCAGAAAGAGCTGTGAAAACAGCTCTTTTTTTGTTTAAAATAGTAATGTATTGCCGGTCGGGAATATTTTGGAAATGAGTGTAAAGCATATAGAAGATACAGACGATATGTCCTATAAAACAATGGCGAAAAAGATCCTGCTTTTTGTCTGGCCGATCATGCTGGCAAACATCCTGCAGATCTCTTTCAATTTTGCCGATACGCTGGTCGTAGGCAACTTCGTCTCCGAGAAGGGCCTGGCGGCCGTCGGTTCTGCCGCGCCCCTCATCATCTTCTTCACCTGGGGTCTCAACGGTCTCTCATTAGGCGCCGACGTGCTGATCTCCCGCATGATCGGTGCAGGAAAACGTGAGCGAATCCCTAACGCCGTCTTCACGGCCATCTTCATCGCTGCAGTATTCGGCTCTCTGATTGCCTGTCTGGGTTTTGTTTTTGCCGAAAGTCTGTTGACGCTGTTAAAGACGCCTGAAGACATCCTTGCCTATTCGACGCTCTACACGAGGATCTACTTTCTGGCCTGTCCGGCGATCAGCATCTATCATTTCGGCTCCTCCGTGCTCAGGGCAAGCGGCAACACGAAGGATCCGACGTTCTTTCTGGCGATCTCCGGTGCGGTCAACGTTCTGCTGAATCTGGTATTTGTAGCCGTATTGCATCTTGGCATCACCGGTGCGGCATCCGCCACGGTTCTTTCCCAGTTTCTATCTGCCTTTTTGATTTTCAGACGACTGAAGAATGATGAGGGCATCATCAGACTGAACATCGATCGGAAGCTTCTGGATAGAGAGCTCATGGTGACAATGCTGAGGTATGGCATTCCTTCCGCACTGCAGAACCAGCTCTTCTCCTTCAGCAACATCATGATCCAGTCCAGCATCAACTCCTTCGGCTCCGCCTTCGTCGCGGCCAATACGGCAGCCAATGCGATTGAAGAATACGTCTATGTCTTTGTCGACGCTTTCCCGCTCGCATCTCTGACGTTCTCTTCCCGCTACTATGGAGCGAAGGAATATCAGAAGATCCTGAGAATGACGATCACAGCCTTCTGCATCTGCGGCATCGGTGCCTTCTGCATCGGTTCCTTCATCCTGCTGAACGGACGTTTTCTTCTCGGCCTATTGAGCAATGAAACTCAGATCGTTGAGATGGGAATCCTGAGACTTCGGTATGTCACGTTCTTTCTGTTCATGAACGGTTTGCTGGATGTGACGGTCAACTCTATCAGGGGCATGGGCCTTGTCAGTATCCCCACGATCGTGACGCTGTTTGGCGTCTGCGGTTTCCGTCTGCTGTATATCTATACGTTCTTCCGTCTTCACCACACGCCGGAAGTTCTTTACTGCTGCTTTCCGCTGAGCTGGCTGCTGACTTTGCTGATACAGCTGACGATCTGGGTCAGAAGATACAACAGCATCAGAACGGATAAAAACTGATTCTTTTGAATATTTGAAAATTGTTGTTGGAAAAGCGGATAAGTATGGTATATAATTAAAACAGTCTTTGGACACTTAGCTCAGTTGGGAGAGCACCTCCTTGACGTGGAGGGGGTCAGGGGTTCGAGTCCCTTAGTGTCCACCAGTATACCTTCTAAAGCGCCCGTATTATGGGTGTTTTTCTTTTATTCGCGGAAAAACCCGTGAAAAATAACGAAAATACCTTGTTTTGTATATAAAATTGGTATTTTTATGCAGATATTTATGAAATATAATAATGATTAACCCAAATCTGAATGAGCGCATCCGCTTCGATGAAAACGACAGACTGATCGTCCTGGGAAGCGACTGATCATCCTGCGTGCCATCATTAAAAAAGCCTGCAAAGGCTTTTTTTGATGGAAAGATATTAAAAAAGAAATATAACAAGCTTTTTGCCTGTTTTAATGCATCGCGTATTCCCGCCGTGAACGAAAATTCTATTCTAGTAAAATGAGTTTGAAGAATGCGGTCATGCGCCAATGCGGGAAGCGGTCATTAAGATGGTATACTAAAATAAAGGAGGTATCCTTCAATGAAATGTCCCAACTGCGGCGGCACGCTGTATTTTGACATCGATTCCCAGATGCTGAAGTGCCACAGCTGCGATGCGGCGCTTGAAGTCAGGGAATACAAGGGAGACAACGGTGCCGATGAAAGCATCATCGAAGGTGCCAGGATGTACACCTGCCGAAACTGCGGCGCCTCTTTGATCAGCACGAACGACGAAGCGGTTTCCTATTGCAGCTACTGCGGCAGCGAAATGGTTCTGGAAAGCGAAATGACAGGCGTCAAAAAGCCTAAGTACATCGTTCCTTTCAGAATCAACAAGGAAGAGTGCAAGAAAATCTATGAGAAGGCGCTCTCCAGCAAGCTCTATGTGCCAAAAGAATTCAGGGATCCCGCATTCATCGAGCGATTCCGTCCTTTCTATATTCCTTACTGGATGTATAACGTCAGTTTCCGGGATGATGAATTCAAGGTCAAGGGTCACAAGAGCTATACCAGCGGCGGCTACGACTACGATGAAGACTACGACGTCGTCGTCAGGCTTGACGAAGGCGCCTATGGCGTTCCCTTTGATGCATCTAGGAATTTCGACGATACGATCGCCGAAGACATCGCGCCTTTCGCAAAGAAACAGCTTGTGAAGTACCGGCAGGGATACCTGGCCGGCATGTATGCCGATTCGCCGAACGTCGAAGCGACGACATACAGGGAGGAAGTGCTGGACAAGGCCGGAAAGCTGGCGGTGGAAAAGCTGGAAAAGAGTCTCGGCAACATCTCTCTGGATCTGCCGAAGAAAAGCAAGGCTCTCCGCGAATTCCTGCAGACCGAATATGCGGGCGAAGAAGCCATCTATCTGCCGGTGTGGTTTCTGACCTGGAAGAAGAAGGACAGAGTGGCCTATGCCGTAGTCAACGGCCAGAGCGGCAAGATCCACATGGATCTTCCGGCCGACATCAACATGTTTGCACTGTATACGGCAGCGGCAGCGGCAATACTGTTTATCGTATTGAGCCTCTTTGTTTCCGTCACATCGCGCTTCATCCTCTGGTTCTCGGCGCTGTTAGTTTACTTCGTCGGCATCCGCTATCACGACGAGCTAAAACAGATCCGCAACCGGGAGAACCACGTCTTTGACAAGGGTTATCTGCTGAGCGATGAAAAGGAACTGCCGATGTCGGAAAAGAAGCGCAACAAGATGCGCAAGCGCCTGTTTCAGACACCCGGTCGCATCGTTTCGATCGTTCTGGGCTCGGTCATTGTTTCGTTCATCTTCGTCTTTGTCTTTATCGGCGAAATCTACGATTACATGGTTTCCCAGAACGGTGCGATCGCCCTGACGTTCCTCGTTCTGATCTTTGAGACGATCCGCTTCTTCAGACAGATCGGCGTCGCCCGCTATCTGAAGAACAAGAGATCCATGCTGGTTGCGCTGTCCGGCTGGGCTTCGGTCATCTACGCCTTTATGGTCGCATCCATGAAACCGGTTGAAGACTGGTGGTACTATCTCGGCGCTCTGATCTGTCTTGCGGCAGCCAGCGCCATGAGCATCGACCTGATCCTTCGCTACAACGAGACTTCGACAAGGCCCTTGCCGTCCTTCTACAGCAGGACAGGAGGTAACGACCGTGCGTAAATATCTGAAACTGATCATTGTCGTACTCTTATCAAATATCCTGCTTCTGAATCTGTCTTCTGCAGTGTATGGCGAAGGAGGCTATCGGCTCATCATCGACGATGAAGAGGACCTTATGACGCCTGACGAGGAGAAGATGCTCGAGAAAAAGATGGCTGAGGTCGCCGAATACGGCAACGTCGCCTTTGTTACCGTGAGCCAGTATGAGGATACGGGTTCCTACGCCAAAAAGCTGTACCGAAGCTATTTCGGCAAGGAGAGCGGCATGCTGTTTGTGATCGACATGGGCCGCAGGAACATCTGGATCTATTGCGACGGTGCAATCTATCGGACGATCGACAGGGCCTATGCCAACACGATCACCGACAACATCTACCGCTATGCCAAGCGCGGAGAATACTACGACTGTGCGATGAACGCCTTCGATCAGGCGACGATCCTGCTGAAGGGAGGAAGGATTGCCCAGCCGATGAAGTATATCTCCAACATGCTGATCGCCTGCGTATGCGCTTTGCTCGTCAATTTCTTCCTGCTGACGCTGCAGAGAGGGGATGACGAAAAGATCATCGCCAAGGCTGTTCCGGCTCTGGCGACGACGGTCGGCGTCTATGTTGTTTCCAAGAAGATCACTTCTTCCCGTTCGCGCAAACACGTCGAGTATTCCGGCGGCAGTTCCTCAGGCGGTGGATCATCCGGCGGTGGCGGCGGCGGTGGAGGAGGCTCTTCCGGTGGCGGTGGCGGACACAGCTTCTAGCTGTTGCATAAATAATAAAAAAAGGAGAAAAAACTATGGAAATGAGATTCTTTCGTTGCAGAAAATGCGGTCAGATGGTCGCGATCGTGAAGAAAAAAGGCAGTCCGATCATTTGCTGCGGTGAACCGATGGAGGAGATCGTAGCCGGTACTTCCGACGGCGCCGCTGAAAAGCACGTCCCCGTCTATGAAGTCAAAGACAACAAGGTCTATGTCACTGTCGGTGCTGTCGAACATCCGATGAGCGAAGAGCACTACATCGAATGGATCGCCGTTCAGACAAAGGACGGCAATCAGCGCAAAGCCCTGAAACCCGGCGATGAGCCCAAAGCGGTCTTTGCCCTGCTGGAAGGCGATGAGGTCCTCGCAGTCTACGCATACTGCAATCTCCATTCACTTTTCAAGGCATAATCAAACAGATCATTATTCAATGAGAAACCCCGTCGACACGGGGTTTCTTCATGATTGCAACATGAAGACTTTTCATTCTTTTCATATTCAGTTCATGTATAATTCACATTGAAAGAATAAGATTGATTTAACAATAGAAAGGAGGCGGCCGATGGAGACGTTCAGAAGAATAGAAAAGAAATATCTGCTGGATGCCGGACAGTATCAGAGACTTATGGACGGCGTCAGGGAACATGTCAAAGACGATAAATATCCTTTTTCCCGCATTTCTTCGCTCTATTATGACAATGACCGATTCGAACTGATCAGGCGATCGATCGAAAAGCCGGAGTACAAGGAAAAGCTCAGAGTGCGCTGCTACCAGAGACCCGGCAAAGACGACAGGGTGTTCGTGGAACTGAAGAAGAAGTTTCAGGGCGTCATCTACAAACGGCGCAGCAGGGCAAAGCTCGACGATGTACTGAGAAACATCTATGACTGTACGTTTGAGGATGAACAGATCGGAAAAGAGATCGGATACATGCTGAAGTGCTACGGCAGACTCAAGCCGAAGATCTATATCAGCTGCGACCGCCATTCCTATGCAGCCGAAGACGACAGTGATCTCAGGATCACCTTTGATTCTGATATACGATATCGCATGGATGATCTGAACATGAACGCCAGCGATAAGGACAGACGTCTTACGGACAAAGTAGTCATGGAACTGAAAGCGAAAGATGCGCTGCCCCTGTGGCTTACGGGCCTGCTGGATGAAGTCAAGGCCTACCCGCAGGGATTTTCCAAAGTCGGCAACGCATTTCTGAAAGAACTGAGAGGAGTGAATTGAAATGACAAGCATTTTTTCTACCATATTCAACGGGCCGCTGACCCTTGTCCAGTTTACTGTGGCAATCGTTTCCAGCATGGTGCTGGGTTTCATCCTGGCGCTGGCCTTCATGTACAGAAACACCTATACAAAATCCTTTATCCTGGCACTGGTGCTCATACCGGCCATTGAGACGGTCGTCATCATGCTGGTGAACGACAACATCGGCATGGGACTCTCCGTTGCCGGCTCCTTCGCCCTGATCCGTTTCCGTTCGGTCAAAGGCACCGCAAAGGAACTTGCCGTCGTATTTATCGCCATGACGATCGGCATCGTCTGCGGTGCGGGATATGTGGCCCTTGCGGGTGTATTCACGCTGCTTCTTTGTGCGGCGATGCTGGCACTTACGATGATCGGCTTCGGAAAGATCTCTGACAACGCAAGAACGCTGAAGATCACGATGCCGGAATCGATCAATTACGACAATGCGTTCAACGGTATTCTGGAAAAGTACTGCAAACACTATGAACTGCAGAATGTCAAGACGCTGACGCTGGGATCGCTGTTTCGCGTAGAATACGACATCGAACTGAAGGACAGCGGAAAGATCAAAGAGATGATTGATGAGCTCAGAGTCAGAAACGGCAACCTCGAGATCATGTGCAGCAGACCTGCCGTCAACAGAGAGGAACTCTGATGAGAAAAACGGTCTTTCTGCTGATCGGACTGCTCGCACTCAGCGGGTGCGGAGTGGTCGTCTATGAGAGACCAGAAGAAGAGGAAAAGACAGACATATACGACCTGAACATCACGGAAGATGCATCTGACGGATCTTATCAGACCACCAATTCCACGATCATCGATCTGGGCAATGAAGATGTAAAGATCTCCAGAGGCGGGACATACATCCTGCAAGGCGAGATGGAGGATGCGGGCGTCACCGTTGAAGTGAACAGCCACGAATCCGTTCATATCGTCCTCAACGGTGTCGACATCAGATCCAATGATTTTGCCGGCATCTACATCATCGAAGCGGGCAAAGTCATGATTACGCTTGCTGACGGGACGTCAAATTCGATTTCCGATTCTTCTGCTTATTCAGACATCGACGGCAGCGGCGTCGATGCTTTGATCTACTCCAAAGCCGATCTGATCGTCAATGGAAGCGGATCGCTTTCTCTGAACTCCCCAGATAACCACGGTATTGTGTCAAAAGATGATCTGATCATCGCCGGAGGCAGCTTTTCGATCGATGTGGCAGGCCGGGGATTGAGCGGAAAAGACCGGCTGATGATCTCGGACGGCGAATTCACTATCAGATCCGGCAAAGACGCCCTGAAGTCCGATAACAGCGATGAAGAAGGCAGGGGCTATATCCATATCACGGGCGGCACATTTGACATTCACAGTACTGCCGATGCCGTTTACGGGTACAATCTGGTCAACATTGAAGACGGCAGCTTTACGATTGAAACGTCCGCTTCTGCCGATACGAACTCTGCAAAAGGCATCAAGTCCGATGAAATGATCATGATCTCGGGCGGTGATTTTTCGATCGACAGCGTCGACGATGGCGTCCACAGTGAAAAGGATGTCACGATTTCAGGCGGAACGATACGCATCAATACGGAAGACGACGGGATACACGCTGACAGAAAAGCTGAAATCGACGACGGCGAGATCACGATCGATGCATCAGAAGGAATCGAAGCGACATACGTTCTGATCAACGGGGGCAATATCAGCATCAACGCCTCGGACGACGGCATCAATGCGACGCAGAAGGTTGGGAAGCTCACGCCGACCATTGAAGTCAACGGCGGCTATCTGAAGATCGTCATGGCCATGGGAGATACCGACGGTTTTGATTCCAACGGCTATATCTACATCAACGGCGGAACCGTGGATGTATCTGGTATCAATACTTTTGACTGCGGAATTGAACAGGTGTTCAACGGCGGCACGGTCATTGTCAACGGCGAAGAAGTCGACGAACTGCCGGAAGACATGATCCACAATCCGAACGACATTCCAGGCATGACTCCGCCGGGATTCGGCGGAGAAGGAAAAGGCGAAGGGGAAGGCTTCGGCGATAAAGAAGGCTTTGGTGGCGAAGCGCCTCCGGGTTTCACTCCGCCTACGGAAGAAGCTCCGGGATCGGGCCCGCCGAAAGAAAAGCCGAAAGGCGATAAACCGGGAAGACATTAGTCTTCCTTTTTTTGATGCGTGATACATGAGACGTGACAAAAGATGTATAATTAAGTAGATGCAAGTAACTAACAAAAGTACATTGAAAGACTTCAAATGTCCAAACTGCGGAGGCGTTCTGGAATTTGACGCCAAAACACAGAAACTGAAATGTCCTTACTGTGATGGGACGTTTGATCCGGATGTTTTTGACGAGGGGAAGAACTTTACGGTCACTTCCGAAGAGTGGAATGATGACAATGTAGTCGTCTATACCTGCAACTCCTGCGGCGGCACGATCATGGCCGACAGAGATACGGCGGCGACCAGCTGTCCGTACTGCGGCAGTCCGGTCGTCATGACCAGCAATGTCAGCGGCATCTATAAACCCAAAAAGGTCATTCCGTTCCTGTTAGACAAGAAGCAGGCGAAAGAGAGATACAAGAACTTCCTGAAGGGGAAAGTCCTGCTTCCCGACAAGTTCAAGAGCGAATCGACGATCGATGAACTCAAGGGCATCTACGTGCCGTTCTGGCTCTTCGGCGGCAAGGCTAACGCCAGAATGTGGTTTGATGCGACCAGGACCCGCCACTGGACGGAAGGGGATTATCTGTGCACGGAGACGAGCTACTACAAGCTGTTCCGCTCCGGTTCCGTGCGATTCTCGGATGTTCCGGTCGACGCCTCGGGGAAGGTAGACAACGCATTGACGGAATCGATTGAACCGTTCGACGTCACGGAAGCGAAGGAATTCACCGACAATTATCTTGCCGGCTATTACGCAGACAAATATGACGTCAGCGCGGAAGAATCGAGACAGAAGGCCAACAGCCGCATTGCCAATTCTACATCCTGGATGTTCTCATCGACCACCAACATGTATGAATCCTGCGTTCCGTCTTCCTCATCGATCACGATCACCGAAGGCCGCCAGGATTATGTCATGTATCCGGTGTGGCTTCTGAATGTGAAATATGAAGGAAAGAAATATACATTTGCGATGAACGGTCAGACCGGCAAGTTCGTCGGTGAACTGCCCATCGACAAGGGCAAGCTCGCAAGGATCGCCCTCTCCGTTTTCTTAGGCGTCTCGGCAGCAGCGACGGCGATACAGTATCTGCTGTACATGGTGAGGTGAGTGCATGAAAAAGTTGTTTTTGATCATGTTGATTGCGCTCATGTGTTCGCTGGGATACCAGAATATTTCGGCAGCCGAGGAACATGTCGTCCTGGAAGACTACGAACTGTTCATGACGACAGAACAGTATCGGCAGCTGAACGAGGATCTCGAGCATATCGCGAAGGATTACGACATCGGCATCTACTTCATATACGACACGTCGATCGACGATTCGGAGACCGCCGTCAAGAAATACGCGGACGATTTCATTCAGAGTCATTCCGATCGTTCGACAAACGCGGCCATCGTGATGAACGATTCCTACTACTATGTTGCCGCCAGCGGCGAGGTCGCCGGCGAGATCATCAAGCGGGACGATGCCATCTTCGACCGCTTCTACTCGAGAGCTACGGCGCTCTCTGACAGGGATCCCAACGCCTTTTACGAGGGCATCGTCGATGCCTATCAGTATATCGTCGAGATCGTCAACCAGAAGGCTTATCAGTCTGAGGCTCCAGTCTCCACAGTTAAGGCGCTTGTGAACGATTTCTCCGACATCTTGAGCGACAGCGAAGAGGAGAAGCTCAACCGAAGGCTTCAGAAGATCAAGGAAAAGTATGGCTTTGACGCCGTCGTCGTGACGACCGACTCGTTCAACGGAATGTCAGCCGGCGACTACGCCGATGACTTCTACGACTACAGCCAGTACAGCAAAGACGGCATCCTGTTCATCCTGAACATGTCTGAGAGGACCTGGTATGTCTCGACAAAAGGAAAGGCCATCGATTACTTTACCGACTACGGCATCGATCAGATCTTCGAGGAGATGTCGGATGAACTCTCCCGCGGAAGATACTACAATGCGTTCGTGATCTATGGCGATCAGGTCGAAGAGTACATCATCAACGGCAAAAAGGGCGACATCATCGACACGAACAACACCAAGGCGAAGGAAAAGTTCGGCATCGTCAACGTTGCGATCTCAATGTTCTTCGGCGCCATCTCTTCTCTCATCACGTCCGTGATACTCAAGGGCAAGATGAAGAACGTCAGCAGACAGCGCAGTGCAGGCAACTATGTCGTATCCAACAGTTTCCATGTCAACGGCGCTTCGGACATGCTGGTGAACAGGCATGTCTCGAGGACCCACAGGCCGAGACAGGACAATTCGTTCAGAAATCAGGGACCAGGACGTCCGCAGGGCGGCGGTTCCAGCATCCACACTTCTTCAAGTGGTTCTTCCCATGGCGGACATGGCGGACACTTTTAGAAAATAATACAATTAAATCAAAGGAGGACTTAAGATGGGTTTAATTAAAGCAGTGACCGGTTCCGTAATCGGCACCATTCTCGACACCTGGAAGGACTATTTCGTATGTGACTCCCTCGATAATGACACACTGATGGTCAGAGGAACCAAAAAGGGCTATGGCGGCTCCAACGACGTCATCACCAATGGCTCCGGCATCGTCGTCAACGAAGGACAGTGCGCTCTCGTCATTGAGGAAGGAAACATCCTTGAAGTTGCAGCTGAACCGGGCAACTACACGTTTGATTCTTCGCTCTCTCCGAGTATCTTCGACGGCGGACTGGAAGGTCTCAAGAATTCGTTTAAGGAAGCTGTTGAGAGATTCACATTCGGCGGTGAAGTCAACAAATCGCAGCGTGTCTACTATGTAAACACCAAGGAAATCATGGACAACCGCTTCGGCACACCGGTACCGATCCCGTTCAGAGTCATCTTCGACAAGGCGACCGGCTCGGAAGTTGAAATTGCTGTCAGATGCAACGGCGAGTTCACGTTCAGGATCGTCGACCCGGTCATCTTCTATCAGAAGGTCGCCGGCAACAAGGCCGACAGATTCGTCAAGGAAGATCTCATCTCCATCATGAAATCAGAAATGCTTGACGCGCTAAATCCGACGTTCGGCAAACTGGCTGATCTCAGCATCCGCTATTCTGAACTTCCTTTACACACTTCTGAGATCAAGGAAGCTCTCAGAGAAGGCCTGAAGACCCGCTGGCTGGAGAACAGAGGCATCGTCCTCGACAGCATCACCATCAACTCCGTCACAATTCCGGATGCTGATGCGGAAAAGATCAAGAACATCCAGTTCGCTGCCGTCAACAAGGATCCCAACATGGCAAATGCCACGATCGTCACCGCTACGGCGGACGCGCTCAGGGATGCTGCAAACAACGCCAACGGCGCTGCAACCGGCTTCATGAACGTCAATATGGCAAGCAATACCGGTGCTTCTCTGCTTCAGCAGACCGGCGGCACACAGCCGGCAGCCGGATACTGTCCGTTCTGCGGTCAGCCGTTACCGGCAGGTGCGAAGTTCTGCCCGTTCTGCGGCAAGGCGCTTCAGTAGGAATAAACCCGTCTTCGGACGGGTTTTTACTATTTTAAAAGCCGTTTTTCTGTTATTATTAGATTGCGTATGAAATTCACAGATATTTTAGCAGTATTGAGCGGTTTGGCGATCTTCCTCTATGGAATGGAAGTCATGGGATCCGGCTTCAAGCACATGGCCGGCGGCAAACTGCAGGATGTCCTGGAAAAACTGACAAAGAAACCGGTCGTCGCCATGCTGGCAGGTGTACTGGTGACTGCTTTGGTTCAGTCCTCCGGTGCGACCACAAGCATGCTAGTAAGCTTTGTCAATGCCGGAATCATGAAGGTCTCACAGACGGTCTACGTCATACTGGGAAGCAATATCGGTACCACGATCACCGGCCACCTGATGGCCATGGATGTCGGTCTGGTTTCTCCGTTTCTGGCGGTCAGCGGCGGCTGTCTGAGCATGGGTGGCAAGAACGACAGGCTCAACGCCAGCGGTGAGATCATGATGGGCCTTGGCTTCGTATTCTTCGGTAGGGATACGATGTCTGCCGGTCTGGCGCCGCGTGGCCAG
>JAEEGL014171725.1_pt1 | contig 13135 bp, 8 predicted proteins | sample 9134231 | NCBI WGS metagenome assembly JAEEGL01 (sample SAMN16246548, study PRJNA631951) | gut metagenome | biome: gut microbiome; feature: rumen; material: fiber-attached | host: Bos | place: Iran: Karaj | collected 2018-10
CAGACCTCTGCGGCCTTTCACTGGAGCGTTACGAACAAATAGAAAGCGGCGAGGTTGACATTACAATCTCCAAGCTCATGATTATTGCCAAACACTACGGCGTCTCGGCCAACGCGCTCATCTTCGACGAAGAGTCACACATGCGCTCCTACTTCGTGGTTCGCAAAGGACAGGGAGTCAGCATTGAACGCACCAAGGCCTATAAATACCAGAGCCTTACCAGCGGCTTCAGCGGCAACCACGCAGAGGTCTTCATCGTCACCGTGGAACCGAAACCCGATGCACATGTCATCTACAAGAATACCCACCCGGGACAAGAATTCAACCTGATACTGGAAGGTGCAATGGAACTCTTCATCGGCGGAAAGACGTTGGTTCTGGAGGAAGGTGACAGCATCTATTTTGATTCCACCAGGCCCCACGGAATGCGCGCCATCGGCAACAAAGCCGTGCGTTTCCTTGCATTTACGGTAGAATAACACACACGACTATGATAGAGAGATTTCTGAAACAGACCTCCTTCACCTCCACGGAGGATTACAACGAACATTTAGAGTTCATTATACCAGAGCACTTCAACTTTGCCTATGACGTGATGGATGCATGGGCCGAGGAGGCACCGGACAAGGTGGCTTTACTCTGGACCAACGATGAAGGGGTGGAACGCCGCACAACCTTCGGGCAACTGAAAGAAGAGAGCGACCAGGCTGCTGCCTATCTGCAGAAACTGGGTATAGGCAAAGGCGACCCTGTGATGCTGATTCTGAAACGCCGCTATGAATGGTGGATTGCCATGCTGGCCCTGCACAAACTGGCCGCTGTCATCATCCCCGCCACTCACATGCTGACGAAGCATGACATTATATATAGGAACACGCGCGCGAGTGTCAAAGCCATTATCTGCGTGGATGATAACTATGTCATGAGCCAAGTAGAAGCAGCCATGCCCGAAAGCCCCACCGTCCAGCTACTCATCTGTGTCAGTGACGCTTCACCCTCTGCGTCTGGGGCGGGTGCGGCGCCTATCCGCGCCGGTTGGCACGCCTGGCATGCCGAACTGCCGTCCGCCCCCGCCTTCACCCGTCCCTCTGACAAGAACAACAACGGCGACACGATGCTGATGTACTTCACCAGTGGTACCTCGGGCGAACCCAAAATGGTTGCTCATGACTTTCTCTACGCCATGGGGCACCTGACTACGGGCGTTTTCTGGCACAACCTCAAAGAGGATAGCATTCACCTGACTGTGGCCGACACAGGCTGGGGCAAAGCCGTATGGGGCAAGTTCTACGGGCAGTGGTTCGCTGGTGCCACCGTCTTTGTCTTCGACCATGAGAAGTTTGACGCCGACCGTCTGCTGCGCCAAATGGAGCGCTATCACGTCACCAGCTTCTGCGCCCCACCCACCATCTACCGTTTTATGATTCGTGAAGACCTCTCGAAGTACGACCTCAGCGCCCTGCGTTACTGCTGCACAGCCGGCGAGGCCCTGAACCCTGCCGTCTATGACAAGTTCTTGGAACAGACGGGAATCCGCCTGATGGAGGGTTTCGGACAAACAGAAACCACCATGACCCTCGGTACCTTCCCCTGGATGGAACCCAAACCTGGCTCTATGGGCAAGCCCAATGGACAATACTGCGTGGACCTGCTACGCGCCGACGGCACGCCATGCGAGGACGGAGAAAAGGGAGAGATTGTCGTGAAAGTGGGTGACAACAAGCCCCTTGGCCTCTTCAAAGAATATTATCGCGACCCCGAACTGACTCGCGAAGCGTGGCACGACGGCATCTATCACACCGGTGACATGGCATGGCGCGACGAGGACGGCTACTATTGGTTCGAAGGCCGCATTGACGACGTCATTAAGTCCAGCGGCTACCGCATTGGTCCCTTTGAGGTGGAATCGGCCCTCATGACACATCCCGCTGTAGTAGAATGTGCCATCACTGGAGTCCCCGATGACATCCGTGGCATGGTGGTCAAGGCCACAGTGGTCTTGGGAAAAGAATGGAAGGACAAGGCTGGCGATGCCCTCATCAAGGAGTTACAGGAACACGTGAAGCGCGAGACAGCCCCCTACAAGTACCCGCGCATCGTGGAATTTGTGGACGAACTGCCTAAGACTATCAGCGGCAAGATAAGGCGTGTCGAAATCAGGAAGAAAGACAATGCAACCTCCTGAATCCAACCACCCGATTATACATTATACCTGATCATTATTTTACAATCACATGAAGTTTGCAATCATAGGAGCCGGTAACATCGGCAGCGCATTGGCCTTTGGCCTCGCACAAAGCAAGTTGGTCCGCCCAGAGGACATCTCTATCAGTAATACGCACCCCGAGAAGCTGGAACGCATCAAGGCTTTCAACCCATCCATCCACACGACCACGGACAACCGCGAGTGCATCGACGGTGCCGACGTAGTGGTTCTGGCCATGAAACCCTGGAAGCTGAAAGAGGCCGCAGAACAGCTTATTCCGTGGCTCGACTATGACCGTCAGATTGTGGCATCGATGGTTGGAGGTGTTGGATTGAAGGACCTGCAGACTGTGTTTGAGAAGGACGGTAAATGCCCAGCCCTCTACTACCTGATTCCTAATACAGCCATCGCAGCCCGACAGAGCATGACCTTCCTCTCCTCGACAGGAGCCACCAAGGAACAGGACGAGGCGTTGCTGGCTGTCTTCAAGGAGCTGGGCGATGCCATGCTGGTTGAGGAACGCCTGATGAACGCGGGCCTGGTGCTGGCCTCCTGCGGCATCGCCTATGCCCTGCGCTACATCCGCGCCAACACCCAAGGCGGTGTGCTACTGGGCTTCACGCCTGCCGATGCACAGCGTATTGTGGCTCAGACCATGAAGGGCGCCGCAAGCCTGTTGGCAACCGGCCACTCGCATCCCGAAGCGGAAATCGATAAGGTAACGACGCCCGCCGGCCTCACTATCCGCGGCCTCAACGCTATGGAGCGAAATGGCTTCACCACTGCCATCATCGAAGGCCTCATGGCATCGATACCAGGTTAGGGTTTAGAGCTTACAGCTTAGAGATTAGGGTTTAGAGTTTACAGCTTAAAGGTTAGGGGTTAGAATTTAGGGTTTATAATATGCGTTTAGTCATTAAGATTGGCAGCAATGTACTGACCCGTCCAGACGGCAAACTTGACGTCACCCGCGTCTCGGCGCTGGTGGATCAGGTGGCCTGGTTGCGACAGCACGGTCACCAAGTTATTCTTGTCTCATCGGGTGCTGTGGCTTGCGGACGCAGCGAACTGCAGGTGGAGCACCCGCTGGCCTCTGTGGAGCAGCGCCAGCTGTACTCTGCCCTCGGACAAGTGAAACTCATCGGGCTTTACTATGACCTTTTCCGGGAATTTCATATCCACGTGGGGCAGGTGCTGACGATGAAGGAGAACTTCGAGCCGGGCGAGCAATTTGAGAATCAGCGCGCCTGCATGAGAGTGATGCTGCAGAACGGTGTCTTGCCTATTGTCAATGAGAACGATACCGTCTGTGTTACCGAATTGATGTTCACCGACAACGATGAACTCAGCGGGCTCATCGCCGAGATGATGCAGGCGGACACGCTCATCCTGCTCAGCAACATCGACGGCATCTACACGGGTCACCCCGACGAGCCACAGTCCCGACTGATCCCCGTGGTGAAACCTGGCACAGACCTCTCCACTTATATCAAGAGCGAGAAGAGCGCCTTTGGACGCGGTGGCATGCATTCCAAATACACCACCGCCACACGGATTCAAGCGGCTGGCATCCGGGTCATCATTGCCAATGGCGAACGGGACAATATCCTTATAGACTTGATGCAACAGCCAGAATCTGTTCCGCATACAGCGTTTATTGTGTAAATCATGACAGACAAATTATACCAGGTTAAGACGGCCAGCAAGCAAGTGGCACGGCTGACAGATACCGAGCGCAGCTCCATCCTCTGCGAACTGGCAGACTTAACCGAAGAGCGCACTCAGGAACTGCTTGCTGCCAATGCGAAAGACCTCGGCCGCATGGATTCCTCCGACCCGCGCTACGACCGCCTACAGCTCACCGAAGGACGTCTCCACGACATTGCATCAGACCTGCGCAAAGTGTCAGCCCTGCCCTCTCCACTGGGTCAGGAGCTCAAGCACAGCGTGTTACCCAACGGCTTGGAACTCTCGCGCGTGAGTGTGCCTTTCGGCGTTATCGGCATCATCTTCGAAGCCCGTCCCAACGTGTGCTTTGACTGCTTCGCCCTCTGCCTGAAGGCCGGCAGCGCCTGCGTGCTCAAGGGCGGCAGTGACGCCAAAGACAGCTGCACAGCCATCATTGCTCTCATCCACGAAGTACTGACCCGCCACAACCTGCCCGCCGACTGTGCCCTGCTGCTCACCAGTCACGAGGACACCGACCGCCTGCTGCAAGCCCGCGGCACCGTTGACCTCATCATCCCGCGCGGTAGCAGCCGCCTCATCAACTATGTCCGCGAGCACGCCCTCGTGCCCGTGATCGAGACCGGTGCCGGCGTCGTGCATTGTTACATCGACCGTGCCGCCGACCTGCAGAAGGCCATCGCCATCGTGCTCAACGCCAAGACACGCCGCGTCAGCGTCTGCAACGCCCTCGACTGTCTCATCATCCACCGTGAACGCCTGTCCGACCTGCCAGCCCTCTGTCAACCCCTTCTTGACAAAGGAGTGACAATCGAGGCCGATAACGCCTCCTTCAACACCCTCACTGGCAGCAGTTCCGTCTGCGGCCCTCGCAGCAGTTCCGTTTGCGGCCCTGGCTCCGTTTGCAGCCCTGGCAGCAGTTCCGTTTGCGGCACTGGCTCCGTTTGCAGCCCTAGTTCCGTCTGCGGCGATGTCATCGCCGCCACCCCCGCCTCTTTCGGCACCGAATTCCTCTCCCTCCGCATGGCCATCAGAGTAGTTGACAGCCTCGATGAAGCCCTCAGCCACATTGCCCGCTTCGGCAGCGGACACAGCGAGAGCATCGTGACCGAGGATCCCGAGGCCGCCCGCCGTTTCCTCAGCGAGGTGGATGCCGCCTGTGTCTATCACAACGCACCCACAAGCTTCACCGACGGAGGACAATTCGGCCTCGGAGCCGAAATCGGCATCTCGACACAGAAGCTGCACGCCCGAGGACCCATGTCACTCGAGGAAATCACCACGTATAAATGGCTCATCAAGGGAAACGGCCAGACCCGCCCGTAAAAAAATGAAAGGCCTCACCCCAACCCCTCTCCAAGGGCAGAGAGGCTCCCTACGCCCAGAGAGGGAGCACCCGCAGCAAGGGCAGAGAGGCGCATATTCCTACAGGACCAAATACCAGTGACAAAGGAGACCTCTCCACTCGGAGAGAGGTCGGAGGAAAGGCCGGAAAAAGTGAAAAGTGAACCGCACAGAGGGTCACATTTCCCCACAAAGCCACATCAAGGGCAAAATCAATCCTCATTCTCAATGAAAAAACACCTCCTCAATCTTCTCATCTTATATGCCGCTGCATGGCAGACCCTCAGCATCTGCGCCGCCAACACAGCCGAAAACGACACCCTCCCAATCAATCATCATTCACAATGAAAAAACACCTCCTCAATCTTCTCATCTTATATGCCGTTGCATGGCAGCCTCTCAGCATCTGCGCCGCCAACACAGCCGAAAACGACACCCTCCTGCGCGTCCTGCGCGAGGAGCTGGCGGCCGATTTCCAAGAACTACAACAACAGGACGTGAAGCCCTACTTCATGAGCTTTCGCGTGCAGGAAACCTACTCGGCCCGTATCACCGCCACCTTCGGGTTCCTCGGCACTTCAATTCAGGAACACGAACGCTTTTTCACCCCCCAAATACGCGTCGGTTCGCCCGAACTGGACAACTTCAAGTTCAACCCCCAAAGTTCCAGCGGCTCCATCAACCTTCCGCTGACCGACGCCTCGTCCGACGCCTTCCGGGCCATTATCTGGGTTCACATGCTGAACGCCTACGACCGCGTCACAGGCGAATACCGCAACGTGCAGAACCGACTGCGCACACAAGCCGACAACGAGGACAAAGCCCCTTGCTTCAGTGCCCGCGGCAGTTCTGCCGCCGAGACCTATTACGAGGCACCCCTTCCCCATCCTGCACTCACCCCCGAAGAGCAGAAGGAATGGGAGCAACGCCTCTGCCGCATCTCGGCTGTTTTCTGCAAGCACCCGCAGTTCAACAACGCTGTTGCCAACCTGCAGATGGACAACCAGCGCACTCACCTGGTCAACACCGAGGGCACTGCCGTGGTGCAGAACCGCCGCAGTTTCCGCGTGTTACTCCAGGTGGAAGCACGCACCGATGACGGTATGATCCTTCCCTTGTACCAGAGCTACTATGCCACGCAGCTCGACTCGCTGCCCTCTGAAGCCGTGATGCTGCGCGATGCCGAGGACCTCGGACAGCGCCTGGAGGCATTGATGGCAGCACCCGTTGCCGACCCCTTCACCGGCCCGGCTCTGATGAGCGGCCCCGCCAGCGGCGTCTTCTTCCATGAAATCTTCGGACACCGCCTCGAGGGACACCGCATGAAATCGGGCGGACAGACCTTCCGCAAGATGATTGGCGAGCGCATATTGCCCAGTGATTTCCAAGTCTTTAACGACCCCACGCTGACGCACTACGGCACCCAGCCCCTGAATGGCGGCTACCGCTACGATGACGAAGGAACGCCGGCGCGGCGCGTGAACAATGTGGTGGATGGCGTATTGAAAGAGTTTCTCATGAGCCGCGTCCCATTAGACAGTTTCCCCGAGAGCAACGGCCACGGCCGCACCGCCGGCAGCGGCACGCCCGTCTCGCGGCAGTCCAACCTTGTAGTGCAAACCCGACAGCCGCACACCGAGGCCAAGCTGCGACAGCTCCTGCGCGAGGAAGCCAAGCGCCAAGGCAAGGACTACGGTTACCTCTTTGAGAGCGTCAGCGGTGGCTTCACCCAGACGGGCGAAGGCGGCGGCATCAACTCATTCAATGTCACGCCGCTGGAAGTCTATCGCATCTACGTGGACGGCCGTCCCGATGAGCTCGTCCGAGGCGTGGATCTCATCGGAACACCGCTCTCCATGTTTTCCAATATCACCGCTGGTGGCGACACGCCCTGCACCTTCATCGGCATGTGCGGTGCCGAGAGTGGCTGGGTACCCGTCTCTGCCACCTCACCCATGATCTTCTGCTCCAAAATCGAGACACAGAGAAGGCAGCAGAAAGGGGCGTTAATGCCCATCTTGTCTGCTCCGGCCTTCAGAAGCCCCACACCGGGTGCCTCCTATACCTCTGACACCGAAACAGCGGGCAACGACAGTTCTCACGCCCCACTCCTTGCGAGAGCGGAAGGGGTAGAGGCCGCATTCTCAGCCCTCTCCGACGAGATGCGCCGCAGTTTGGACAGCCTGCGCATCGACGGTCAGCCGGCGCCATTCATCATCGACTACCGTCTGCACCGCTCGCGCTCGCTCAACATCACAGCCACCCTCGGCGAAGTGTGCCAGAAGGACCTGAGGCCGTGGGGACAGCAATTCGATGCCGAAGTCATTTTGGGCGACTATCATCACACCAGCCAAAGCGAAGGGGAACCCGACATCAATGGCGTCAGCATCCCCATGGCCTTGGACTACAACAACTTGCGCCGTCAGGCGTGGCTCGCCACCGATGCCCGCTACAAGCAAGCGCTGGCACGCTACGAGAACAAGATGCAAACGCTCAAGAAGACCACCCTGCCTGCCGATGAGGCAGCACTCGACGACCTCATCCCCGCTCAGCCGGCCACCAACATCCAGCAGCGCAGCCCAGAAGTCGAAGACCTGCACGCCGACGAACTCGAGGCCTACATCCGCCGCCTCTCCCTCGTCGCCCGCGAGTTCCCCGAACTGACGCATAGCGAGGCACAGCTGCAAGTGCGACAATCCGACATCTACCGCCTCAACAGCGAGGGCGTGCGCGTGGCACAGCCACAGGACAACACCTGCGAGATTAACTTCACCTTCCACCTCTACCACACCCCGCGCGGCTACAACAACAGCGCCAACCGTAACCACGTTTACGCCTGTGCCGCAGAGGCCCTGGCCGACAGCGCGCGCTTCACCCGCGACCTGCGCCGATACATCCGCCAGCGCCTGGACCTGCAGAAGGCAGAGAACGCCGAAGACTACTACGTCGGTCCCGTGCTCTTCGAGAGTCGCGTATCCCGTACCATCTACGACAAGACCAGTGGCAGCCGCCACAACTTCCGCGCCTGGCACCCCTATACGCAGAGCGACCGCGAGATCTACGTGAAAATGAATCGAAAGATTATCGACGAGAAAATCTCCATGCGGCAAGATCCGTCGCTCAGCACCTGGGACGGCAAACCACTCATCGGCTACTTCTCCGCCGACGCCAACGGCCAGGCACCGCAGCCCGTGAAGCTCATCGAGCGCGGCATCTTCTGCGGACAGCTCTGCGGCAGCACGCCGTCGCTCTCCACCACCACGCCCACCGGCAACCTACGCTTCAACAATCCCTGGAACTGGAGGGGCAATCTGGGCGCCAGCACGGCACCTGGCGTGCTCCGCATCGAGAGCAGCAAGACCGTGCCCCTGAAGAAGATGCGCCGCCAGCTCCTGCGCGATGCCCAGCGCGAGGGCTACGACCACGCATACATCGTACGGCCGGCCATCAACGCCCTCGTGCGCGTCAACGTCAAGGACGGCAGCGAAACGCTGCTGAAAATGCCAGCCATCAACGTCACCCTCAGCGACTTACGACACATCGGCGCTCTCTCCACCGAGCAGGAGGCCGTGACAGCCAGCGAGGACAGTGGCGCCCGCTTCTCCATCGTGGGGCCGCGAGCCATGCTCCTCAATGACATCGAGATTCCGGCTCGCGTACCCGAGCAAATCGCCACCCCCACCCTCACCTTCCCACTGCACAGATAATAATAATGATATGAAAGTCTTTCAGCACGTACAAGACATTGGCGACCTCAGCGTCGCCCTGGCGGAAGCGCAAGAAGTGAAGCGGGACCGCTACCAGTGGCAGCATCTCGGCCGCAATAAGACGGCGCTGCTCATCTTCTTCAACAACAGCCTGCGCACGCGCCTCAGCACGCAGAAAGCCGCCATGAACCTCGGCATGAACGTCATCGTGCTCGACGTGAACCAGGGCGCCTGGAAGCTGGAAACGGAGCGCGGCGTCATCATGGACGGCGACAAGAGCGAGCACCTCTTGGAGGCCATTCCCGTCATGGGCAGCTACTGCGACGTCATCGGCGTCCGGTCTTTTGCCCGATTCGAGAGCCGGCAGGATGACTACGAAGAGAAAATCCTGCAGCAGTTCATCCGCTACAGCGGCCGGCCCGTCTTCTTCATGGAGAGCGCTACCGTGCATCCGCTGCAAGCCTTTGCAGACCTCATAACCATAGAGGAAAACAGGAGCCTCTGCCCCGCCACACCGACACCCAAAGTTGTCCTCACCTGGGCACCCCATCCACGAGCCCTGCCGCAAGCCGTGCCCAACAGCTTCGCAGAATGGATGCTCGAATGGGAACGCCAGGGCCACATAGAGTTCGTCATCACACATCCGCAGGGCTATGAGCTCGACCCGCAGTTTGCCGGGGGAGCACGCGTGGAGTATGACCAAATGAAAGCCTTCGAGGATGCCGACTTCATCTACGCCAAGAACTGGAGCTGCCCCGGCGTCACACGGCCCCAGGACTACGGCCGCGTGCTGCAGGACCACCGCACCATGATGGACTGGTGTGTCAGCAGCAGGCAGATGGCCGTCACACGTGACGCCGCCTTCATGCACTGCCTGCCCGTGCGCCGCAACATGATTGTCACAGACGATGTCATCGAGTCTCCGCGCTCACTCGTCATCCCCGAGGCTGCCAACCGCGAGATCTCTGCTCAGGTGGTTCTCAAGCGAATGATTGAAGCTTTATAACCTTTTCTTTAAAAAATACCTATCTCTTATGAAAGAATTTCTCAAGTATGTGTTTGCAACCGTCGTGGGCATCGGACTGTTCATGCTGGTTGCCGGCGTGATCTGCTTCGTATCACTCATCGGCATGGCCGCCAGCGAGGGGCAGACCACCTCTGTCAGGAAAAACTCCGTGCTACGCATCAACCTCAGCGGTTCGCTGGAAGAGCGCGCACAAGACCAGAACCCGCTGGCCATGCTCCTGGGCGACGAATACGGGAGTGTGGGCCTGGACCAGCTGCTGGACGCCGTGAAAGCAGCCGCAGACAATGACAAGGTCGAAGGCATCTATCTCGAAGTCAGCACCACCTTCGGCGGAGCCACGCCCGCCATGCTGCAGGAACTGCGACAGGCACTCCTTCAGTTCCGCCAGAGCGGCAAATGGATTGTCACCTACGGCGACGTCTATTCACAGGGCGCCTACTACCTCGCATCCGCCGCCGACCAGGTGGTCACCAACCCCTCCGGCATCGTGGACTGGCACGGATTCGCTGCAGTGCCCGTGTTCTTTGCCGAGATGATGAAGAAAGCCGGCATCAAGATGCAGGTCTTCAAGGTGGGAACCTTCAAAAGCGCTGTGGAGCCCTACATCAACACCGAAATGAGCGAGCCCAACCGCCAGCAGGTCACATCCTACCTCGGCAGCATCTGGAACCAGTTCAAGGGCGAAGTGGCTGCCAGCAGACACCTCTCCGAGGCACAGCTCGATGCGCTGGCCGACACCCTCGTAGCGCTGCAGCCCACCCGGTATCTGGTGGAAGCCGGACTCGTCGACACCCTCGCCTACCTGCCCGGCTTCAAGGAGATGCTGCGCACACGACTCGGACTGAAGGAGAACCGCAGCATCAACTTCGTCTCGCCCGCCGACCTGCTGGCCGACTCCAAGAAGCGGGAACAGAAAGCCCGCGTGGCCGTCTACTACGCCTTCGGAGACATCGTGGACCAAGCGGCTGCCAACCCCCTCACCGGCAGCGGCGCAACCATAGAGACCATGCCCACCATCCGCGAGCTGCAGAAACTGCGCAAGGACGACAACGTCAAGGCCGTTGTCATGCGCGTCAACTCCGGCGGAGGCAGCGCCTTCGCCAGCGAGCAGATCTGGCACGAGGTGGAACTGCTGAAGGCACAGAAACCCGTCGTCGTGTCCATGGGCGGACTGGCGGCCAGCGGAGGTTATTACATCAGCTGCGGCGCCAGCAAGATCCTTGCCGAGCCCACCACACTCACCGGCTCCATCGGCATCTTCGGCATGATCCCCGACGGCTCTGAGCTTATTCAGGACAAGCTGGGACTGCGCTTCGACGCCGTGAAGACCAACAAACACTCCGACTTCGGCGGAGCAGGCATCCTCGGACTGGCTGCACGACCCTTCAATGCCGACGAGTCAGCCCTCATGCAAGCCATGATAGAGCGCGGCTATGACCTCTTCACATCGCGCGTCGCAGCTGGACGAGGTATCAGCCAGGACAGCGTCAACGCCATCGGACAGGGCCGCGTGTGGACCGGAGAACAGGCCCTGCAGCTCGGACTCGTCGACCAGCTGGGCAACCTGCAGGACGCCATCGCCTGCGCAGCTGAACTCGCACAACTCGACAAGTACTCCGTGGACACCTACCCAGCGCCCACCAACTTCCTCGAGCAGCTCATGAACCAGAAGCAGGAGAGTTATTTCGACGCCCACCTGCGCGCTGCACTCGGAGACTTCTATCCCATGATCGGCACAATGCAATGGATGTTGCAGAACAGCACACTGCAACAGTGCATCTACGCTCGCATGCCCTACGAACTCTACCTGAAATAACGCATGATTAAAAACATGTAGCCGCAGGCACGAGAGTGCCAAGGTAAACTCGCCCTGTTAAGGCAAAAGCAACACCTACATAAAGCTTTTGCCTTTACAGGGCGAGTTTTTCTGCAATCTTATATCCCTTGAAGTGGAAGGGTGAACGCCGCAAAGAGGGGGAGGATGCACAGAATTTGGCCGAAAAACTGCGACTGTGCGTTTAAAAAGTCTACTTTTCCTACTCGCAAAAGTCTACTTTTCCTACTCACTTTGCATTGAGCGCCATTTTTGTGTAACCCCGTCCTTGCCGAGGACGGGCTTTTTTTGTACCTTTGCCCCTGCTATTTCCCGAGGACGTTGTCGCCGCGGTGGCGCACGGTAAAAGCGGGAGCAAAGCGAACTATGGAACGATCACGAATTAAACTGATTATTATGAATACCAATTTCTATTCCATCTTTCACAGAATTCTTGCGGCACGCTGCGCGAGTGCCGAGAGACAGCTAACTGTTTTTCTTGAAACAACGAATTACAGTTTTTGGCCGAAAAACTACGGCTGCATGTTTAAAAAGTCTGCTTTTCCTGCTCGCAAAAGTCTGCTTTTCCTGCTCACTTTGCATAGAGCGCTATTTTTTGTATGATAAAGTTCTTGCCGAGGACGGACTATTTTTATACCTTTGCCCTGCTATTTCCCGAGGACGTTGACGCCGCGTTGGCGCACGGTAAAAGCGGGAGCTAAGCGAACTATGAAACGGTATCAAATGAACAAACAAACGAATTCTCTCCTTACCACTCCACTTTTTGAAGGGTGCATTTTCTTCTCACTTGTCACCGAAGAATCATGATTGATTACGCCTACCTCACTACGCTGCCCTCATTGGCGCGGGTTCGCAAGAACGCGCGTCAATGGGATTTCTTCTGCTGGTTGCTCAGCCAGGCAGATGAGAAAGGATATGCAGAGGTGAGCGTGAGGGAGTATGCGGCGATGAAGGGAATTGCACGTACTACCATTCAAGGTTGGCTTTTTTCGGCCACTTTTCGGCCACTTTTAGAGGCGGTAAAGTTAGGTGGCCGAACTTTGGTTTCCTTCTGTAATTATGATACTTACGTAAATTCCGAAAAGAAAAGTTCGGCCACTTTTCGGCCAAAGTTCGGCCACTTTTCGGCCACTTCTGCAAAAGTGGACGAAAAAACAGAAGAAAAATTCCCCCCTGCACCCCCTATTAAAGAAGAGTACGTTAGCGGAAAAGACGCTTCGCTAAAACAACAACAACAACAAGCCGCAGGCGCGACTTTCGTTCCGATGGAGCCGTTTGAGGTTCGGAGGGCTCGGTTCATAGATCGCTGCAGGGAAGTGCAGCGTCATCAC
>JAEEGL010260122.1_pt1 | contig 13134 bp, 8 predicted proteins | sample 9134231 | NCBI WGS metagenome assembly JAEEGL01 (sample SAMN16246548, study PRJNA631951) | gut metagenome | biome: gut microbiome; feature: rumen; material: fiber-attached | host: Bos | place: Iran: Karaj | collected 2018-10
ATGCAGTCGTCGCTCATTTTTTTCTTCATGGGGCAAGCCGGGGTGGTGAGGACGAGGTCGAAGGAGACCTTCATCCCGTTGACCTTGATATTCTCAATCATGCCTAGGGAGGTGAGACTCTGCCCGAGGTCGGGGTCGTTGACGTGGCCCAGGGCCATTTCTATCTGGGTGGTAGTAATCATTTATTGAATATTTCTTGCAGTTTCTGTTCCAATTGTTGTCCCCGCAAATTCCGTGCCAAAATCTTGCCGTCGGGTCCAACAAGCACTGTGGAGGGGATGGAGGAGATGCCATAAAGCTTACCTCCTGCGGAGGACCACCCACGCAAGTCGCTGACATGGTTGGGCCATGTCAGATGGTCGTCGGCAATGGCTTTCAGCCAGGCACTGCGATCCTTGTCGAGCGAGACACTGAAGACCTCGAAGCCGCGTTCGTGGTACATATTGTAGATACGGACGACATTAGGGTTCTCCGCGCGGCAGGGACGGCACCATGAAGCCCAGAAGTCGATGAGGACCACCTTGCCGCGAAGGTCGCTGAGCTTGCGCAGCTTCCCTTCGGGGTCGGGAAGCTCGATGTCGGGAGCCTCCGTGCCGGGCAGGATGACCGACTTCAGGCGGCTGTCGAGGTGCTTCACGAAGTCTTCGTTGGGATACTGCCCAATGAGGGCGTCGCGGATTTTCTTGTACAGCCCCACATGCTGCTCAAACGACTGTTCGAAATAGGTGACGAGGAAAGCACTCATCAGCACCCCGGGGTTGGCATCAAGGAGATCCTCAATGCGGCTGTCGATGAGGTTGGTCTGCTGGTTCTGCACCAACTCGGTAAGCAGGTTCGTGTATCCCTTGTAGAGCGTCATGTTGTCCGAGCCCTTCACCGAGGTGATGTTGAAATGGTTGATGCTCGGCATAAAATCCACCTCGAGGGTAACAGTCTCCTTGGGCAGCAGGATGACATGGAGAACAGGACCATTGGTGGACGGCAGCAGCGAGAGCCCGAGGAACTGGGGGGTGTAGGCGTAACGCGAAAGGGTGATACGTCCCTTCTTGTCGGGAGTCAGAGTATCGACGGGAATAAGGCGTCCGCCATGGGGTTCGCTGACTACAATACGTGTGCTTTTCTCCAAACCACTAAAGGTGCAGGAGAGGTCGCTTTTCTGTGCAGAAGCAGCAATAGATGCCGCAAGAACTGTTATGATAATAAAGAGTCGTTTCATGGTGTTATTGTTATCTTTTTGTACTCTTAGGTTCTTTTTTATTGCATTTTTCTTACATGCTTGAGGTCTTCGTCTTCGGGAAGATAGATGCGGTAGAAGGCCTGCTGTCCGAAGAGGGCTTCGCCGATATAGGCTTTGATGAGGGTACACATAAGATGCCGCTGGGCCGCGAGGCTTGCTCTGTCGACAGGGATGCCGAACTCCTCGCCGAGGGCGACAACTTGCTGGATGAGAGCGTCGGACACAGTGAATCTACTGCAAAAGAGGTCCAGTGTTGGGTACCGATTCAGCCACTCTCCAGCATGTCGACGCACCTGAGCAAAAGCCACCTTCATAAGGAGACCTTGTGACGAAAGCTTGTTATAATAGGCAAAGGTAGGATCTTTCCGGTAGGGAATGAGGTGGTCTGGGAAAATGCCTCCTCCGCCGTAGACAATACGGCCAGAAGTGGTGTAGTAGGGAGTGGAGTCGGTGACATGCAGCGTGGGATTGTCAGCATAGGACTCCTCCAGCAGCTGCTCCAGATAGTCGCGATAGTATTCGTCTGTACCCTGGTCGTAGGGGCGCTGGATGGAGCGGCCGGATGGCGTATAGTAGCGGGCAATGGTAAGGAGCATAGAGGAGCCATCCTGCAGTTGGAATTCACGCTGAACAAGCCCCTTGCCGAAAGTGCGACGCCCCACAATGGTGGCTCGGTCGTTGTCCTGCAGGGCTCCGCTGACAACCTCGCTGGCCGATGCGGAGCTTTCATCGACAAGCACCGTGACCTTACCCTCGGTGAAGAGCCCTCCGCGGCGGGCTACGATATCTTCCCGCTCCTTATGGGCCCCCTGAGTGTAGACAATAAGGCTGCCTTGGGGGAGGAACTCACCTGCGATGCCGACGGCCGATTCGAGTGAGCCGCCAGTATTGCCGCGCAAGTCGAGGATAAGACTCTTCATGCCCCGTTTCAGCAACGCCTTGAGAGCAGTGTGGAATTCCTCATGGCTGGTGGTGGAGAACGAGGCAAGAACGATACAACCTGTGGTACGGTCAATCATGTCGCTGTAGACAACTGTCTTGTGCTGCACAAGACCGCGACGCACGGTGAAGCTGAGATTGCTTGATTGCCGCCTCACCTCGATGGTCACTTTCGTGCGACTAGGACCTCGGAGGCGCGCTACAACGGAGTCGGCGGGCATGCCAGTAACCTGCACACCATCGACAGATACAATCATATCGCCAGGCAGCAGCCCCGAATTCGCCGAGGGACCGTCGTCGAACACCTGTCCAATGAATGTGGTGTCACCCTCGCGGTGCAGCGCCAACCCTACACCCTCGAAATTTCCCCGCATAAGTTCGGAAGTGCGCTCGGCATCACGGACGGATAGGTAGACACTGTGGGGATCGAGCTCGCCCAATATAGCTGCAATCATACGCTCGCCCACAGAGTCGACATTAATAGTGTCGACATAATTATTCTGTACGAGGGTGAGCACCTCGCTCATCTTCTCGTTCAGGCTGGCATATTCCTTCTTGGGCTGGAGATGGGAAGCAGACATCACACCGATGATGCCACCCAGCACCATCGCGATGAGGATAAGAAGACGGTTGACGGTATTTGTATTTTTATGCTCGGATTCCATAGAATTATTTTTGTACCGCTGCGCGGCTCTGGTTGACGACCCAGACGCCAGTGAAGACGAGGAGGGCGGCGACGAGTTTGGTGAGGGTGATGCGGTCGAGACCAGTCCAGATGGCAGCTGCAATGGCGATGATAGGCTGCAGGTAGCCATACATGCTCACCAGCGTGGGACGTATGCGCTGCTGGGCGGCGGGGATAAGGTAGTAGGCAATGAAGGTGGAGAAAATAATCATAAAACCTATCTCCCACCACACCTGGGTGGAGACAAGGGCGAACTCAGTGGCCGGCAGCTTAGGAATACTGAAGGGTAGCGAGACGAGGAAGGAGACGAGGAACATCCACTTCATGGAGGTGACGACGGAATAGCGGGCGATGAGGTTGCGGCAGGTGCCGAGGTAGAGGGCGAAGACGATATAGTTGGCGAAGCAGAACATGATGCCGATGGGTTCCGTTTCGGAAGGACCGTGTCCGCCGAAGGTGCTCTGCAGGATAAGCCAGAGGATGCCACCAAAGCTGAGGGCCACACCGAGGGCTTTCTTCCAGGTGATGGGCTCTTTGAGGAAGATGGCTGCGACGAACATGGTGAAGATGGGGGTCGTAGTGCTCATCACCGAGAGGTCGACAGGCGTAGTGTGGGCAATGGCGTGAAGGAAGGTGAGCTGGGGAAGGAAAAGTCCGATGATGCCGGCACCGAAGAGCTTCAGCAGGTCTTTGGGCGGCACATGCTCTTTGGGGGAGAAGAAAGAGAGGAGCCAGAAGAGTGCGCCAGCCACGAGAGCGCGCATAGAGAAGAGCACGATGGGTTCCACATGGCCTTCAATGGCGATATCGCGGCATACCACTACGTTGATGCCGAAGATGACATAGGCGGCTGCCGCCGCCAAATGTCCGATAGCTATGTTCCTGTTGACTCTCAAGATTCCTGCATCAGTTTGAGGAGGTCTTGTCCAATATCGCGGCGGTAGTACTTACCGTTCCACTCAATGGCTTGGGATCGGTTATAACTCTTGAGCAGCGCCTCGGGAAGGCTGGGAGCCAGCGAAGTGGCGCAGATGACGCGGCCGCCGTTGGTGAGCAGGCGTCCTTCTCCGTCACGCTTGGTGCCGCAGTGGAAGATGAGGGTGTCGTCGTCGTCGCCGAGGTTGATAACGTCACCTTTTTTGTAGCTCTCGGGGTATCCGCCGGCCACCATCATCACGCAAGCCGCTGTGCGTGGGTCAATCTCGATGGTACAGCCATCGAGATTGCCATGGGCGGCATTTTCGAAGAGGGACACGATGTCGCTCTTGATGCGGGGGAAGACACTCTCGGTCTCAGGATCACCCATGCGGACATTGTACTCGATGACATAGGGATCACCAGAGGTGGGATCGGTGGGATTGATATTGCTGCACATGAGTCCGATGAAGATGAAACCACAGTAGGGTATCTTCTCGTCGCGAAGGCCACGGACGGTGGGCTTCACGATGCGGTCCTCGACCTTTTTCATGAAAGCTTTGCCAGCGAAAGGCACGGGGCTCACTGAGCCCATACCACCGGTGTTGAGGCCGGTGTCGCCCTCGCCGATACGTTTGTAGTCCTTGGCGGAAGGCAGCATGAGGTAGTGGGTACCGTCGGTGAGCACGAAGACGCTCATCTCGATGCCGGAGAGGTATTCCTCTATCACCACACTAGCGGAGGCATCGCCGAACTTATGGTCGCAGAGCATCTCTCGCAGATTCTTCTTTGCGGTGGCGAGGTCGGGCTCGATGAGAACGCCCTTGCCGGCCGCCAGGCCATCGGCCTTGAGGACGTAAGGAGGCTGCAGGGTTTCAAGGAAACGCTCGCCGTCGGCCAGTGTGTCGGCGGTGAAGGTCTGGTAGCGGGCCGTGGGAATATTGTGTCGCTGCATGAAAGCTTTCGCGTAGTCTTTACTGCCCTCGAGCATGGCTCCCTGTCGGGAGGGTCCGATAACGAGGATATGTTTCAGCGAGGGTTGCTCGGCGAAGTAATCGGCGATACCGGCTACCAGCGGAGCCTCGGGACCTACCACCAGCATCTCGATACGGTGGCTGACGGCGAACTGGCCAACAGCCTCAAAGTCGGTGATATCCAAACTGACATTCTCGCCCACGGAAGCGGTGCCGGCATTGCCGGGAGCAATGTAGAATTGACCGCATTGCTCGCTCTGAGAAATCTTATAGGCAATGGCGTGCTCGCGTCCGCCGGAACCCAGTAGCAATATATTCATCTCGTTACGTTGTTTTTGTTTTTACAATTAAAATGCAAAAATACAAAAACATCGCGACATGACAAAATATTTTTTACAGAGGCTTTGGGTCGTAGGTCTGGAAAACGAGGAGGGGACCGTCGGAAGAGAGGGTAAAGGAGTCGGAAAGGACAGAGTTGAGCGTACCCTGCCACCAAGGGGCGAGAGTGGCGTCATTGAGGGGCCACTGGAGGCCGGTGGCGGTGACGCGAGTACGGGGGTCGAGGGTGAAGAGGGAGACTTGGTGGCGGGGGAAGCTTTTGTAATTTTGAATTTTGAATGGTGAATTCTGAATGGTGAAGCGGCCGTAGTCGGTAAGCATCTCGAGGTCGATGCCGGGGTACTCCTCGGAGAAGGTGGCCAGATAGGAGATGTTGCCGAGGGTGTGGTCCTCGCGTTTGCCGGAGGCTCCTAAAATTGAAAAATGAGAATTGAAAATTGAAAATTTTTCGGTAGCCCAGTACATGGCTTTGTGGAGGTCGTTGTAGTCCTGCTCGGCGACATGAATCCAGCGGTCGCCGAGGGCGGTTTTGTCTTGTTCAGACAACGAATCCCCATCTCCTACCACCACATAATTCCTAATTCCTAATTCCTCATTCCTAATTGCCTCATAGGCACTGTCGCAGCAGACTACGAAGTCGGCCTCCTTCAAGGCTCTGAGGGGGATGGGGTGCGTAGGGAAGTCGCCGGCGGCAAGGATGACAATGTTCATTGCTTGATTGTTTGATTGTCTGATTGCTTGAGGGCTTCTTTCCTCCATTTTATTACACCAAGTATGCAAAAGACTTCGAAGACAGCGTAGAGAGCTGCGGAGGCGTAGTTGCCGGTGAGCCAGAAGATGACTATCATCAAGGGTTCCACAATCATCCAGCAGAACCACTGCTGCCACCATTTGTGCGCCAGCATGAGCATGCCGACGATGGTGAGTGCCGACGAGATGCCGTCGAGGAGCGAGAGGTTGATGGTGCGTCCGCTAGGCAGCGTGTAGATGCTCTGATTGAGGAATCCCAGCTGCCAGGTGAGCAGCACGCTGAGCGCCACGATGACGGTGATGATCTGCCACCAGTAGGCACGAGGACAGGAGGAGATATGACGCTCGCCGCCCTGGTCTTCCTTGCGTTTCTGGATGATACCGCGCCAGACGAGGATGCCGTAGATGGACATCACGAAATTGTAGACGCAGATGGCGCCATTGGCATAGATGCCTGAGGCGAAGTCGATGACGGCATAAAAGGCCGACATCAGCAGCGAGAGCGGCCAGAACCACCGGTCCGCCCTATATTCGCTGACAATATAGAACAGACCGATGACTGCGCCGATGATTTCAAAAATTGAAAATTCCATTAGAATCTATAAATTACTCTGGCCATGAAGTTGATGCCGGGCTGTTGGAGCCAGGCGCGGTCGTGGTAGTAGTAAGCTGCCGCAGGACCGCTCCAGTCATCAACCCAGTCACCCACCCATGCACTGAGGCGATAGTGGTGGTCGAGGAGGTTGTTGACAAGCAGCTGAGCTTCGATTTCATTGGTTCCCTTAAGTTTCCAGGTGTAGGAGGCTTTGACATTGAGGAGGAAGTAGGGATCAATAGCGTAGCACTCGCGGGAGGTGTTGTCGGCATATTGTTTGCCAACATATTTCCCGATGAGTTGCAGTTTTCCGTTCTTTATGGGGACGAAGGTGGCGATGGCGGCACCTACGATATTGGGCGAGAGGGCGAGGTCGGTGGTGCGGGTCACGAGGTTGGGGTCGGCATCACCGTCGGCGAAGTCGGCGAAGGTGTAGTCGAGCACTTTGTTCTGGCTGAGCGTGAGGTTAGCATCCATGCGGAACCAGTCGGTGAACAGGTATCCTCCTTCGAGTTCGATACCGATGCGGTAACTCTTGTCGACATTCTCCATCAGGGCGTAGCCGCTGCTACTGAGGTCGCCGCTGGGGGTGAGCTGGTCTTTATAGAGCATGCCGTAGAGGTTCACGTTGAAGGCCCAGCGGTCGCTGGCCAGCTGGTAGCCCAACTCAAGATCGAGCATGGTTTCGGCCTTCACGGTGTCACCACGGCCGATGGCATCCTTGATGTCGCTCTTGGTGGGTTCGCGGTTCGAGATGCCGGCCACGAAGTAAGTGCGGCTGTTTTCATTGAAACGGTAGTTGATGCCGACTTTGGGGTTGAAGAAGAGGTAGTCCTGGTCGAAGTCCATGGAGAAGAGGTCGTCGGCATCGCCGCGGAGCTTGTAGTTCACCGTGCGCAGCTGCAGGTCGGCGTAGATGTTGAGATCATCGGTGAAGTCGTAGGCGGCTTTGGCGTAAACAGCGTTGTCGACCTTGGTGCCGTTGTAGCGGTACCACTCGTAGTCGCTGATATGGGCCGAGGTGTCGCGGCACCAGAGCACGTTGCCGAAGTGGTAGCCGTCGAAATAGAGGAGGTGGTCGCCAAGCGAGAAGGAGAGCTTCTCGCCGTCATAGTGCAAGGCGAGTTTACCGGTGAGGGCGTCGTTGTCCATCTGCTTGCGGGTGACGAAGTCGCTGCGGCCACTAAGGGAGAGGCCGTACTTGGAGAACTTCTTGTTGGCTTTGTATTGCTCGTAGTAGCCGTCACCGTGGGTGTAGTCGAGGGCAGCGTGGATGCTCCATTGGTCGGTGAGGAGGTGCGAGATATAGAGCTGGTAGTGCTGCTGCCAGTAGTTGTCAGTCTCGTTGGGGTAATACATGATGTTACCGTCCATCTCGTACTCGCCGCTGGGGTTGTAGGTGGGGTCGGCATCGAGTTGATAGTCATAGGCGCCATCCCAGGTGATGCCGGTGGTTTGGCTACCAATGATGGTGAGGAGTTTTATAAATGTCTTCTTGCCGTACCAGCTGGCGCTGCCGAAGAAGCTCTGCTGGTCGGTGCCCCAACTGCGGATATAGCCGTCGGAGGTGAGTCCACTATAGGCGAAATCAAAGCTCAAGCCGCTCTTGAGGATGCCCGTACCGGCGCTGACGCTGTACTGGCGGGTATTCCAACTGCCGTAGCCGAGGTCGGCCTCACCGTAGGCGCTTTTGCGGGCATTGAGGGTCTGCAGGTTGATGGCGGCGCCAAAAGCGGGGCTACCACCCGTGGAGGCACCCACACCGCGCTGTATCTGCAGGCTCTGGGCCATACCACCAAGATTGGGGATATTGTACCAATAGACCTGCTGGCTCTCGGGGTCATTCAGCGTGATACCATTGATATTCACATTGATACGCGAGGCATCGACACCGCGGATGCGGATGTAGGCAGCACCCACGCCGCCGTTCTCGCCACTGGCCACCACGGAGGGTTGCGTCTCGAGCATATAGGGCATGCTGACGCTGATGCGGGCATCGTCGAGCTCCTGTTGATTTAGGGTGCTGTTGGTCAGCGGGGTCTTGTTATCCACCTGCACATCCTGGATGAGTACCTCATTGAGACGCCGCACGGTGTCCTGTGCGGAAGCGTAAAATGGAAAGTGGAAAGTGGAAAGTACTAAAACCAAGCAGGCTATCATCTGCTTGCAACTAATCCTGGTGGCCTTGAAAAAACGATAGCGGCCACAGCTATTCTGTGTGTGTTTCATAATCTCATTCCTTACGCCGGCATTATCCGGATCAAGTTTTTAGGGTATGTTCTCAGCTTCTTTGTGCTCATTCCGAGCAACATAAGAGCACCCCTATGCTCTCTTTGACGGTGCAAAGGTACAAATAATTTGAAAATTGAGAATTAAAATTGAAAATTTTTTATCTTAGGAGGGTGACGGTGCCAATGGCTTTGTTCCAGTCGGTGGGTCGGTCGACGGTACGATAGCGGAAGTGCCAGACATAGGCGCCCTGCGGGCAGGGAGTGCCGTTGTGGGTACCATCCCAACCCTGCTCTAGGTCGGCGGTGGAATAGACGAAGAGCCCCTGACGGTTGTAGAGGGTGAGTTCGGCTTCGACGGCACCGTTGCAAACGACGGTGAATCGGTTGTTGGTGCTAGCATCGGGGGTGAAGACATTAGGGGCGAAGAGGGCGTAGCGCACAATGGGAAGGGTTTGGCTGGCGGTATCGTAACAAAACTCGTTGCCCACGACGAGGATGACGGTAGCACTGTCGTAGTCGCTGATGGGGACAAGATAGGCGATGCGCTGCAGGGTGTCGGGCAGGGGGATGCTGTCGTCGGAGGCTCCATGAAGCTCGACGGCCCACTGGCGACGGTTGTATTTGTTGCTGTGGTCGAAAGCATAGAGGGTGGGCCTCTCGTAGGTGAGGGCGGCGGGAGTCACCTCGAGTTCGGCCCTCGGAAAGGACGGGGGCGCAAGTTCCCTGGCTGTGGTGGTGGGACAGAAGAGGGAGTCGCCGTAATAGGAGGTGAGGGTGTAAGTGATGGCACTGTCGGGGAACACCCATAGCTCGCGGTCGGTCTCGTGGCCGTCGAGAGCGGGGTCGTGGGGGGTGGAGCCCCATTGCCAGAAAGGTTTGTCGGTATCTGCGGTGAGGCGATAGAGACCCAATCCACAGTCGGCCTGCACCTTGATACCCAGACGGTCGGCAGAGAGCTGGAGCAGGTGGAGGTGCAGCACGGAGTCGCATCCGTTGGCCGCCACGAGGGTGTCGGTGAGGTGGTGGAAGAGGCTGTCGAAAGGCGAAGGACTCACCGGCACCACCTGTCCTCGCCAGTAGTAGCGGCTGTTGAAGCAGAAGGTGTCGTCGGGGAAAGTGTAGTGGCTGGAGGGCAGGGTGGCGAGGTGGAGAGTATAGATGGTGTCGCAGCTCTCAGGATAGGCCACACGGGCGGTAGGGCCGACAGTATCGCGGGAGTACCACAGGCTGTCGAGCCAGAGGAGGGAGTCACAGCAGAAGAGGTGTTGGTCGGAGGGTGCCCATGCGTCGGGAGCCACGATAAAGAAATGGGTGGTGTCGGTACATTCGCCGCCAGCAAGCTTTGCTATCATGGTCACGGAATAAGGACCCGGACGCCGGTAGGTGTGGGTGGGGGCATACTGGCTGCTGATATAGCCGTCTCCAAAGACCCACAAGGCCGACTCGCAGGGCGGAGTACCAGGCAGCGGGATGCTGTCGTCGCCGAGGATGGTGCTGCGGTTGGCGAAATGCACCTCATAGCCGTCGCAACCACGGTCGACGGTAAAGAAGGTGTCGATGGCGGCCGATGGCCAGAAGTTGGAGACATAGGTGCTGAGGGTGAGGTGGCAGGAGGGATTCTCGATGAACGAGAGCTGGCAGTGGATGGTACCCTCGGCGGAGGAGTAGGTGTAGCTCTGCGTGGTGGCAACGGGGTTGGAGGGTGAGTCGTAGTACCAGAGGTAGGTGAAACCGTTCGGTGCCGTAAGGGTGTTGGTGTCGACGGTGCCACAATGCTCCGAAGTGACAGCAGGCTGCTGGCATTCGGCGTAGAAATAGGCATAGCCGTAGTGGGCTCCCATGCTACAGTCGCGGGTGGAGAACTTTAGCTTCACATCCTGTCCGTGATAGGGTGTCAGGCTGATGCCTATGGTCGTCCAGTCCTTCCACAGCGTGCCGTCGTAGTTGTTCCATCCCAGCGTCGAATCGGCCGCAAAGTCGGCGGCACCGCATACCGGGTCAATAACCTCGTCTTCATGGTCGAGAATCTGCATGGTAAAATGAGGCTGTGCAGCGGGATTGTGACCCGGATCCTGGAGGACGACAGCGTAGTGGAGCATTATCATCGAGTAGAGGGTGGTGTCGACATGGAGGTAGTAGACGATGGACTCACTCCCTCCGGCCTCACTCACGTTGCCCGGTACCACGTTGCCCAGCCGGACAGCCCCCGGAAGTCCGGGACCTACGGTATGCAGTTGGTTGTCGGTAGCCCTGTCGGTCTCGTTGGGGTTGGTATGTACGGTGTGCTGACTGTAATCGTTTCCCGGCCCGTAGTCCCGGAGGCCGATACTGCCGTTGTGGAAGCAGCGCACATAGTTGGAACGCAAGTTCAGTACATTGGGGCACCCGTGGTGTGTCTCTGGCTCGGTATAGAACGCCTTTTTGGAGCGGCAGCAGGGCGACTCCTGCTGCCCCACGGGAACGGCAGTGACCAGATAGTTTGTGTTCGGATTCAGTCCCGAAAGAACGAGCCTCCCGTTGTGGGCCACATAGGTACGGCCGTCGATAGTGACAACCAGCGTGAGATTGGCAGGCGTATAATGCATCACGGCACCGGTGGAACTGATGCTGTCGAACGTAATCCCTCCGATTGTCTGGGAACAAGGACTGGTGCCGGGCGACACAGGCGTCAAGGGATCACTTGGACCCCATCTTAATGTGAATTGACGTTTATTGAAAAAAATGGTGTCGAGCGAATAGGCATCGTAGTGCAGGTGGAAAGTAACGTGGTCGCCCGTATAGGACAACACCCGCATATTCACCAACGAATCGGTAAAATGAATCAGCAACGAGTCTCCCGGGTCGCCGTCCCAAATGTCTATATAGCCACACACGGGAACCCTTCTGCTCCCGCTGCTGTTCATGAACGTCAACATCAGCTGCATCGAGGTATCGAAACCCGTAATCACGCCCCAACTGTCGAAGGACTCATCCCTACCATATTGATGATAGACGTACCCCACCGACGAGCTTACACAATAGTAGGTGGTGTCGTTGTTGTATTGGCGGTTTTCAAATGCCTGTGCACATACATATCCTGTCCCCATTGCCACCGTCAGCAGCAACAGCGCCAGCAGTCTATGTGCTCGTATCCCCACTTCCCCATTTCTTTAACCGTTAACCATTAACCGTTATTAGTGCCCGTAGTCCGCCATAAATTTGATTCGCATCAGGCGGATTTCCTCCTCGGTGTAGTCGGGATCATCCTGATATTCCTCGTAGGCCTCCTCCAGCGAGGCGGTCTCCGAACCACGCCAGTATTCCAACAGCTCCTCCTGATGGTCGGGCTCAATCATCTCATTAATATAGTAATCTATATTTAATTTAGTACCGCTGGAGATGATATGCTCCATCTCCGTCATCAGTTCGTCCATCGAGAGGCCCTTTCCGGCGGCGATATCCTCGAGGCTCTTGCGGCGGTCGATGCTTTGGATGATATAGACCTTGTTGGCCGACTTGTTGGCCGCCGAACGCACCACGATATCCTGCGGACGCTCGATGTCGTTGTCCTCCACATACTGCTTGATGAGGTCGATGAAAGGCTGGCCGTATTTCTGCGCTTTGGCGATACCTACGCCGACACAGTGGCTCAACTCCTCCACATTGCAGGGATACTGCAGGGTCATATCCTTCAGTGACGACTCCTCGAAGATGACATAGGCAGGGAGCTTCTCGCGCGAAGCAATGCTCTTGCGCAGGCTCTTCAGCTGCACATAGAGGGCCTCGTCGCCGGCGGCGCTTGCGCCGCCGCCGCTGACAGCCACCAGATCCTCCTCGTCCTCGCCCGTTTCACCCGAATAGTCGTGGTCCGTGGTGACATAAATGCTGTAGGGCTTCTTGATGAACTTGTACCCCGCAGGGGTGAGCTTCAGCACACCATACTGCTCTATTTCCTTCTGCAGCAGTCCCTCGAACTGCGCCTGCCTGAGGACCGCCTTCCAGAAGAGGTCGGCAGGACCGCCGCCGGTATTCACGTCGACTCCACCGCCGAACTGTTCCAACTTGTCGAGATGGTAGGTCTTCGTGTTGGTATTTTTACGGCCCATGATGACATCCACAATGTCCTTGGGCTTGAAGGCCTGCTTCATGGCCTGGATGGTCTCAAGGGCATAAGCCATCTCCTCCTGCGCCTCCACACGCGGTTTGGGGTGCGTGCAGTTATCACAGTTGCCGCAGTAGGGCTCGTTGTAGTCCTCGCCAAAGTATTTCAAGATATTCAGTCTCCGGCAGGCCGAACTCTCGGCATAGCTCACCATCTCCTGCACCAACTGCTTTGCCATTTCCTGCTCAGTCACATTCTTGTCGGTGAAGAACTTGTAGAGCTTCTCCACATCCTGCTCGCTGTAGAAGGCAATGCAACGTCCCTCACCGCCATCGCGGCCAGCACGTCCCGTCTCCTGATAGTAGCCTTCAATGCTCTTGGGGATATC
>JAEEGL011419653.1_pt1 | contig 13134 bp, 6 predicted proteins | sample 9134231 | NCBI WGS metagenome assembly JAEEGL01 (sample SAMN16246548, study PRJNA631951) | gut metagenome | biome: gut microbiome; feature: rumen; material: fiber-attached | host: Bos | place: Iran: Karaj | collected 2018-10
AAAATGGAAATATAATATCATGTTCATGGGATAGAACAATTAAAATATGGGAAGAAAATAATAAAAATAAATATCAATGTGTTTGTATTTTAGTACATCAAAAATTATTATTATCAATTTTATTATTAAAAAATAATATTTTAATTTCTTCTGGATTAAAAGGAACATTTTTTTGGAATATTAATAATTTAGAATGTTATTTTTATTTAAATGATATTTATTGTTTAGGAAGAAATGCTTTGTGTTTATTTGATAATGATAAAATAATAATTGGTGGAAATGAAGATTATGTAATGAAAATTGTTTCTTTAAAAGAAAAAAAAGTTATAAAAGAAATTAATAATTTTTTTATTTGTTGGACAATTTGTATTATTAAAGATAAAAATGTATTTTTAACAGGAGGCAAAAGTCAAAATATTAATATATTTAAATATAATAATTTTGAACTTGTTCAAACTATTAAATATTGTCATGATGATAATATAAATGGAATAATTGAATTAAAAGATAAATCAATTATTTCATATTCAATTGATAAAAAAATAAATATATGGTTATTAAATGAATAAAATTTAATAATATAATAAAAAAATAAATTCATTTAAAATATCAAATAAGAATAATATTTCAAAATATTAAAATATAAATTTTCTTTTTAAAATAATACCATTAATTAAATAATTTTTTTAATTATCTTTCTTTTCTTTTTCTTTAAAATTCAATTCATGATTAGAATTAAAATCTTTAGAATCTACAATTTCAACATTTAATGGTTTATGTTTCGATAATTTTTTTTTTATTTCAATACCTAAAGTAATCATAATAATAATAACTAAATAAAGAACACAAGATAAACTCAAACAAATAATAGATAAAATTTTTCCATATTCTGCAGTATCTCCTCTTTCTTGAACACATAAATACATAAAAACTTTCCAAAAATTAACAAAATAACCTTTTAAAATTATTACTATTGAATGAATAATTAATCCTAAATATAAATGACAATTTTCTCCTTTAGAATCATTTTTTAATAAATAAAAACCATAATAATAATCTAATATTATTATGATTGCTATTGTTAATATTATATAAATTCTTGGATGAACTAAAACAAAAATAAACATATATTTAAAATTATTATTATCTCTATTAAAATATAAGAAACCTAATTCTTTTTTTAAATATAATGTATCGTTTGAAATATTATAAAAAGGTAAATTTAATATTTTTTCATTTATTAAATTTTCTTCATAAATATCTTCTTTTGGAAATTCAAAAATTAATTTTGAAGAATATTCTTCTTCAGGTTCTTCATTTTTATAAAGAATATGATTATCAATAATTTCTTTTGTATCATTTCCTTCACTATTATTTTGAGAAGAAAAAAAAATATTAGTAATAACCATATTTTCAATTTTATTATTTGTATAATGAAAATATAAATTTTTATCTTTAAATTTTAAAGTCTTATAACCTTTAAGACTAGATTGATTATTAATAATAATATCATTAATAGGACAATTATTTTCTTTTTCAATACACAAAGGATTTTTTAAAGTATCTAAAATACCACATTTTTTATATCCTCCTTCACATTCATTTTTATTAAAACTACTAATTTGTTTTAATAAATCTAAATAATTTCTTTTTAAAGTTTTTTGATAAAAATTAGTATTATATATTTTAAATAATGAAATTCCACTATTTGAATAAACTTTTTTACAACCTCCATTAATTTGATATTGTTTACATAAATCAATATATATTTGATTATTAAATTGTGTTGAATTAGTACAATCACATCCTTTTTTTGTTCCTCTCCATTCTCCTAAATAAACTTGTTCATTTATATTTTTGGATTGTTTATTTGAATAATCCATTATTAAAGTTTGTTCATATTCACTTATTACTTCATTTAAATCCCATAATTTCGAAAAAATAAGTGGACAAAGTAAAACAAAATCAACTGTAACATATAAAATCATTAATCGAACAAATATTTGATAAAAAATAAATGATTTTATTCTTTCTTTTAATAAGGTATTATTTATCATATTTTTTTAAAATAATTTTTTTTTGTTCTAATTATTAGTTAGTTAAATTAATCAATATATTTTTTAATAATTAAAAATTATATGTTTTGTTTTTTTTTAATATAATATTTATCTTTTTATTATATTTCTTGTTCATATGTTTCTGTTTTTGTATCTCCATTTTGTAAAAATTTAGTTACTTTAATTATTTTTTTTCTCATTCCATTATCTTCAACAATTTTTTCACTAGTTTGAACTTTAATAACACCTTTTTCCATAGTATTATCAAAATTATTATTTTGATAATTTTCATAATTATTTGCAAATTCATTATTTTGATAATTATAATTTTGTTCATAATTATTATAATTACTTTCTCCATAAGTATTTCCATAATTATTATATCTTTCATCATAATTCTCATTATAATTATCATTATTATTATAATTATTATTATTATTATTCCCATCTCCATAATTATTCATATAAGAATCTTTATATTGATTAAAATATTCTCCAAAATTACTTTGATTATATTGTTCTTGATTATTAAAATTATTATTTTGATAAGCAGCAAAATATTGTCCAAATTCTTTTGGTTTATCCCCAGGATAAATTCTTTTTCCTTCTTTATCATAAATAACTTTTTCTTTCCTTGGTTGAATATGTTGAGGCAATCTTCTTTCATTATATTTTTGAGGAATAAACATATCATTTTTATTTTTAGAATATGAATTACCAAACCAATTTTCAGAATTAACATTAGTATTTAAAATTCCTCCTCCTTTTTTTTGTGCTTCTTCTAATTGTTTTTTCTTATATTCTTCTATTTCTTCATAAGTCATTCCTATTTTTTCTTTATTATCCCAATTCCAAGTATTAAATCCACTTTCTGCATTTGTTTTTTTATCACCTTTTTCTTGAGCTTTTTTTAATTGTTCTTCATTATATTTTTCTAAGTTAAATGTATTTTTTTCTGATGGTTTAAATTGGTTATTTTGAAAATTCCATGTTTCTTTTCCTGTTTCTATATTTGTTTTTTCAAGGGAACCTTTCATTTTTTTTTTTATAATTTTGTTTATTTTTTTTATTGTATTTAATATTAATTTTTTATATTACTTTTATCTATAATTTTTTTTATATTAGTAATATTGTCTTTATTTGTTTCTTTTTGCTCATCATCAAATAATAAATGTCTTAATAATACTCTAAAAGGTTTATCATATAAATTCAAAGAAGAAAAAGCAACAAAAATTATTAAAATAAAAATAGAAAAAGAAACAAAAATATGTTCTTCAGTACTTCTATAATGATAATTTGTAGCAAAAGATTGTTGAATATAAATTAAAGGATAATGAGTAATATAAATAGGATAAGAAATTTCACCTAATAAATTACATATTTTACTAATAAAATTATTATCATCAATTTCAGTTCCAGCACCAATAGAAACAATTAAAGGAAAAACAAAAATAATAACAAAAAAGTCATATATTCCATTTGTAAATCTAATATATTCATTACCAACAAAAGGCATTCCTAAACTTAAACAAATTAAAAAACAACAACCAAAAAATGGATATTTAGTTTTAATTAATAATTTTTTTCTTGAAATATAAATTCCAATTAAAAAAGGATATAATAATCTAACGAACCCAATAAATATATGACATAAATTTAAACTCCATCCTCCAATAACAGTATAAGATAATTCATTTCTTTCTTTTAATATATTAAAAAAATCAAAATTAAAACAAAGAATAAAAGTTAATATACAAGAAAAAAAAATCAAAATTAAAAGAATTAAATTTGATATTCTTCTAATTAAAATCGCATAAATAAAATTACCAAAATACTCTAATTGTAAGGTCCAAATTACTCCATTTAAAGGATTTGTTTCATTCCAACCACGAATATCAAAATATATAGGTATAGGAATAATAGTAATTCCCCATATTAAACAAATTAAAAGTTCATAAAATTTACAATTTTTAATTAAAGGAAAATTTTCACATTCTTGAAAATAAAAAACTAAAGAACCAAAAAAAGTTCCAAAAATTACATAAGGATGAAGTCTTATAAATCTTCTTTTTATAAAATTCCATAATGACATTTCTTCCCATCTATCATCATATGAATAACTTATTACAAAACCGGATAAAACAAAAAAAAAATCTACTGCTAAATATCCGTGATTTATTGGGTGAGATATTCCTAATGAATAATATGATTCAAATAAATGATATATTACTATTATTATTGCTGCTATCCCACGAAGACTATCTAGAATTTTGTAACGAGGCTTTGATGGTAAATATTTTTGTTTTTCTTCTTTATTCATTTTAATTTTTCCTTCTTTTTTTTTTAATTTTTTTTTGTAAGGTTTTTTTATTTTAAATTTTTTTATTTATTTAAACTCATTTTATATATAATATATTTTAATTAAAATCTAAACCACCATATAATTTTTGGTTTAATTTGAAATTATTATTATTTGTTGTATATATATTATTTTTTGAATGTGATTTATTTGATAATATTTCATCTTTTAAATCCATTGAATTATTATGGAAATTATCTAATAAATTCAATGATGAATTTTGTTTTTTTATAATATAACTTCCAGTCCTATTAAATGTACTTTGATTTGAATTTATATTTTTATAATTATTATTAGTATTTTTAAAATTAGAATCTTCCCTAATTTCCTTATTTAATGTATCTAAATAAGTATCATGATTCCAAATATCGTTAATATATTTATAACTATTATTGTTTAGTTTGTTTAAAGAATATGAAAATGAATTATTTATTATAGGATTTGTATAATTACTAAAACTTTTTCTTTTAGAAATATTATTTAATACTTCTTTTTTATTATTTATAATTGTATTATTATTATATGAATTAAATTTATTATCCTCATTTATATTATCCATTCCATTTGATATTTTATAATAAAAAATTGAAGAAGAAGGAACATTTTTATTTCCATTATTTTTTAAATTTTGTATATCATCATCATTAAGAGATACATTAATAATAAAAGGTTTATCCTTTTTGTTTTTTTCATAATTATTTTTATGTTTTCTATATTTTTTTATATTATATTTATTATAATTAATTTTATCATTAAATAAATTTTTCCTCATTACTTTTCTTTCTTCAATTTCATTTAAATCCTTGATTAAATTAACATCACTAAATTGATAATATCTAACAGGAGCAATTTTATTTCCATTAATATTATCTATTAATTTATCAATTAATAAACTAGTTTTAAATTTATTTCTACTATTTAAATCTACATAATTATAAACAATAGGTTCAATTGGAATTTGTTGAATAGGAATTTGTTTAATAGTTCTTACTGTAAAAGGTTTCATTTCAATATTATTATAATTATTATCAACATAACCATTTGCATTAAAAATTTGAGCACATTGATAACAAATAACTTTATTTGTATCTCTATCAATTTTATTTTCGGCATTACAAAATGGACAAATTACAATTGTTTGATAATAATATTCATCTCCTTCAATATTTATATTATTATTATTTGAACAACATTTATTATTATTATTAATATTTTTATTTAGAATATTTTTAATAACCACTTCTGATACTTTATTTATTGAATTACATATTGGACAACGTACTATTTCTGCACCATCACTTACTAATTCGGTGTTACAATTCTCACAAAAAAAATGAGTTAATTCATTATTGTTTATATTAGATTGAGACATTATTTTTTTATTTTAATTTATTAATTTTAAATTTATGATTTTTTATAATATTTAATATTTAAAAAATATTTTTTATTTTTATTCTTCCTCTAATCTATAATATTTATATTTTCTTTTTTTATTAATCATTCTGATAATATTATCTTTTAAATAATAATATTGAATAAAATCTTTATATTCAATATTTAATTTTTGTTTTTTTGCATAATTATCATCTATTTGATATAAAATTAGTTTATAATTATATTCTTTTTTTGTATTTAGATCAACAAGAATTTCTTTTCCATATTTTGGAAATTCAAAATTAAGAGTATCAGAAGATTCTTTATTAAGAAAACATAATAACAGATTTTTATTTAATAATATTCCATATTTTAAATCGCAAACACCAGATTTACTATAAAATGTAAATAAAAATTTATGTTTTTTTAAAAGATAAAAATGATTTAGAAATCCAATTAAAAACATTTCATCATCTATTTTTTTAATAATTCCATTCTTATTTCCACAGTATAATTTAAATTTCAAATCATATATTTCACTTCCATAAAAATAAATAAATTCATCATTTAATGAAATCAATTCATTGGATTTAACATTTTCTGCAATCATTTCTGTTTTTTCAAATAATTTGAATTGAATTATTGTTTCTAATTGAATTTCTTTATTTTTTCCTAAAATTAATCCATTAAAATCATAAACTAAAGTCTTATAATTTTCATTAATTAATAATTTATTATGATCTCTTATGAAATAATCTTCCAATTTTTGACCAAATAATTTAAATTTTTTTATAGTTGTTTTAAAAAAATCTTTTTTATTAAATATAAAACTTCCATATTCCCCTTCTTTTTTTTTATATAAAAAACCTTTTTTAAACCTATGAATTACTTCATAATTACTATCTTCAGGTTTTTTATATAATAAATTATAATCCATATTATATACTTCAAAATTTGTATCAAAATATATCACAAATAAGTCAGAATTATTGAAAAAAAAAATTGCATGTTCTCTATTTGGTAATTTTTTAGATATTTCATATATCGTTAATCTTTTAAAATCATCAACTGTATTTATAATAGAAGATATTGTTTTTTTTTTAATTTCTTTTAAAGTATATTTTTTAGTTGAGATAGAATTAATAATTTCAGCTTTTTTTTTTTGCTTATTTTCAAAGAAAGGATGAGATAAATAATTATTAAATAATTCATTTTCATTTTCAATTAAATTATCATTATTATTTATATTTTCATTAATTTTAATATCAAGTAAAAAGTGAAGTAAATCAAATAAACTTTCATCATAATCAGAAATTCTATAATCTTTAATATCAATAGAATAATAATTAATTCCATCTTTTGTTTTTATTTGATAATTAGGTGTTTCTCTAAATAAAATTCGATATAAAAATAATCCAATATTCCAATTTAGATAATTTGATTCTGGAAAAAAATTTTTTACTTTTTTAGGAATTATTGATGACATTTTTGAATAAAAATTATAACCATATGGAAGAAAACATTGAAAATACGGATATATATAAATATATTTTACTTCAGTTAATGTTTTTTTATCGAAGAATAATTCTTCAGGAGAAAAAAATGGATAAGGAAGTTTATTTTCTTTTATAAATTTGATAATTTCATTTAATTTAAGGGCAATATTTCTAATATGGGAACATTTTAAATAATATAAATCAATTCCATCAATGTAATCTTTAATTGATATAAAATTACTTCTTTCAGGAAAACTAAAATAAACTATAACACTTTCTTTTGCAACATCATAAAATATGTCTTTTGCTTTTACAAAAATTTTATTTTTTTCTTGTTTAGAACTTATTATTTCAAAAACTTCATTCATTGAATTTAGATTGTGATCATAATCAGATTTGTATATTGGAAATATTAATAAATATCCTTTTTCATAGCCATAATAAGCTTTTTCAATTCGATAATTTTTTTTAGATTTACTATTTATATAAGAATCTAGAGAATCTTCATTTTTCATTTTTACTTTATATTTTCCTATTGATTCATAATTACCCATTTATATGAACAAATAAAAAAATAACGATATCAAAAATTATTTTGAAAATTAATGTTATTTAATAAAAACTAATTGAGATTTTATCAATAATTTTCATAATATAAAAAATTATATTTTTAGAAACCGAAATAAATAATTACATAAAGTATAATATAAAAAATATAAAAAAAATATTTAGTATAAATAAAACAAGATATATCCATTTTTAAAAATAAATAATCCCTAAAATTATTTTTAATTTTCATAATAAAAACATATAATCATAAAATAATTTATAGATTAAAAAAAGAATTTGATTTAATATGTTTACAAAAATATTTGATTCATTTTGTTTATGTTCAAACCAAAAAGAAAATCCATTAACAATAAATCTTATTCAATCAAACCAAAAATCAGAAAACGAAACTAAAAATTCAACTTTCATTGGAAAAAATAAAAAATTTGGAAGCACCAAGACAAATGCAGTAGTTATGAGAGATCCAATTCATTTAAAAATAATAAATGATACTGAATCTTCAATTAATAGTCCTTGTAATAATAATTTAACTATATTAAAAATACCTGAAGAATTAATTAGAAAAAAAATTAAAATGTTTGGTACTTCAAATGATACTCGAAGAAGAATTATAGATGAAAATCGATATTTTCAAAACTTTCAAAATAAAATTAATGATATTGTTAATGAATATAATAAACAAAAAACTGTTAGTGAAAGTGATGACTCCGAATCTAATTAATAAAATATGAATTGAAAATCATCTACTATTTTTTTAATAAGTATTTATTTTATATAATACATAGTTTTATTAAAGCATATATAAATTATTTGATAATAAAGTATAATATAGATTATTTTTTCATATATATCATATATATTTAAAGAAGTTCATCTTCTTTAAATATTATTTCATTAAGAATAAAAAATTATTGCAATTGTATATAATTAAAAGAGAAAATTATTTTATAAAATTAGCTCTTTCTATTAATGTAAGTAAATCAAGAAATAATCTTTGTATTTTTTTATTACTAAATATTTATAATTAGATAAAATATAAATAAATTCAATAGTATAATGATTAATTTTGTATCTTTGAAAATATATATAGAGGTAGAAAAATCAATAGAATAAATATTGTTTATATTAAATATTGTAAAAAACTAATTTAAAATAGATTAAAAAATGAAATGAATATTTCAATTTTAATTAATTCTTTTTTTATTTTTATTGTTTAATTTATATTAAAAAAAATTATATAAATTCATTTTATAAATTTTAGAATTAAATATATATTTTTTTTTGATAGTTTAAATAATTGTTAAACCCTTCAACTTATTTTTTACATTTTAATATCACTAAATACATTATATATAAAAAATAAATTTTATTTAATCTTTTCTTATTTTTTAATATATATTTTTTGTTTAATTCAAATTAAATAATATTAATTGTTTTTACCCATTTTATTATATATTGTTTACTTAAAACATTAATATTTTTTATTTCTAATGCTTACCAATTTATTATATTAAATAGAGTTTTTTATTAGGAAAATTCAACATAATTTTTCAATATTCAATAAAATAAAATAATAATTAATATTTTTATTTTATAATTTAATATTTAATTATATAAAAAAAAATTATCTTCTTTAGAAATTTTTATAATATCTGTAATTGCCAATAATCTTTTATAAACGAAATTAATTTTGACAACAAACATAAAAATAACACAAAAAAGAAGAGTAATTTCAAGAATAATATCAGTAATAGTTTCAATAGTTAATATATAGGAAATTTTTTTCATATAATAATCTAAAGATGGAATATACTGAATTTTATTGACTCCAGTTCTATAAATTCTAAAAATCATTAATAAATAATATAAAGAATCATAATAATAACTTGATTCAGTTAAAAAATATTCTCTATTTTTATCATTAATTTGAGTATTAGACATAATTCCTTTATAAATTAGACTAAAAGTTTTTTGAGTTAAAAAATTATCATTAATATATCCTAAAAATTGTTTGGCATTACAAATTTCTATCAATTTATTAGTCATATCAAATTCAGGATGTTCGATTTCAAATTTATGTATTCTAATATCATCTACTGAATGATAAAATCTTTCACAAGTTAAACCAATTGTATTATATTTATTAATTATTGGATTAATTTTTTTACTTTCTACAATAATTTTTAAAGTTAATTCTTCTTGATATAAAATTAATTCATTAAAATTAGTTCCTAGAATTTCACTATATTCACTTAATGTCATTGTAGTAAATATTAATTGCTGATATAAAAAAAAAAATCTATAAGCATTTGATTCAATTTGAGAATTAACATTAATATAATTAAAAAGTATATATATTTTATCAAATAAATTATGCCATAAAAGAAAAAAAATAGTAAAAATAAATATACTGATTAAAAATGATATTTCATATAATCTTCTTGCAAATTTTGAAATAGGAATTGACTTTATTTCTTTAAATATTCTTTTTTCAATTTCATCATTTTTATTTTTTTTTAGTTTTTCTGGAATATCAATAATATTTTTTCTTTGTTGTTCTTTTAATTTTTTTTTATATTTATCATATATTTCTTGTAATGCTTCAATCAATGTTTTTGGATGTGTTAAATACATAAAAGTTAATTCTTTTAATTTTTCCATTTTTTGAATAAAAGTAGGATTAAAATTTTGAGAAGAAATTCTTTTCTTTATAAATACAAATATTTTATACATAACATTTTCAAAAGTATGTAAATACAAAATTATAATAAAAATTTCCATTAATTCAATAACACAATTTAAAATAATATATATTATAGATTCATTAAAATATGATTCTAATTGTCTATCAATTTTATCATTATATTTTGTGTTAATTGTATCAAAATGTTGACAAAAATTTTCATAATTTAAAATAATATTATATAATTCAATTCTCCAATTCTCTCTTTTTAGAGGATAATAATTTAACAATTTTTTATTTGAAATATCAATAATAAAAAATGGTTCCTTTATATATTGATATTCACTGGAATTCATAATAATAAATGAATTCATTGTTGCTTTAAAAGATTCCATAAAATTACTTTCAGTATAAGTAATCATTAAATGTCCATTATTTTCAATCTTAGAAATATCTTGATAAATAAAATTGTCAATAAAAAAATTTCTAATAGACTTATCATGATTTGAATAAATCATACTCCATAATTCACTCATATAAGTACTTTCATGTCTGACTTTTAATTCATTTGAAATATATAATGCATAAATTATATCAAAATTAGTTCCATATTTTTTATTAAAATTATTACTGAATTGCTCTAAATAATTTATACAATTTGATTCATTTGATAATTTTAAACATGTTATTGCTCTAAATGATGATACCATATAATTAAATGTTCTACTTACTAATCTAAATTGTGTATATACATTATAATTTTCAATTAAACTTGCTTTTCTATTTTTTTTTTGAAAAAATTCAATAAATGATAAAACAAATAAAAGTAAAATAAAAAAAACAATTAATTTTTGATAAATAAAAAATTTCATATTTACTCTTCTTGTGGATAAATTTATTGTTTTTAATTTAATTTTATCGATATTTTTTGATTTACTTTTAATTGAAGTAGTAGATGCAACACTACTACTTGATAATCCAGATTGAAAATTAGCTAAAATAAAAGTTTTACTATTATCCATTAATTCAGTATTATTAAATATTTGAATATCATCATTTTCATTTTTTTCTTCTCCAAATTTATATACTTTATAAATAATATGATTTGATTTAAATGAATAATCTAATTTTATTCCTTCTTTAAATCTTATTTTATATTTAAATAGAACATCATTAAATTTAACTTTTTGATTTTTATTTATTATACTATTTGTTAATTTTACTCCACTTCCATAAAAATATTCAATGTTATTATTAGTATATGAAATTAAAATATTTGTATAAATAGAATAAAAACCATCGAAAGTAATAATTCCAACATTATCTTCATGTAAAAAAATTTTAAAATTTAATTTAACTATATTATATATATTTGATTCATCTGTTCTTATAATTAATTTAATTGTTTTGATTTCATTTTCAGTATGTGGAAAACAAATAATATTTTTAATTAAATTTTTCTGGTGTTCATAAACTTCTTTTGGAAATAATTGAAAAAAATCAGTTCCTATTAATTTATAAAATTCTTGTCCACTTCTTAAAAAAATCATTTTTTCTTCTAAAATATCTAAATTGAAAGTTATTTGTTTATTTAAAATAAATAAATTTAAAGTTTCTTCTAAATCTTGATAATGTTCTCTAATTGAAATAAAATGAGATTTATGAACAGGTTTATTAAATATTTCTTCATATATAATAGTACTTATTGTAAGTTGATAAATTGAATTTTTAAATTTTTTATTACTTTGTAAATAATTTTTAAAGTTTCTACTATCTAATTTAGAAGCAAATGATATTAATTCTAATAATATATTAATATTTATTGCATTTTTACTTGATGAAAATAATTTAAGTAAAAAATCAATTATTTGTGAAGCAATTTGAATAAAATCATTAATTGTATAAATTTCATGCATAAATAATTTAACATCTTCCATTTCATTTTTTTTTTCATTTATTATTTTATGATATATTGAAAGTAATGTAATATATTGATGAATCTTTTTTTTTTGAGTTGATAAATTTTTTAATGACATTAATATTGCAATAGATAATCTTCTATTCTTTATTAAACTATTATATCCATTTTTTATATAAGTATCCATTATTAATTTTAATGTAAAAAAAAATGTAAATTTTTTGAAACAACTATCATCTATTATTTCTATTTCATTATTATCTTTTTTTGAAATCATTTGATTTTCTTCATTATCTTTATCTAAATTCTCATTAAAAGATATTTCATTACATAATATACATTTTCCACAATTTAATTTATGTTCATTAAAAGCGGAAATAAATGATAATTTATTGGTATAATTTTTGTTATAATAAAAACAAAAATAGTAATATATTCTATATTCATAATTATTTTCTAAATTTGGTGTTGAAACAAATGATATTAAAACTAATGATAAGAGAAATGAAAAAATAAAAATATTTAATTCTATAAGGAGAAATTTTAAAGAAAAAAAGGAAAAATTTTTATTGAATAATATTATTAAAATAATTACACAAATTGAAAAATTTAATGAAATTTTAATTATATTTAAGCTTTTATTCATTATTAAAAAAATATGTAAAAAAAGAAAAATA
>JAEEGL010023321.1_pt1 | contig 13133 bp, 12 predicted proteins | sample 9134231 | NCBI WGS metagenome assembly JAEEGL01 (sample SAMN16246548, study PRJNA631951) | gut metagenome | biome: gut microbiome; feature: rumen; material: fiber-attached | host: Bos | place: Iran: Karaj | collected 2018-10
CTGCCATACCGAGAACCCCGAATCCTCCGGCGGCTTCATCCGCCACTACGAGGTTCCGGAAATGATCCGCGTCGCGGCTCCGATCTACTTAAAGACCGGCGGCTCCGTCGCGAAGACCCACAGCTGGGATTCCACCGATGAGGACGCGAAGAAGCGTGCGAAACAGGTCATGCTCGTCAAGCGCGTCATCGACGAATATTATCCGGAGGCCACCTACTCGCCGAAGGGCTCGATCAAACACTGACGGGACGCGCTCAAGGGAGGTTTTATGGAGTTCAGAACGATTACTGCCCCGTTTACAGAGGAGGTTTTGGCTTCCCTGAAGGTGGGCGATATTGTGAACGTGTCCGGAAAGATTTTCGCTGGCCGGGACGCGGTGCTGCCGAAGATCGTGGACATGCTGCATGAGGGCACGCTTGCCGAGAACGGCATTGACCTGCAGGGCGGCGTGATCTTCCACACTGCGGTGAGTCCGGCGGGCGTCGGCCCGACGTCCAGCAATAAGCTGGAGATCGAAGGTACGATGCCGGAGCTTACTGCGGCAGGCATTCGGATGCATCTCGGCAAGGGCGCGCTGAAGAAGGAGACCATCGAGATGTTCGCGAAGTACAATGCCGTTTTCGCGGTCATTGCCCCGGTCACGGCGCTGTTAAACAGCAAGGTGAAGTCGAAGAAGTGCCTCGCGCATCCGGAACTCGGCATGGAAGCTTTCTACGAGCTCGAGGTCGAGGAGTTCCCGTGCATCATTGCGGCGGCACACGGCGAATCAATGTTTTGAGAAGGAGGGTTGAGATGAGTTTGAATCATGACGAAATCGTGGCGAAAGTTGCGGATTGTCTTGTTCGGGCGGGATCGACCTTCCGGCAGGATAAAAAGGACGCGTACTGCAGAGCGATCCAAAGCGAGGAACTGGAGCGGGCGAAGTGGAATCTGGAAACGATCTTAGAGAACGCGGAAGTCGCGGAACGGGATCGGAGTCCGCTTTGCGACGACACGGGCATTCCGCACATTTTCGTTGAAGTGGGACCGAACCGGGCACTGACCGGCAGTCTCATGAAGGCGATCGAGGAGGGCATTGCCGAAGGACTGAAGCTGCTTCCGGGCCGTCCGATGGCGATCATGGGCAATGACGCCGAGCGGATCGACATGTCCGGCGGCATCAGCCCGCGTTCGGAAGATCTCCTGCCCGCGCCGTTCCTTGTGAAGGAAGTGGAAGAGGACGTGTTGAGACTGCACGTCCTGATGCTCGGCGGCGGTCCCGCGATCCGCGGCATGACGTACCGCGTGTTCCACAAGCACAGTCTGGACGTGGTGCTGAAAGAGATCGTCGAGCGGTCGAAGGAAATGGTGAAGCTGCTCGGCTGCACGCCCTGCACGATGGCGGTCGGCGTAGGCCGTTCGCAGTTCGAGGCGACGTCCATGATGATGGAAGCGCTGGTCTACAGCGATTTCGGCAAGCAGAGCGAGATGGAACAGTACATCACCGACGAACTGAACAAGACCGACGTCGGACCGCTCGGCTTGAACGGCAAGACGACGGTGCTCGCGACGTTCATGAAAGTGGCGCCCCAGAGAGCGTCCGGCGTCCGCGTCGTGGCGATCCGGCCGGCCTGCTGCTTCGAGCCGAGAATGGCAAGCGTGGAATTGTAACAAAAGTCGTGCGGAACGGCCGCAGGTGAAGGAGTGACCGTGGAAGAAAAGATCAATTATACGGACATATTCGTCCATACGCTTTATACGCTTGCGACGCGGGAAGCGCCGGCTCAGGTCGTCGAGGAGGCACGAAAGTGCCTCCTTGACGGCATGGCGTCAATGATCGGCGGCGCTGCGGCAATGAAGGACCGGATTCAGTCATTCCTTTTGCTGCAGCCCCCCTGTCCGAAAGGCGCGACCGTCGTCGGACTGAAGAAAAAGGCTTCGCTTCAGAACGCCGCGCTCGCCAATGCGCTTTCACTCCATGCCTTTGACATGGACGACGGCCACCGGTTCAGCACCGTTCATCTGGCGTCGAGCGTGATCCCGGCGGTGCTTGCCGTGACGGAGTTCTACGGATTGTCGATGGACGATCTCCTTCGGGGGATCCTCATCGGCTATGAAACCGGCATCCGGATGGGACGCTGCGTTCAGCCCTCGCATCGGTTGAAAGGCTTCCATTCGACCGGAACGGTCGGAACCTTGGCGGCGGCGATGGGCGTTGCGGCCGCGCTCCGGTTTACGAAAGAAGAAATGAAGGCTGCGCTTTCCGCGGCGGCGACGAGCGCCGGCGGTCTCGGCGAAGCTTTTGAGAACATATCGACCTTAAAACCATTCAACGCGGGCCGTGCCTGCCAGGACGGCATCACTGCGGCACTCATTGCCAAGGCGGGATTCACCGGGCCGTACGACATTCTGAGCGGCACGTTCAGCTTTTTCAAGGCAATGACCGACGACGCGAAGGCGGAAGTATTGGACATTGCCCACGATCCGGATTATAATATCCTTGGATGCTACCATAAGATCTACGCATCCTGCCGTCATACGCACGCGCCGATGGACGGAGCCATCGCGATCCGGGAGGAATTTCACCCCGATTCGAAAAAGATCAGGGCGGTGCGGATCACGATGTACGGTCAGGGCATCAAGGGACACGATTACGCAGACATCCCGTCAACGACCGCGGGCAAGATGAGCATCCCGTTTTCCGTCGGTCTTGCGCTCGTATACGGAAGCGGCGGGGTGACGGACTTTACGGAGGAGACGATCCGAAACGAAGACGTTCTTCGAATCACGAAGCTGACAAGCGTCGTCGAGGATCCTGAAATGACGAAACTGGTCCCCGCCGTTCGTCCGGCGACAGTCCGGGTCGAGATGGAAGACGGTACAGTCTATGAAAAACCGGTCAGGTTCGCGCTCGGCGAGCCGGAGAATCCAATGGAGATGGACGGGTTTAAGAAGAAGTTCCGGGATCTCGCGTCCTACGGTGGAAAGAGTAAGAAAGAGATCGAAAAACTGATCCGGCTTTTCTTAACGCATAACGGGTCCGTCCGGGATCTTATGAAGGAACTGTGACACAGGGAGGATAATATGGCGGAAGAATTCAAACCGTTAAAATTTGGTTGCGGAAGATATATCCAGGCGCCCGGCGCGATGCAGGTCGTGGGACGTGAGGCAGAATTGCTGCACGCGAAGAAGATCCTTATCATTGCCGGCTCGAAGGCCTTTGAAATGACCGGCCCGGTGATTGAAGAAAGCTTAAAGGCAGCGGGCATCCCGTACGAAGTTTTCATCATGACGACGGACTGCACGTACGATACGCTCGCGAAGCTGAAGGAAAAGGTGACGAGAGAAGGTTTCGACTGCGTGCTCGGCACGGGCGGCGGCAAGGTCATGGACATGAATAAGGCCGTCGGGCACGGATGCGATATCCCTGTCATCAACGCGCCTTCGTCGATCGCCACCTTCAACTGCTGGTCGGCAATGAGCGTCATGTACACGCCGGACCACAAGCCGATCGACCGGATCTGGCACGCGAAAGAAAACAACGCGGTCATTCTGGATACGGAACTTCTGGCGAAGGCGCCGGTGAAACTGTTTGCCTCCGGGATGGCGGATGCGTTCGCAAAGTACATTGAGACAGGGCTCATGGACGAGACCTACACGCTCATGAACACGCCGGTCGGAATGTATTGCTCGAAACTCATGGCGGGCGCGACGAACGACATCATCCTGAACAAGGGTGAGAAGGCGTACCGCGACTGCATGAATCATGAAGTGACGGAAGAATTCGATGCCTGCGTCTTCGCGGTGGTGGCGACGACGGCGATCGCGGCGGCCGTGAACTACGGCAATCAGTCGCTGATCCGGACGAAGTCCGGCAAGGGCGCGACCTTCGCGCATGCAATGTACTACGCCTGCAAAACGATTTACACAGAAGAAACGAAGAACTGGCTGCACGGCGAGATCGTCGGTCTCGGCTGTCAGGCGGAAATGTTCGCGTTCAACCGGAGCGAATATGAAACGAAAAATTTCCAACGCTTCTTGAAGGCGACCGGTCAGCCGATGAGTTTGAAGGAACTCGGCATCGATCCGACGGAAGAGAACGTGAGGAAACTGGTGGACTGCATGATGGTCGTCTGGGGCAAGCACCCGGAAGAGCATTGGCAGATCATGTACGACTCATTGCAGCACATCAGAGAGTAAAAGGGTTTTGGCAGGCGAAGGACGGCGGAAAGCATGAATGCAGAGTTTTTCTTCATCATCTTTCATTTTGTCGCTGCATTGGCGGTTTTCGTTTTTTTGGTCAGAATGCTTCTGAAGGGGAAACGGTCATTGCAGACGGAGTTCTTTGCCTTTGCGATCGGAAGCATACTCCTCGGAGACGCCTATTCGATCGTGCACTTCCTTCTTTTTCCCTGGGGCTATATGCCGTTTTCGGCCAATGATATCTGCACGTGGACCGCGTTCCTGACGCTCGGAACGACATTGCTGTGTTATTCCGGGAAACGAATCGGGGCGACGTGGGAGATCCTGTTCTCGGGAATTTTCGTGGCCACGAACACGATCCTTTGGATCGCGTGGTCCGGCGACTGGATTCGGAATCTCGTGACCGGCGCGGCGTTCGGCTATTTCTTCTGCCGCCTGATCTACAGCGCGAAGCGGTCCAAGTCCCTGAATTATCTGGAATGGTTTGCGACCAGCGCGACGGGGATCCTGGTCCTGATGGGACATATCGTGCATTTCTTTGCAAGCGATACCACTAAACCGGTGCTGGAAGCCTTTGGTTTCATCCTGCTCATCATCTGCGTTCTCTATTACATGACGCGCGCGGTCCTTTCGATCCTCGGACCGGACAGCAGTGAAGAGTGCTTCGTACTCTCGGCATTGGGGCTTGCCGTGTCGACGGTCACGATCTACATGACTTCCGGCGTCTATTATTACATTGCGCTGGTGCTGTCGACGGCGGCGCTTCCGCTCATGTTCTTCTCGATTAGGAAGGAGGCGGCCGAATGATCTACGCTGAAAGCATCCTCCTTTGCATCGCCATACCGCTGCTCATCATTCTGATCTTTGTCAAGGGCAACGTCCGCCAGTTCATCGGTGCCGTGCTCGTCGGTATGATCATCGGGCTGCTGTCTTCCTACGTCATCCGGCTCGTCAACCTGATCAACGACCTCGGGGAGACCGCGACGATGGTCTACCTCGCCCCGATCACGGAAGAACTGCTGAAGATTTTGCCGCTTCTTTTGTTCCTCGTGCTCTTTGAACCCGAGAGCAAGTTGTTCATGCTGACCTCGATCGCGATCGGCGCGGGTTTTGCGATATTTGACAATTGCTTCTATCTTCTGGGGTCCGGAGACGGAAACCTGATCCTGGTCATCATCCGCAGTCTTTCCGTCGGCGTCATGCACATCGTCAGCATCCTGGCGCTTTCCCTCTGGCTTGTGATCCTGAGGAGGCGGAAGATGCTTACGGTCCCGACCGTCCTCGGCGCGGTCGCATTGCCTACGGCGTTTCACGCATTGTATAACCTGCTCGCTTCGCGGCAGGGTGCGTCGTCGATCATCGGATACATCCTTCCGATCGTCACGGCCGTGTTTCTCATTTTCCTTTACAGGAGAGTGAGTAAAAACGCCCAGGACGCGGAGCTCGCTGAATTGCAAGAAGAGCCTGCCGCTGCTCCGGGAACACCGGCAGAAGAGACCGTAGAAGAAAAAGGATCAGAGGGTGCGAAGAGTTGCGAGGAAGATCGTGACGGCGAGGAGGTCCGCTGACCCGCCGGGCGAGAGATGAGCGGCAATGAACTCCCGGTCCAGATAGATGACTGCCTTGAGATCCGGACAATCTGTTTCAAGAAGCGACCGAACGGTTTCGGCCGCTTTTTTTGCGCCTTCGAATCCGCCGCGGGAGATCATGTTCGTGTCCTTCCCTTCGGCAATGAGCTGAAGCAGCGTTCTGACGAGAGAACCGTTCGAGAGGAATTGCTCCGGCGTCACGCTGCCAGCAAGCAGCGGACGAAGCGCCGTGCGTACAGACGGAAAGCCTTCGGATACTTCGCCCCGCACGCCCGAAAGCCCGTAGAGACGGTAAATGATCTCGCCGGCCGTGAGGCCGGTCTCTTTTTTGATGCGGGAAATCAAAGCGGTACCGGCGGTGCGCCCGTCTTCGGCGGGGACTTTCCGGTATTCTTCCGGTAGTTCCGGAACACGTTCCAGATCTTCTTGAACGGAGCGTTCAGCGATGCGCCGGCTTTCGTCAAGAATCGATTGGATCAAACGGCTTTCCGGCTCAGAAACGTCATTGCCGGAGAACCGGCCGTTTTTGAGGAGCCGCCCGGCGGCGCCGAGCAGGATGCCGAAGAGATAGATCGCGCCTTTATGCGTATTGACGCCGTTCGTGACGCGGAACATGGTTTCTTCCGCATCCAGGCCTGCGGCCCTGAGAAGCGGGAACGTGTCTTCCGACTGAAGTCCGGCCGTTTCGATGCCGATCCTGACTGCGGTTTCAAAATAGGAGCGTAGAGACTCTGCGCTCTTTTCCATGAGCGGAAGGTCCATGTCGTCGTGGCTTCCGGAATTCGCCTCGTCGACGAGCCCGGGCTTCGGCGTGACGTGCACTTCCCGAAGCAGCGCATTGACGGCGAGAGCGGCGAGCTTTTCGACCGCCGGGAATTGCGCGTCATACGTCGCCACTTCCAGATCTGCCAGCGCTTTCATCTTTTCGATCACTTCGGAAAGCGGATGCGCCATGGATCTTGAGCAGTTTCTTCCCGGCGCGCCGCATACGATGCAGCCGCGTTCAGAAAACTGAAGTGCGGTCCGGCTGATCGCGGATCCGTCTTCGGCGAACACGTCCGCGTCGAGAAGCCTTCCCGCCGGGGACCCGGTTTCCGCTTCAACGCAGCGCCGTTTGATCTCTTTCGCATCTCCACGGACCGCGAAAAAGCATTCCGGTCCCGTAGGAAGAAACCGGGCTTCGCGGTACAGAACGTCTGATTCGGAAAAGAAAGTCTGCAGGCGGGAGACGAGGATCGAAAAACACCGCCTGATGAGGAGCGAATCCTTCACCGCGCCGGCGACGTTCACGGTACAGGAAACGACCGGGCAATGAAAACGACGGACGAGACCCTGAACGGTCATTGCCCGTCGTTCTTTTCCTTCCAGTATTTCCTGTAAAGTCAGCGTTTTTGTCTGCATATTCGTTCGGATCCCGGAATGCCGTCAGTAGTGCCGGACGTCTTTTTCGGCCCGGATCGCCCGGATGACCGGTTCCGACTCTTCGGAGGTGAAATAGCGGTACGTGCTTTCCGGGAGCATGGCGCGGACGTCTTCGAGGCGGCCGTCGCGGATGGCCTCGCGGACCGTACTTGCGCTGATGACCCTTCCGTTTGCTTTATATCTCGGAATGATCCGGCATACGATGCCGCTTTCCGGAAGCGCTTCCGCCATGACTTCGTTGTAAACGCGCGTAACGCGGCTAAACGGCTCTTCGCCGACGTATCTGAGAGAAATGTCGAGCGCGGCGGCAATTCGCCGGAAAACGGCCAAATCGAGCGCCACATGGGCACGTATGACCCGCTCCTCACTCTTCAGGAAGTAACTCGGGAACGTCGCGAGGCTGATGAGGTAGGAACCGGAGGGGATGAGACGGACGTTCGGCAGGTCCCGGATGCCGTCTTCGACCAGTTTTTTCCGGACGGCGAAGGGGATCGGGCCGGCTTCCTCCTCCAGTAAGAAGAGCAGCACTTCACCGTGTTTCGAAGCGGCCGTTTCCAGAAGTTTCCTGTGTCCGAGCGTGAACGGGTTCGCGTTCATGACGACCGCGGCAGCGCCGGGAGAAACCGACTTCGAAAGATCGGACAGCCAGGTTTCAAAACTGTTTTTCGGCGTTTCCATGAAAACGGCGTCATTGACCCGCGTGATCTCGGAAAAACCGAGGTCCGCAAACTGCGCGGCGCTTTCCGGCTTCGTATAGAGAAAGACGTGCCGGTTCCCGCGTTCCGCCTGCACCGAAAGAAGGTGCGAGACGAGAACGGTCAGCAGTCCTTCTCCGCGGTGGGCGGAGGAGACGGCGAGACAGCGGAGCGTATTCTTAAAACAGCTTCCCGTTGCAATCAGCGTTCCTTCCGCATCGAAAAGCCCCGCACTGTAATCAAGGTGCGGGTCTTCGCTGATGCCTTCCGAAAGGAGCAGCCGACGCTGCATCTCTTTCGCGAGACGGTCGTCATCATGGATTGGTTCCAGAAAGCCGGTCATAAGAGATCTCCCATGAAATCATAGCATATTACATGATTTATCGCAAGAGATGTTGCTTCCCCGTTCATTCCTTCCCTTCAATGATCCTCATCATCGGCTCGGCTGCCTTCACGGACAAGGCCAATGCCTCCGGTAAGAGCGCGTCGGAAAACGTGCGGTACCAGGTCGTGATCTCGTAATTGAAGGGGCCGTCGTAGCGGATGTCCCGGAGCGCTTCGGCGACTTCTTTCCAGCGGATCGTGTAGGATTTGCTCTTCGAGGGCGCCTCAAGTTCGCGGAAGGCGGGCATGAGGTGGGCGTCCGTTTTTCCGTTGTTGTCGTGAATGTGCAGGAAATGAATGTATTTCCCGGCTTCGCGGATGAAGGACGGCGCGTCGTGCGTGGAAAGATGCGCATGACCGACGTCGAAGCAGCCGGTGAACACGGCGGGATCGAGGGCGTCCAGCATGGCCGTATAGGACTTCGCATCACCCAAAAGACGGGTGGAGAGCGCGCCGTTCCGGTCCAATGTGCAGAGATTCTCGACCGCGATCCGGATCCCGGCCGTTCTCGCATAGGGCTCCAGAATGCCGTACCATTTGATATTCAGATCGAACGTGCGCTTTTGTTCTTCTTCCACGTCGTCCAGCCATTCTTCCTGCGGCAGCTTCAATGCGTGCGTGACGATGAGCGGAGCCCCGCACGCCCCCGCGAATTCGATCGCCCGGACGAGACGCCGGAACTTTAACTCCGATTCATCCATTGCCATGCCGCTTCTGAACTCGAACGGCGCGTGCGCGCCGACGATCGGGATGCCGACGTCCGCCGTCAGGTCCCGGATCTCAGCGGCCTTTTTCATGGCTCCGGGTCCCATGACGACTTCGTCGAAATCGTCCATGAGGTCCACGGTAAAGTCCAGGCCCGTGAATCCGGCCTCTTTCATCATCTCGAGAGAGCGCCGCTCCCCGAACCGGTTGCGCATGCATTCGTTTTGTGCGGAAATGATCATCTTCGGATCCTTGCTTTCTCCGGCCGGTATGCCGGGTCCAAATCAAAGGGATAGAAATTCTTCGGGAGATTCCGGAAGGTGAGGCGCCGTAAGTTCGGCGCGCCGGCCCCCGGCGTATCCGCGAAGCAGAGCACTTTTGCAAACTTACCGTACGGCACGATGAAGGACGTGTTCGCCTTCACGACGACGAGATCGTAGAGCGTCGGCTCAATGCCGAAATGACGGAAGATCTGCGGATCTCCGGACGCGGTCGGCTTTTCGCAGACCATGACGTCGATGTTCCCGATCGAGATGACGGCCGCCTTTCCGACCCGGCAATGAAATCCCTTCCCGGCAGGCCCTTCCTGCCTGAACTCCCCGTCGGAGAGCGTCCGGACGCGTCCTTCGCCGACGAGCGGTCCTTCCGCGCCCGGCGTGAACTTGCCGCCGATCGTAAAGACCGCGCTGTTTCCGACGCCGACCTCGAAGGCCTGTTCCACGGCTTCGGGATCCTTGACGAAGATCGCCGCGCGGAGTTTGGATCCCCGTTCCTGAAGGCGAAGCGCCTCCGTGACGGAATCGCCGACCGCACCGCCGTTCGGGGAATCGGCCGCGTCCGCCAGGATGACCGGCTTCGGCGTGTCCTCTTTTTCCGCAAGGTCAATGATCTCGTCGACCGTCATCATGTCAGGCCAGCAGCCGTCCTTCACGTCAAAAAACGCATTCGCGAGAAGATCCGCATAGTTCTTCGCATCTTCCGGCGTTTCGGCGACGGCGATCGCGTCGGAACCGATTGCCTCGATGTCCATCCACGGCTGGACGGCCGTGACCGAGAAATCGAGAAGTTTTCCGTCTTTCACCAGCTGTTTTCCGAGGTCAATGACTTCCTTGAACGGCGTCCTAAGCGACGAATATCCCGACGGCGGGATGAGCACCGGCATGATGACCGAAGCCGTATAGGTCGGCTTCTTGTCAAGGATCCGGAGCCCGAGCGAAGCCGACCGGTAGCCGGTTTCGTAGAAGTCGACGTGCGGGTAGGACTGATAGGCCGAGACCGCGTCGGCGTTCTTCAGGACCTTGTCGGTGATGTTCGCGTGGAGGTCGAAGGAGGACGTGATGACGACGTCGGGTCCGACGGCCTTTCTGACGTATTCAATGAGATCACCCGCCGCATCGGGGTGCGTCTCGGTCACGGTCGCGCCGTGCAAACTGAGGAAGACGCCGTCATAGGGCTTCGCGGTCTCCAGATAATGCGCCGTTTTCCGGAGCATCAGGTTGAAGACTTCGTCCCGGACGACGCCCGCCGACCCCGCATACAGCGAGACGCCGGGAATGATTTCCCCGCCGGCTTCCTCGACCGCGTCGATGATTCCGTGCATTGCCCCCGGCAATGCCTTCACGATGTCGTACAGCGCCTTTCCCTCCGCGACCCGCTTGGCCTCGAAGACGTCTATGCCTGCCGACAGCGGATTGAACGTGTTCGTCTCCTGGAAGAATTCCAGCAGCAATATCCTTTTTTTATTCTCACCCATAGTTTATTTCCTCCAGTACGGTGTCTCCGCCGCCGGAGAATCACCGCTCGTTCGCCTCCACGGTATCCGACGAGATGATATCGATGCCGGTCCCGAGGACGTTCGCAATGATGACGTCGTGACGCCGGACCGGCGCCGTGACCGTGATTTTCTTCAGTTTCTCGATGCACTCCGGAACGAGTTCCTTCGGGACCGGGGCGGAAGAGCGTACCGGAAGAAGCGGCTCGGCGCCGTTTTCCAGTTTCACGGTGCTCGTCAGGATGCGGACGGGATGCGCGAATTCGCTCCGGGCATAGGTCTCGCCGCGCTTGCAGCTGAATCCTTCGACCGAATCAATGCGCTCGCCTTCTCCGGTCACTCTGATATGACAGCCCATCGGGCAGACGGTACAGATGATTTCTTTTTCCATGACGCCCTCCTTTACTTTGCCGGCACGACGCGGACCGAGACTTCATTGCCCGCGATCTCTTTGGCGTTCACGTCGACGTGGCACATTTCGCCGGGGTTCACGCGGCGTTCCTTTTTCCGTGCGAGTTCCTTTCCGCCGGATTCCGCGATCAGCACGACGTCGAGGGCCGGCGCTTTCACGCGGAAGTTCAGGCGCACCGTTTCCTCTTCCTCAGTGAGACGGAGGAGTTCCGGGCAGAGGTACCGGACGTTTTCTCCCGGGACGCACGGAACGGTCTTTACCGTTTCAGGCAGCGTGCCGAGCGCGTATCTCGCCGCGTTCGTTCCCGCGGTCATGCTTTCCAATGTGACGTTGTCCACGAGGTCATTGACGTGCACGACGTTTCCGGAGGCGAAGACGCCCGGCGCGGAAGTCTGCATGTGCTGGTCGACCGCGGGACCGTTCGTTACGGGCGCGATTTCGATCCCGGCGTCCCGCGTCAGCTCGTTTTCCGGAATGAGGCCGACGGAGAGCAGGAGCGTATCACAGGCAATGAATTCTTCGGTGCCGGGGACCGGCTGCTTCATTTCATCGACTTTCGCGACGTACACGCCCTCGACCCGTTTGCTGCCGACGATCTTCGTGACGGTGTGGGAGAGGAGCAGCGGAATGCCGAAATCGTCGAGGCATTGCACGCGGTTTCTCGTGAGGCCCGCGAGGTAGTCCATGATCTCGACGACGGCCTTGACCTTGCAGCCTTCTAAGGTCATCCGGCGCGCCATGATCATGCCGATGTCGCCGGAACCTAATATTACGATCTCTTTGCCGACGACCGCATTTTCGCGGTTGATGAGCCGCTGCGCCGCACCGGCCGTATAGATGCCTGCGGGACGGCTGCCGGGGATCTGAATGTTCGCCCGGGTCCGCTCGCGGCAGCCCATTGCGAGGACGATGCTTTTCGAGTACACTTTCGCCATTCCCGATTTCGGGGAAACCAGCGTGATCACGTGCTGTTTCGCGTCCACGGAAAGCACCATGGCGTCAAGGAGCGCTTCGACGCCTTCGGTTTCCGCTTCTTCACGGAATGCGCCGGCGTATTCCGGACCGGTCAGTTCCTGCTTGAAGTAGGTCAGGCCGAAGCCGGGGTGGATGCATTGCTGCAGGATGCCGCCGAGACGCGTGTCCCGTTCAATGATGAGCACTTTTTCGGCGCCTGCTTTTTTTGCGGCGACTGCGGCGGCGAGGCCTGCGGGACCTCCGCCGATGACGGCGACAGAAACATTGATCTCATTCATGGGTACCGCCTCCTTTATTTCGCTTCCCGCGTCTTTCCGGCCACCATATAGGAGCCGGGATCGTTCTTCGTGACTTCCGTTTCCGGAATGCCGAGTTCTTCCGCCAGGATCTTGATGACCTTCGGTCCGCAGAAGCCGCCCTGGCAGCGTCCCATGCCTGCGCGGACACGGCGCTTCACGGCGTCGACCGACCGCGCGCCGAGCGGACGCCGGATCGCGTCGAGGATCTCGCCTTCCGTTACGGTCTCGCAGCGGCAGATGATGCGTCCGTACGCCGGATCCTTCGCGATCAGCGCTTCCCGCTCTTCGTCGGAAAGATCCCGGAACCGGACGATCCCTTTTCTCGTTTTCTTGAAGTGCTCCTTCGGGATCATCTCGATCCCGAGTTCCCGCATGAGATCGGCAACGTAGACGCCCATCGAAGCGGAGAGCGTGAGTCCGGTCGACCGCACTCCGGAGAGATTGATGAAGCCTTTCAGGTCTTCCCAGGTATCGACGTGCAGCCCTTCAGGATTCCGGTTCGGCCTAAGTCCGGAATACTGGGTGATGCATTCGCGGACGCGAACGCCCGGGATCAGGCGCTTCACGTCGGTCTCAATGGACTGCAGCCCTTCTTTCGTCGTGGATTTGTCGGTCTTGTCGTCCAGGTCCTCCGCCGTCGGTCCGACGAGCATGTTTCCGTGGATCGTCGGGCACATGAGTTTGCCTTTCGTGATCTTC
>JAEEGL010583296.1_pt1 | contig 13133 bp, 6 predicted proteins | sample 9134231 | NCBI WGS metagenome assembly JAEEGL01 (sample SAMN16246548, study PRJNA631951) | gut metagenome | biome: gut microbiome; feature: rumen; material: fiber-attached | host: Bos | place: Iran: Karaj | collected 2018-10
AAATAAACCTTGGGCGGAGTTATCACCCTGGCGCAAAACTTTAGCAACAGCTTTAATCAATTTTGAGATAAATAAGAATATATTCTTATCAAGTTTAAGAATATTTAACCCCAGATATATAGGCCTGAGTGCGCCCTTACCGTTAGCATTAAGCGGGGAAGCCTTATTAAAACCAGTAGCAACAATAAGCCAAACAACAAGAGCAGCCGAAGCTGGAATAAGCACAGCGGAAGTATTTAAGGCCTCAGAAAATGTAAATCAGGCGGCAAAAATGGCGCAAGCGGTAAATACGAGCCAAAGCGCAAGCAAAGCAGGGGAGTATCTAAAAATATTCCAAGATTATTCAGTCGGAAGAGGACTTTTGACAGGCAATTTTGGAATAGAAGGTATTTTAAATGAATTCCACGGCGGACCCAGTGCCGGCAGAGAACTTTCTTCTTTAGAAAAGAACAACATTATCAATTACGAAAGACAAAAACAACAAGTTAAACTTTACGAAAAGCAAGCCAAAGCCGATAAGAAAAAAGAAAAATCTTCTCAAGATGAAAATAATAAATCATCTGAAGAGGATTCAAATGTTTATGAAATACGGGCAAATTTTAATAACAAGATTAATTTAGAATCCCCAAGAGTTGCCGCAATGACGCCCGTTCCTGTCCCGGTAGGTGCAGTTAGATATTCAAACGGACAACATTTAAGAGAACTTCAAGGTTTATTTGACAAGATTTTTGGAAAAAAAGCTTCCAATAAATTATATTCTTCCATGGTGCCGGTGCCACAAGTTTTATTACAGCTTTTAAGCGGTGATATAACTTTAGAACAATTATTAAACAGAGTTCCTGCTATTGAAACAGCTTTTGCTAAGGCCGAAAAAAGAACAGCAGATGCTTTATATGACCAAAATAATCCTGATAAAAATCTCTTCTTAAAATATCTTGAAGAAGAACTTGCGGCAGCCGGTATTACCGAAGAAAAAGCAGAAAAACTTTTGCAAACCTCTAAAGATTATTTTGCAGGTCAACAATTAAATATATCTGAAGAAAAGATTAAAAAAGATCCTAGAGACGTTTTGAAAGAAACAAGCAAAATTGTAAAAGAAAATTCTGCTAATCATGAGGCCTATTATTACCGCGCAAAAGCAAAGGCAGAATTAAAAATCTATAAGAGCGCAATAAAAGATTTAGATAGAGCTATTGCTATTGACGTAGCAAATCATAAATATTATTTTGAAAGAGCATGGTTAAAACGTTTTACGGAAGATTACCAAGGTGCAAAAGAAGATTTTGATAAAGCTATTGAATTAAATAAAACTGCTGATTATTTATATAACCGCGCTGTTATAAAACAATATTTCCTTAAAGATTATCAAGGCGCAATAGAAGATTACCAGGAAGCCCTTAATTTAAAACCGGGCACAGAATTGTATCAATTATCTATGGAAGAAGCCCAGGAAAATTTAGCCGAAGAACAAGAAGAAACTAAACAACAAGAGCAGCAAAACATTTCTAATTCAGCTAAAAAAGCTACCCCTGTTAAGAAAGTTAGCAAATCTGTTAAAAATCCTGCAGATCAAGCCAGAACCTATGCCAATCAGGCAGATTATTTAAGGACAAGATATTTCTATTCTAAAGCTATAGAATATTATACTCTTGCTATAGAAGAAAATCCTAATAACCCGAAATATTATTTATCAAGGGGAAGAACATACATATCCCTCAGTCAATACGAGGAAGCTTATCAAGATCTTTTAAAAGCAATAGAGCTAAATCCTACAGACCCATCTTACTATACTGATCTTTATTGGTTTGAATGGCATATTTTGGGAAAAAAGAAAGAAGCTTTAAAACACTTACAGATTGCTATGCTTTATGAAGTAGATGAGGCAAAGCAAAAAGAATATTCTAAAGAGTTAGCTAATATGCAAAAATCTTTGAAAAAAGAACAAGCTAAAGCACAAAGACAAGCAAAATCTGAGAATAAAAAAAGTGTTTCTTCAAAAGAAAATAAAGCCAAGGCAGAAGAATATTTCCAAAAAGCACAAGAAGCATATAGAAAAGGTAGTCAGCAATTAGCTCTGAGATATTATGACTTAGCAATAGAGCATAATTCGCTTAATGCTACTTATTTCTATGCTAGAGCCGAACTTAAAAGAACTCTAAATAATAATGAAGGTGCTTATCAAGACTATTTAAAAGCAATAGAACTTGACCCGAATAATGCAGATTACCTTGAAACAATAGGTTCATTTGAATGGGAAATTTTGGGTAAAAAAGATGAAGCCCTTGCTCACTTAAAACAAGCTACTAGAGAAGAAGCAAAACCCCAGCAAAATCCGACTCAAGCTATAAATGATGTAAAAGAACAAGTTTTTGGTAAGGAAAATTCTAATAAATTACATGCCTTTATTTTGCCTTTGCCAAAAGTTTTAAGACAAGTTTTGGTGGGGGAAATAACCCTTGAGCAATTATTCAACAGAACGCCTGCTATTAAAAAAGCTTTTGAAAATGCCGAAGCAAAAACGAAACAGACTTTAGCGGAACAAAATACTTCTGAAGCAAAAGGCCTTTTCTTATCTTATCTAGAAGAAGAACTTGCTTATGCAAATATTGCACCAGAAAAAGCAACAAAACTTTTGCAAACTGCTACAGATTATCTTAAGGAGAAACAACAAGATTCTTCAATAAGTGAAAATACAGAAAAAACAACGGCCCCGGTTGATTATAAAGCCCCTGAAAAAGAGGTAAAAGTCTATGATAATATGTCCGTTGAAGATATTATCAGAGAAGATCCTAAAGGCCTTTTAAAAGAGTTAAGCCAAGTTATAAAAAATGACCCTAATGACGATTTGGCTTATTATTTACGCGCTAAAACAAAGATGGAATTAAAAATATACAAAAGCGCAATAAAAGATTTAGATAGGGCCATAGCTTTAAACAAGGCAGAACATAAATATTTCTATCTTAGAGCTTGGTTAAAACGTCTTACAAGTGATTATCAGGGCGCAAAAGAAGATTTTGATAGCGCTATTGAACTTTACAAAAATGCTGATTATCTTTATAATCGCGGTGTTATAAAAGCTTATTATCTTAAAGATTATCAAGGCGCAGTAAAAGATTATCAGGAAGCTCTTAATTTAAAACCCGATTATCAGTTATATCAATTATCACTTGAAGAAGCCCAGGAATATTTAGAAGAAGAGGCCCCGGCCAAACCGACTACTACAACCGAAAATAATTTGTTAAATAAAATCGGCGGTATATTTATGCCGATTATTATGACTAAAATAGTTTATCCTAAAGCACCGAAATTTACGGAAAAATGGTCCTCTTTTGAAACAATGCTCCCTATAGATATTGCCAAAGAGTTAAATAAAATAGATAGGAAAAATTTATTAGTAAAAGATAAATACGGCAAATTGCCCATTGAATATGCCTTAAAGAATAGGAATCTAGTAGGTTATGTTAAAGCCAATGATGCTTTCAACTATGTATATCTGTATTCTAATCAAGTCGGGCTTGAAGCTAATACCATAATAAATGAGCAAACGGGTGCTACCCTTGCTATGATTGTTTTACAGCAGGAAGATACCACAAGCCCGTTTGGTTTTATTGCTGCAAAAGTTGACGCAAAAAAAGTTGATAAAGAAGGCAATACTTTAATTAAATATTTGCTTGATGGCGCAAACCCTGTAGAAACGGCTGAAATATTGTTTAATCATTTAACACAGGAAGAAACAGAAGGCCTTATTAATAGGAAAAATAAACAAGGTCAAAGTATTATAGATCTCTTGGATAAAGCTGCAATTCCTGCTGATGAAAAAATAAAATTAGCAAAATTATTTATAGAAAAAGGGTTTATTCTTAATTCTTCTGATACTCATTTGCTAAACACAATAAAAACCAAAGAGTTAAAAGAATACTTAACTGAAGTTCTTACACAAATTAAAAAAGCAGAAGAATATGATGCTTATGTAAAACAGGTGGAAAATGCTTTCTTAAATCCTACTAAAGGCCAGGCTGTAATGAGCAAAGAAGGCAAAGAAGTTTCTTTGGAAGTCTTAACTTATGCAGATGAGAAAATGACTGAAAGATTTATTGCCAGAGTCCAAGATATAAATGAAATTAATGCAGATGGCTGGACTGCTTTGATGTATGCGGCTAAAAATCCAAATGTTAAGGTAACTGAACTCGTTTTGAAAAACGGCGGCAGAGCAAATATCCAAACCAAAGCCGGCCGGGCTTTACTTATTGCCCAAGAAGCAAATAATACAGCTGTCGTAAATATTTTAGAAAAGAAAGATAAAATATTTAAACGACAACAGAAACTTGCAAAAGAAAATAGAGAAAATATTTTAGATTTTAACCCTGATAAAACTGATTTTATTGGACAAAATAATTTATTGCCTAAAAAGAGTGATTTAAAAGGTTTATATGTAAGTTCGGAAACTTCCAGCGATCTTATATCTCCGCTTGAAGACGCACAGAATTTGCGCTATGTAATAACAGATAGCGAAGTTAAAGTAAAAGAAGAAAAACTTTTATCTTCTGTTTATGATTCTATAAAGAAAAATCCTTTTGTAGGTCATGCCCATAAAGTAATGGCAATTTTACAGGGTAATGGTAATAGACTATTTATTTTAAACCATGGTATTGCTTTAAGAAATGCCATGACAGGTAAACTTGCCGAAGATATCGTCCCGGATATCAGAAGATATTATGGTTTAGTCAGAGTAATTCATAATCATATCCCTGGCGTAACAGCTATAACTAAATCTGACTTTATGCTTTTGCCTTCAATAGTGCGTGCTAAGCCTTTTTATGAAGATGATAAATTTATTGTTTTCCATACTCCGCAAGAAGACGGCAGTATTTTGGTAACAACATTTGCTAAAGTTAACGCAGATGAAGCCATAATTATAGCTATGAGAAAAATTTCTAAAGAAGATGCTTTGCAAGATATGAAGAGTAAAAATCTTGTGGCTAAAATAGTAGCTTCTGTAAGAAATTTCAAAGATAATAATAAACCTGAAGAAAAAAATATTAAAACCGAAGAAGTAAAATCTTCTGCTACAAAAAATGAAAAAGAGCAACAAGTTAAACCTACAGAACCGAAAGTTCAGGAAAGATATGTCAGTCCTTTTGCTCAATTTTTGCCGGAACATCCACAGTATGTAGACGAAACAGAACTTCAAAGATCAATTAATAATTATGCTACAATGTCTGACGAGTATGTAAGATACCATGTAAGAACCGCCCCTGTAGAAGATGCTCAAACTAATAAACAGAGATCTTATTTTAATGAAGAAGATTTCTTTGGTAAAAAGGCTTTTGAAGGGGAATATTCTGTAGAAAACCCCGGCGATTATACTGTGTTAATAGTTCAGGATGATAAAGATTTATTAAAAGCAGCAGAAAGATCTTTAAAAGACAAAGGTTTCTACGTAATTGCTTTAGAAACAGGAGATGAGGCTTTTAATCTTGTGAGGGCTTTTAAAAAACAAGGAAAGCCAATACATTTTGTTTTACTTGATAGCTTCTTTGTGACGGGTAAAAATGGCTATGATGTCGCAAATGAATTCTTTAATTTAGGTATGGATAGTATTATTATAAGCTTTTCACAGGGAACATCTGGCGAAAGAAATAGATATATGAAAGGTTTTGATTTCTCCTTTAGCACTTCTACAAACGACTTAAGTAAAACAGGCGATTTTATTAGCTATCTTATACAAAAGTATGGCTTTCAAGGACATAAGATTAAAACAGAAAATCCTGTTAAACAAGAAATAGCAAATTTACAAGTTGCTCCGGTTGCAGAAAAACAAGAAGTTAAAGAAGCAGTTAAAGAAGAAGTTAAACAAGAGGTTCAAACCACGGCTTCAAAGCAGGAAAAGCCGGTCGTTCAAGAAAGATATGTCAGTCCTCTTGCTGCTTTCTTGCCTAATACCGATTATTATATTGATGATACTTTGCTTAAAAGGGATGTTGCTAATTTTGCGGAATCTGGTAACCAAGTAAGAGGTTTAAAGCTTCCTCCTGTTCTTACTTCAGCAACAAATAAAGATTTATCTTATTTTAACGCTGTTGATTTTTACGGAAAAGAAACTTTTACAGGAGAATATACTATTGAAAATCCTCAAGATTATACAGTCTTAGTGGTCCAAGATGATTTGAATGTTTTTGATAGAACAATTTCTTCTTTAAAAAAGAAAGGCTTTAATGTGCTTGAAGCTAAAGATGGCGAAAAAGCAGTTTCAATATTAAATGCTACTAAAAAAGCCGGTAATAAAATTCATTTCGTATTTATTGATACTTTTGTTTCTTATGTCAATGGCTATAAAATAGCAGAAAAAATTGAAAAAGAAGGATATGATACAATAACTATTCTTTCTTCCGGTATGGGAGATAAAGAAAGGCATTATAAACAAGGCTTTGACTTCCAGCTAAGTGCCTCCGGTAACGATATGTTGAATGCAGGTGATTTTATATCCTACTTAATACAAAAGTATGGCTTTAGGGGAACGCCAAAAAAGAAGCCCTCAAGCGATAATACTATAGGGGCCTCACAAACTTACTATATAGAACAAAACCAGAATCTCATAGCCCCAGAACAATTATCAAAGCCAGTAGAGCAAGCAAAATTAACAACAGAAATAAAAGAGGAGCAAAATCCTCTTTTATTTTTGTCCGATTCTCCGGCAATTCAACCAAACACTTCTTCAGCAAGTGCTTTGCTTTTATTCTCAATTATTTTATTTTCTAAGATCGGAGTCGGCAAAGCTAAAGATAAAACAGATAAAAAGAAAAAAAGCCATAATATTTATTATACGGAAGATGTCAAAAGCCAAGAGGAAAAACCTTTAAATATAAAAGTTAAAATAGATCCTAATTTACGACAATTTCGCAGATATGACAGAATAGTTTTTGATAAAGAAGGCATTGCTTATTATAGGGGTGATAAGGGGACAAAAGTAATGTCTAATTTCTATATGACAATTTCTAATAAACAAAAAGATTTAAAACTTTTAATAAGAGCAGTAAAAAACAGCAAACTTGCTTCTCCTTTTGAAATTAAGATGACTTTTTCCCAATATGATAAAGCGGATTTCCAAAGAGTTTTATTATATGATTCTTCGGGTAATGTCTTAAACATAAACATATTGCTACCGGAAGGTGTTTTAACAGAGGGCGAGGGTATTATGTTTTATGATGGCGGTTTTTATACTTTTGATAAAGAAACTTTAAAACGTAAAGAAAAATTAGATAGATTTAGTTTAAGAGTTCCTAAAAAACAAATACCTAATTTGACGGAAGTTTTTTCTGATTCACAAGTTTCGCTTACTTTACATATGGTTCCCAACAGAGATAAAGCACAGGTCGTTTATAGAGATGCAATGCTTACTAATGTAAGTTTAGGTAAAACATTTTCTCCAATAGCTAAAAAAGAACTTAATCTTACTGATACTCAAGCATCAGGTCTTATGCTTGGAATACAATATTTTATTCCTATGCTTTCTTTAATTGTAAGACCTGTAATTAGATGGCTCGGAGAAAAAAATACTTTACTGACGGCTTTGGGCTTTTCTGCCCTAGCGGGAGTAATGGTAAGCATTGCAGGGTTTAATGGTTTTGTCCACGATGTTGTAAGGCAGCCCTGGCAACAAGGCGTTTTTGTAGCAGGTTTTATACTTATGTCTTTATCTACTTTGCTTAGACAGATGGTATCAACTATTTTGATAAGAGATAATACCGGTGTTGTTAAAGAAACAGAATCTAATATAAATAATGATAATATAGGTAAAAAAGGGAAAACTTTTTCTTTTAAAAAAGAAAATAAATTTTTTAAAAAAATATTTAAACGAAACGGAAATAAGAAAAATACTTATTCTATACCGGTGGAACTTATTTTTAGTAAAGCTTTTGTATGGAAGAGTATTGGCACTTTGGCTTTCTTAATTTTTCCTTTCCTAGCTAATAAATTTGTTTATCTTATTAGTTCCGGCACAATAAATCCTAACTTCGACTATGCGCTCAGTTTTCCTTTCTTTGCGGCCTTATCAATAGCCGCAGCAATTAGGACTTATAAAACAAATTTAAGAAACAGAACCGCAGATTCAAAGGAAGATAAAGAAGAAAAACCATTTATTGAAAAAGTAAAAACAGCTTATGCATCAGCAAAAAAAGGAGCAAAAGCAAAGAGGGAAGAATTAAAGCAATTTAAGTATAAAGAAAACAGAAAAGCTTGGGTAAAAGAAAATAACAGAATTATTAGATATTTCTTTACTTTAACTCTTGCTAATGCCCATGAATTTGTTGTTTCTACAGCTTTAGCTTTGCAATTAAGCAATATTTTTAAAGATAGCGCAACTTCTAACTTTTATACGGCCTTAGGGCTTTATGCGCCTCTTTTACTTGGAAGATTAATTTTTAATTTTGTAAGGGGGAAAACTTCAAGCGCAACATCTTTTACTGTTTTTACGGGCTTAGCACTTTTAGGAACTTTAATGATGTTCCTACATCCGACTTCACAAGTAATGTTAATGCTTGGTGCAGGTATTGCTTGTTTGGGCACAGGCAACTGCTTTACTTTACTTTATACGGATGTTACAAAAGGTTATAGTAAAGAAAAAGAACTTACGATATCTTCTTTGGGTTCTGTTGCGGTAGTTTTTAGCGCACTTTTAACTTTAGTTGCACCGGAATTAATAGAAAGAGGACATTTCCAAGGGGCGTTACTTTATGGTTTATGTTTGATATCTGCCGTTGCAATTTTAAGTTTGCCGGCTATGAAAGATTCTCCGATTATAAAAGCAATTAAAGATTTGCTTGGCTTAACTGATTATAAATATAAAGATAGTGATACTCAAGCCAAATCTAAAAAGAAAAATCCTTTTGAAGATATGGGTAAATGGTGGCATGCTCCTAAAAAGGGGCCGGATATGAATAACCCGCAAGAGCAAAATTAAAAAAGTTAAATGAAACACTTGCAAAAACTTTTTAAATTGTGCTATAATATTATCAGGATAAGATATGCCGGGGCGCATGGTGAATAGCCCAAAAATATCTAAGTGCTAACGAGGTAAAAAATACCTTGCTAGTATTTTTTTTATAAAAAAACAGGAATATGAAAACATACGAATCAGTAACAATACTTAAACCGCAACTTACCGATAATGAAGTTGCTGCTTTTGTAGAAAAAACAAAAGCGTTTATTACCTCTTCAAAAGGCGAAGTTCTTTCTGAAGAAAAGCTCGGCAGAAGAAGATTCTCCCATGAGATCAACAAAAACCGCGAAGGTTTTTATCTCTATTTAAAATTTAAAGCAGAGCCGACAATCGTTAAAACTTGGAACAATAATATGAAATTAAATGCCAATGTTTTAAGAAGCATTGTTATGGTTGCTTGCGAGCCAAAAAATAAACCGGCCAAAAAAGATAAAGTAGCGCCGGCGGCGGTGTAATTATGGCTACGGGAATGCGTCTGCCGGAATTAAATTTTGTCCTTCTTTCAGGACGTTTAACACGTGATCCTGATAATAGAATGACACAAAAAGGCCAAGCTGTTTGCGGCTTTGATATCGCGGTAAACCGCAGATATTTAGATAATGCTAGCGGGGAGTGGAAGGACGATGTTGCTTATGTTCCTGTTTCGCTTTTTGGTCCTGCTGCACAAAGATCACAAGACAAACTCAAAAAGGGCGTGCCTGTTGTTGTTGAAGGCAGACTCGTGCTTAATGAGTACACTGATAAAGCAGGTCAAACACGCAGAGTTTTAAGAGTCAGCGCAAGAAGAGTGCAAATTTTGCAATCAGGCGATGGCTTAATGACAGAAGAAGATACTTCTGCCGAAATACCAAGCGACGCAACGGAAGACGATGTCCCGTTTTAAACACCTAGTAAGGTAAATTTTTATAGAGGAAATTAAAAAATGTCAGAAGAAAATATTACAAATACTCAAAACGCTCAGCCCAAAGCTGACGGACAAAATCAAGAAAATACACGCACTGCAAAACCTTTTGCCAAAAAACGCTTTGAATCAAGACGCAAAGTTTGCAAATTCTGTGCGGAAAAAATTGATCACATTGATTACAAAAATATTCAATTAATCAAAAGTTTTACAATGGATAGCGGTAAAATCTTATCCAGAAGAATCACCGGAACCTGCGCTAAACATCAACGCCAGGTAACCCAAGCAATTAAGAGAGATAGAAACTTGGCTTTCCTCGCCTATTGCTTACCCAAAAAATAAATTTAAGGAGTTTTTAAAATGAAAGTTATTTTAAGAGAAGATGTTAAAGCTTTGGGAACTATGGGTGATATCGTTGAAGTTAAACCCGGTTATGCAAGAAATTATCTCTTGCCCCAAAAACTCGCGGAAATCGCCACACCGGCCGTAATTAAAAATTGGGAACTCGGTGCTGAAAGAAGAAACAAAAAAATTCAAGCCGAACTTGCCGCCGCTAAAGAAGCAGCTGCAAAAATTGAAGGTATTGTCTTGCCTTATACAAGAACAGTTAATCTTGAAGGTATTATCTTTGGTTCTGTTACAAAAGCTGATGTCCAAAAAAGCTTAGCAGAAATGGGCCACAAAATAAGCAAAGATCACATTGATATCTTTACTCCTATCAAGAAAATCGGCGAAACAGAAGTTTCTATCTACTTTAAACCGACAGTTTATGCCAAAATTAAAGTTAGAATAGATGCTGTTGAAGAAGAAAAGAAATAAACTTTCTTTACTTTTTTAAAAAATAAAGAACCCTAGATTTTTATAGATTTGGGGTTCTTTTTTTTGTTATAATTTCAAATATGAAGAAAAATAGAATAATATTAGTTTTAGGTTTACTATTTGTGGCTCTTTTTGCCTTTCAGACAGAAGCACCTGCTTTTTTAGGTTTTCATAAATCAAAATCTAGTGAGCAGAAGGAAATTGTGCTAGAAAATTTCCATAAGGTTTCAGACAAATTATACCGCGGTGCAAGACAAAATGCAGAAGGTTATAAAAAATTAAAAGAGATGGGTATTAAAACCGTTGTTAACTTGCGCACTAATAATAAAGAAGAAAAAATTGTCAAAGAAGCCGGCTTAAATTATGTTTTTATACCTACAAAAACAAGTAAACTTGGGGATGATACGATTGAAAAGTTTTTACAAGTTGTTTCCGATAAAGATAATTGGCCTGTTTTTGTGCATTGCTACCACGGAAGCGATAGAACAGGGGCTGCGGTTGCTTCATATAGAATAGTTTTTGAAGATTACACCCCTGAGGAAGCCCACAAAGAAATGACTTCCGGTAAATATGGATTTCACTCTATGTGGAAAAATATTGAAAGATATATCAAAGGTCTAGATAAAGAAAAAATTGAAACCTGGCGTGCAAAATTTGCCAAAAAGAACAAAGCTATATAAAAAATATTTTATGCTTAAATAAAAAACCCTCGCTTTAAAAAGCGGGGGTTTTTTAGTGTTAAACTAAATTAGTTTATAAAAAGACCTGCAATTAAAGCCCTTAAACAGCTGGAAAGTAAACCGGCAAGCAAGGCCCTAAAACCAAGTTTTGATAAATCTGCCCTTCTTTCAGGTGCAATAGCGCTGATACCGCCAATTTGAATACCGATAGATGAGAAGTTAGCAAAACCGCATAAAGCATAACTCAAAATAACTTTACTTTTCATAGTTAAGACAGCAGTATCGGTATTAAGAAGTTGTGTTAAATGGTTATAGGCAATAAACTCGTTTAAGATAGTTTTTTCACCAAATAACTCACCTGCTAATTTCAAGTCATGTGGATCAATACCCATAAGCCAGGAAATCGGTGTAAAAATATAACCAAAAATATCTTGTAAGTTAAATACATGATGGAAGCAAATTTTTGTAAACCACTCCACACATCCGTTAGCAAGGGCAATTAAAGCGGTAAAAGCAATTAACATGCCCGCAACGTTTAAAGCAAGTTGCAAACCTGTTTGGGTGGAAGAAGCAATAGCATCAAGCACATTTGCGCTAGGGTCTTTATATTCAATTTTTGTAATACCGGATGTTTCTGGTTTTTCTGTTTCCGGCACAATTAATTTTGCAAATAAAACACCTGCCGGTGCGCCCATAACGCTTGCTGCCATTAAGTGCCCTGCAATACCTGGGAAAGTATCTTGAAGCATACCGACATAAGCTGCCAAAACACCGCCTGCAACGGTTGCCATACCGCCCGTCATAACGCACATTAACTCAGATTTTGTCATTTTTGCGACATAAGGTTTAATAAGTAAAGGTGCTTCCGTTTGACCGACAAAAATGTTTGCGGCCGCACTTAAACTTTCCGCACCGGAAAGTTTACAAGTTTTACTCATTATCCAAGCAAAAATATAAATGATTTTCTGCATTATGCCTAAATAGTATAAAAGACCCATTAAGGCAGAGAAAAATATAATTGTAGGCAAAACTTGGAAAGCAAAGACATACCCTAAAGATTCTTTATATGCCAATGGACCAAAAACCATATCGGCTCCTTTAACTTGGAAGTTTAAAAGAGCAACAAAACCATCATTTAACCAACCAAAAACTATTTGTCCAGGAATAGTTTTTAAAATGAGAAAAGCAAAAACAAGTTGCAAACCAAAGGCCCAGGCAATTGTTTTCCAATTGATTGCCTTTCTGTTTGTGCTACATGCATACCCGATAGCTACAAAGACAATTACGGCTAATACTGCTTGAAGATAAACCATTATTTCACCTCAATTTTAAGATTTAAAGACAACTCTATTTTACCTTTTTAATGGCTTTATGTCTAGTTAAATACTATAATATAAGTATAAAGAAATTTAGGAGGTCTAAATATGGCAGATTTTTCTTTTGATGTCGTTTCTAAAGTTGATATGAATATTATTGAGGAAGCAATTAATATTGCCAAAAAGGAAGTTGCTAACAGGTATGATTTTAAAGGTTCTAACCCTTCTATTGAACTTTTGGGTAAAGAAAATTTAATTAAACTTTCCTGCGCCGATGAATATAAAGTAAAAGCCCTTTATGATGTTCTTATTACAAGACTTTCTAAAAGAGGGGTTGCTCTAAAAAACTTACAACCTCAAAAAATTGAAGCAGGCCTTGGTGGCAGCGCAAAGCAAGAAGTTAAAATACAGCAAGG
>JAEEGL011142712.1_pt1 | contig 13133 bp, 10 predicted proteins | sample 9134231 | NCBI WGS metagenome assembly JAEEGL01 (sample SAMN16246548, study PRJNA631951) | gut metagenome | biome: gut microbiome; feature: rumen; material: fiber-attached | host: Bos | place: Iran: Karaj | collected 2018-10
AGCCGTTTAATACCAGTGTTTTTATATAGCCAAATTCTGCTTTTTTTCGGAACAGCAAGTAGAAAACGCCATTTGGGATCAGGCTGCAGATCAAGACTTTTGCAATTACATTAATTGCAACTGAAAAATGGACAAGGCTGCACAGCCATCCACACAATGCGCCAGTCCCGCCGAGAAGAAGAGCAAAGCGAATATAGCGAAAGAAATAGACCATTGGGCTTTTACGGAACGCGACTTTGAATACTGCGTAAGGCTCATACCATGTATTCGTAAACAGGCGAGCGAGCGCTGTTGCCAAATAAATGCCAAAAATGCCGTAGCGTTTTCCCAGCAGAATATCCCCGATGATATTCAACGCAGCGGTAAATAACAATATGTACTGACCATATTGAAAAAGCCCTTTTGTATTCTTGAACGTCCAGATTGCATTCTGCATTCCCCGCATATAGACATTGACAGCCAGTATTATCGAAATGCTGACAGCCATTACATAATCTGCCCCAAACAGAAGCGTGATAAGGTCGCTTGATACAAAGGCGATTCCTATGGCGGCCCACCCGAAAATCCAGAAATTCGCCAGATTGAGCGAATTGAAAAAAGCATATTGCTTATCTGTATTGTCTGCTGCGTTCAGATTCCCAACGCTTGCTGTTAGAGAATTGAAAACCTGATTGACAAATGAAACGAGTGTGCTGGTAAGAAGAGTATAGTTTGAAGCAATGCCGGTTATTCTTAAACCACTGAAATATGTCAGTACCAAACTGTCTGTATGATTCACCAAAACGCCACTGAGCTTATAAACTGTGATTCTTTTGACATTTTTGTAGAGCGAGTGTCGGTCTTTCTCGTTCAGCGTATCTGTATTCTTTTCGCGCAGAAACGGATACTCTTTATTGGTAATAGCGTAGATGATTATAATATTAGTGATGGATGAGGCCAGATTGATGGCTAGATAAACCATATATTGGCCTGTCGTCAGCAGAATTACGATTTGCAGCATGCTTGACGCGATGGACAGGATATAGCTGACCCCGGAAACGACGTATTGCCTTTGGTGTGCGATCAGCAGCGATGTGCGATAGCTGAAAAAGTATCCCACCACCATCGGCAGAAGGGACATGCAATAAATCAGATAAACACTTTCCTGAATATCGTGTCCATCGCCGATGATCAAACGCAAGAAAGGCAATGCTGCCAGACCCATTCCGGCCACTACTATGCCGATGATGCGGTAGGCCTTCCGATAGCTGCGCATATAGGAAGCTATTTTGTGCTGATCGTCCTCTGCAATTGGCTTATACAGTGCATAAACGATTGCACTGCCAATCCCAAGCTCGCTGAGGGTCAATATGCTGAGGAAATTCGATATCAAGCTGCTCAGTCCCAGGTATTCTTTAGGGAGGCACCTGGTAAAGACCATCCGGCACGCAAAGGCGGCAAGTGTATTCAGAACATATCCCCCCATGCCCACCATCATATTCAGCATGGAATATTCAGTTCGGGATTTTTTACTCTTCACCCTTTTCTCTCCCGCAGCGCAGAGAAGCAGACAAACGCAGCGTCATTCCCTGAGCAAATGGCATCTCTCCGTATCTTTCTGACATGATACCGATATCGATAGTGTCTCCCTGGCACTCGTCAACAACTCCATTGATCTTGGTTTTCTTCATCAGCTTTTTGCGGCATCGAACCGCAGCATCATAATATTCTGGGCAATCCAGGATTTGATGCGCCATCGAGAAGAAGTATCCCAGCATAGCTGTAGCGGAGCTGTCATACGGACTGGCTGTCTGCAGTATGGAAGAAAAACCCCCATCTTTCCGCTCGTATTGCAGCAGCGTTTCTGCCAGATATGAAATCCATTGTCTTATGCTGGCAATTTGTTCAGGGTTATAAAGATATGGATACAGATCAATTAATGCAAGCGCATACCATCCAGCGCCTCTTCCCCAACCCAGGATCCCTAATGGCAAGCCTGTATCGATATCCAAGCAATGATAGGGGAGGCCTTTGCAGATGCCGCCCTCCGCACGAAAAGTGCTGATTTGAAGAAAGGCGAGATCTATTTTAGATGGATCCGCGTATTTGGTTCCATATTCCCCTAGGAACGGGCAGACAAATCCCAGTGTATCGACGTATCTCCTAGTAGCATGAGGGCCCGCTGAGTAGCTTACCATTCCATCAGAGCATATACTACTCTTGATGCAAGCCATCATCTCATCCATGGCTGGCTTGACCGTTAATGGATCCTGTTCTTCTTTCAGGATCGCCCATGCCATCATCGCATAATCGATTTTATCCACTGAGGTTTTCCACGTGCCATCAGGAGCGATTAGTTGGTTTTTTATTCTCTCGTGCCATTGCCTACCTTCTTTAGCATCCTCCAAACCCAGCAGACAGCCCGCCTTTTGCCAGCTTTGCACCATCCGTTTTCCATATGTGCCCCGCAATTTATCCAGCAACATATAGCGACATGGTTTTCTGAGCCTGAGAAGCGGGGTTTTTATTACCCATTTTCGGCAGACTCTAGCAATGCGTTTCTCCCATTCGCGCTCATCTTTCCATCTTCCCATATGAAAATGACTGTACTTTTCATATAAGAAAACTAAAGCATCATAACCCAGCATGATCATTAGCAAGGCAATCGACACACCCAAGATTATGGAGATAACAGTTATCATATAGACTGCTCCATTTGTTTTATTGCCTCAACAGCTTTGTAGATTCTGCTTTTATACTCTGGCATAATTCGTTGCAGATGCGCACGGATTTCTTCTACCCTTTCTACTATCCTAGCAAAAGCATTAGTCAAATCAAAAGGTGTTTTCAGCGATTGTACTGGAACAACGTAGTTTTCATAGGTACCGTACAGGTCTTTTGCAATGCCTTTCGCCTTGATTGAATAGCCAACTGCCAAAGTCGGGACACAACTGGAGTAGGCAGCGATAGTAGCGTGGGTTCTTGCACCGATAAAAACTCTGCAATGAGCAATGATGTACTTCAGCTTCATGCAATTCATATCGTTAACCATTATAACGCGATTATTCATGGCAAAACGTCTTTTTAATTCCGCCAACTGTGTTCTGTCGTCAGTATCGTTCCATACCACATGCGGAATCAAAGCGACAAGACTGTCTGTATTCTTCAGGATGTAGCATATCAGTCTTTCATAGTTCTCAATTGTGATTCCGGGTACTGCTTCACGATCAATAATCATTGGACTGATATTGATTCCTATATAATTTTCACCGGGCAGGTCTGTTTTTTGTACAGAAAGAGAAAAAGCTGGATCGACTGTAAGGATTGTGTTAGGATTGATCTTTCTCAGCCCTTCATAACTGATACTCTCTCTTGCGCAGATCAAATCATAGGCTGCAAGATCTTTTTGCATATCTTCATCAATATCTTTTGGATCCACAGAGCATCCCCACAGTACGCTCTTTGCCATTGCTTGTTTTACATACCGGTGTACTTTATAAAGATAATAGGGTGTATTATAGCAATACAAGTCGCCACCGATAGATAAATATATCCCATTTCTGCAGGCATTGATGAAAGGGGCAAAAGTTTCCTGGTAAAACGCGTCTGTATCCTTCCTGATTTCCCGGTTATACATTGCTCTGAAATATGGAATACTGAATCGGGAAATCTCACGTTTTGCAGACATAACTTTCAGCGGTATATCGAGCAAATAATGATTGTCTTCTTCAGCGTGTTCAGAAAAAAGAACCAAACTCGAATTATCCTTCAGAAGATTATAAGTGGATCGGACAATTGCTTCACATCCATGATTTCCGCTTCCGTTATTAGGATACATTGCGATCTTTGTCATGGCTTCCTTTTTTCCCTTCGCTTTCTGATTGCAATATACAGTCTCCATGCGGATACTGAGTTGACCGATGCAAATAGCTTTAACCAAAACGGGTTTTTCTCTGCGAGCATGCCTTCTCGAAAGAATACTTTTATTTTATTATTGGATAACAGTGTTCGAAGGAATTCTCTCGTTTCCTGCTCATTAACTTCCGAAAACACTAATGAATTAATGGTGTGGATGATTTCATTTGATATTTTTGAATTCCTGGCTTTGGCCCATTCTTGCCCGGCGATGCCAAATCTGTCCTCAAAAGAAAACAAACAACTGTAGTAAAGATTCATATAATATGGTTTCTTCGAATCAAAACGATTATCCAGACTATCTGGATTGCTGAAATGACGATAGGCTTTGATATCTGAGAAAGAAATCCTATCAGCTGCGCATAAGGCGTCGAGAACATATACTGTGTCTTCCCCAAGATTCATCTTCTCATTGAACTTGATACTTTCTACCTTGCTTTTCTTGTATATTTTACCCCAGCATGTGTCTAACAGACCGTACTGTAACGCCTTAGCCCACTGCGCACAATCAATCCTGACTGCCAGATCAGTGCTTTTATCCAGCGCCCCCCATGAATGGATTTTTCCTGCCCTTTCTCTTTCATACCCGAAGACAAGGATATCTGGCAACTCATTTTCGACCCTTTTCATTAACTCGGTGAGACTACCTGAGATCAGCATATCATCGCTGTCAACGAATGTGATATACTCGCCTAAAGCGGCACTGATTCCAGTGTTTCTTGCCTTACTGACCCCTCCGTTGCGTGCATTTATCAGCCTAGTTTTTCTATTATGCTCTGCAAATTGAGAAACCAGCTGCTCAGTTGAATCTTCGGAACCATCATTTATAACAATGCATTCGTAATCATTGTAATCCTGTTCACTGATGCTGTGGAGACACCTTAAAATGGTTTTTTCCGCATTATAGGCGGGAACTATGATGCTTAACACAGTAAACCTCTCAGCAGTTTCTCATTTCCCATAGATGCGCAAAGACATAGATGACTTATGCTACTATTCTTCTCTGTAAACAAAGCGCTTCATCCTTCTTACATAGGAAAGTATGAGAACGATTGCATATCTAATCCTCATTTTCCGTGAGCTTGAGCATGACGCCTTGATTTTTTTCTTCACCTGAATAAATCTATCCATCAATTGGCGATAAAGGTGCAAGTATCTTCTTTCTATTGAAAAGAAAATGCCATTTACTAATTCAAGATAGTATTTATTCTGTAGCCAGAAAACACACTGGGGATGGTCCTTGAGATCACCGATTATCCGTGCCATGGCCTGATGGTAGCCTATCTCTCTTCTTTCCCTTTGTTCATTCTGATTGGATATGCTGGATTGGAGTACGGAATAATGGTATAGGCATTCTGGACAAATGACCAGTCTTTTTACTTTGAGGAACATCCTTACACACCATTCCAAATCCTCAAAGAAATACAACTTTGGATCAAAAAGACAGAGAGATTGAAAGGCGGCGGTTCTCCAAAGCTTGTTCCAGGGATATCCGCCCCCACAGGAAGAATAGTGCTCCAGCATTCTGTACATGATTACTTCTGGATCAGTCAGTACTTCATATTTTTCACAAATAGATTTTGTCAATTTACCCTGCTCATTACATCGAATCCAACCATAGGTTACAACATCAGCTTTTGCCTGATCTAAACAGTATAGTGCCGTTTCAATGGCATTTTTGCAGAGCGCGTCATCAGCATCCACAAATGTTATATATTGACCTGTACTGGAGAGGATCCCGTTATTCCTTGCTGATGAAACACCTTGGTTAGATTGTGTTTTGACAATGATTCGTGAATCTTGCCGGGCAAATCGTTCGCAAATAACCGATGTTTCGTCCGTGGAACCGTCATCGATCAGCAGCAATTCTATGTTTCGATAAGTTTGTCCAAGTATGCTTTCGATACAGCGTGGAAGGTATTTTTCGCCGTTATAAACTGGTACCACTATTGAAACTTTTCTCTCTGCAATCTCTGTACAGTCCATTACTGCTCCCAACAATCTGGAATTCACTTGTTCATATCAAAAACTAAGCGTGGAATAAACTCTGTTTTCTCCCTTTTATAATGCTGCCCACTGTATGATACAGATTGGCAGCGTAAAACCGGATATAATTGTATATAAAGGATTTCTTATATAATGTTAAAATCTTTTTATCGTGATCTGATAAAATTAGTAGTGATACCTTATCTTGCGTGCCATAGAATTCTTTAAGTTCAGTGAAGCGCTGTTTTTTTTCTTGCAGAGTTAATGCTGATTTCCTGCTGAAGATGTCACGCTCCATGATTACGCCGATTTGAAAAACTAATGAAGCATAATAGCGCTGAACATATTCGTTTTGTGTATCAGCCATAGATACACGGTATAATTCGTTTAGAATTGTACGCGCTACTTCATTTCTTTTGGCGAATAAATGTTCCGCGTGATCCCATACGCGGCTTGAAATGGAGGCCTCATGCACTCTGTAATAGTATAATGACCTGGGAATATAAGCAGCATAGTTGCAAAAACCGATCATCTGCAAATTGAAAATTCCATCTGTATGAATCTTTACGTCGTCATGCCACCAGATTTCTTGACAAATCTGAATGCTTCTTCTCCAACAACTTCCTCCTGCTGTTGAAACGCTGATGCCATACATGTCATTGGTTCTATTCCCGTAGCTCGAGTCATAGTATAAGGTACAGGCCTTTAGGTGATCCAAATCACGACCTAGTATTTCAATTGGGGTTTTCTTTGTTTTTTGCGATTCTCTGAAAGTAAAGGGTTGCTGTCCGTCGATAAAGCGTTGTAAGCCAAACCAAACCACATCATATTTTCCTGTGCATAATATAGGAATTAAATACTGCCAAAAATCCGGACTTAATAAATCATCTGAATCGACAAATAACAAGTATTCACCGCGCGCTATTCTAATACCATTATTTCGGGCAACGCACGGTCCTTGATTGTGCTGTTCAAGGATCCTTACTTGTTTATTGTTCTTGAAATGATCATGTATGATTTGTACCGTTCCATCAGAACTACCATCGTCTATCACAATGGCTTCGATATTAGCTTGCTGTTTCTTTTCCCTGACAATAGATTGTAAGCATTCTAGAATATAATCACGGCTATTATATACCGGAATAATTACACTGCATAGGATTTTATCTTCCAATGGGCATTCTCCTTGAATCTATTCATTCTAACATAATCGGCTCTCAAGTGTTATCAGTATATAAAAAGCGTATAACAACCACAGTGATTATCTGCAGAGGCAGGCTGAGAAGGCTCAGTCTCGAATTACGGTCGGACTGTTGCTCCAAGCCGACCTTTCCATCCATCCTTTACCCCAATACACAGCATTTTTATAGTCTCAAGCTTTTTGCATCTCAATTTACAGATTGCCAAAATCTTCACAAACACTAGCTCGAACAGAATCGCCTTATATCGCTTCTCTTGTTTGTACATATATGTAAAATTCCGGGCTGTATAATACTCTTTCCAAGGCGCCTCCACAATAAAAGGAACGCTAACTCCAAGCACACTTTTCTCCATGGTATCAGGCCGTGGGTGATTGTATCTGGCATCAACAACCGTGCCAACAAAAGCCCCGGCCTTAGCTGCTCTGCGCTTATAGTCCACTTCATCTCCCTTTATAAAAAATACGGGATTAGGGAACCCAATAGCATCGACAAGCTCTCTGGAAATGGCTGTTCCGTTAAATGGGTTGGCTTCGTTGATTATTATGCCATCTTTCTGAGCGTTCACTGCTTCATCCACTGTATATAGCTGCCCAAGTTTGAAAGAGAGCAGTTCATTTTGCTGCACAAGGCAGTTGATGAATATCTTACACTCATGGATCTTCCGACAATGCAAATCCTCGGCAAATTGCATTAGATGTTGAAGAGTGTGCTCATCCGCCGCGCATCCATCATCGTCCATCAGTATGATCCAATCTGCGCCATCGTCATAGGCCGCCTTCATTCCTGTGTAATAACCACCTGCGCCGCCTATATTCGACTGTGTATCGATATATAAAAATACGCCTGTAAGCCATCCTTTTTTCTGGAGAAGATCATGGGTTCCGTCGGTGGAATGATTATCCACAATGATGATGCGGTCAATGTGATATTCTTGGCGCAGCAGCATTTGTATATTCTTTATAAGCAGCTCTTTTCGATTGTAGGTCACAATCACTGCGCACGTCATTTCTGTGTTTTCCTCGAAAACTTGTTTTTAAGCAGACAATATACCGCGGGAGAGAATAGAGCGCATGCGCATTGCATTTTTCTGCCCATATTGACTCGTGTGCTTTTCAGATAGCTTATTTTCAATTCATCGATCTTTCCATGTAGCAGTTTTTCTGTTGATCGATTTCGCTGCGATTGATTTCTTGCACTCCAAAGAAGATTCAAAGCCGCATCACACAGCCGGATTTTGGCGGCTTCCTTGAGTTCTTCATCAGTGCTTTCCCGGATCATCAGTTCGTAGATACTCATGCTCTGCATTTGCCTTTGCGAGAACGGAGCAATTGTCGCCGAACCTGTGCGTTGACAATAATGGTACATTCTTTTATCCGGAGCAAAGCACACTTTACTGGCATGCTTCAGGTATTGATAAGCAAATGCCAAATCCTCGGTCGTGCCCATTGAATCGCTGAAACGCAGATGATACTTTTGAATGATATCCATTTTGTACAGCTTATTCCAGGCAAAGCCCTCCATCGCAGGGGAGAGGATCAATGCTCGCATCGCTTCTCCACCGGTCATGAGCCTGAACAAGGCATCCGGGTTCGCACTGTATGCGTCGTTTTCAAAATCGATATAATGGCCAATACACACCATATCCGGCTCGTATTTGTTTTCCAGCGCCATGAAGCTTTCGATATAAGCTTTTTCTGTCCAGTCGTCCGGATCTGGAAACGTGATGTACTCACCAGCCGCAGACTCAATGCCTGCGTTACGCGCCGAAGAAAGGCCACCGTTTTGCTTGTGGATAACCTTGACAGACGGATATTTTTGGCTGTATTCCTCACATAGTGATGCGCTGCCATCTGTGGAACCATCATCAACCAGAATGATCTCTGTCTGCTGATAGGTTTGCCCCAGCAAAGAATCCATGCATCGCGGCAAGTATGTTTTCATATCGAATATGGGAACAACGATCGTAACCATTCTTTTACTATTCAATTAACCGTGGGAACATCAAGCAATTGTTCAAACATTGTTTCCACGCTTCTGACGGTGGATTCAGTACTGAATCTTTTTCCTCTCTCCAAGGCTTTTTTTCTGTAATACTCCAGTTTACCGCTGCAGATTATATTTTTGATGCCATGATAAAGGGAGTCGTCATCATTTGGAGTAATGACACCAAATTCATTATTACCAAGCATCTCGCGCATACCAGACACATCTACTGTGCACACAGGTGTTCCAACGATAAGAGCTTCTGAAGCCGCGGTTGAAAAACCCTCTGCCCATGATGAACACACAAAAAGATTGCACTTGGCGACGTATTTATATGGATTTGCCTGATAACCAAGGAATGTATAGTACTGTTTAATGTTGTTTTCCAATAAGTATTCTTCTATTTTCTGCTGATCCTTTCCAACACCCAATACGTAACAATGCACGGGGAACCCATAATCGCGAAGGCGTTTCACTATCCGGGCAAGTCGGTCAAACCCTTTTTGGTGAATGATTTTTCCGACGCCGATCAGTTTGATCTCATTCTCCAGAAACACTGTTTCCTCAACGGGTTCTTCCTTTATTCTGCCGATTAGACTTGTGTCAATTGTGTTATACTGTACCTCTGTGCTGATAATGTCTGGGTATATACCCAGAAAGTCATTTTTGACAGAATCTGAAACACAGACTATTCTATTAAACTTTGAGTAACAGGCGACAGATTCTTTGCTGCTGCGGAAGGATGAAGCAGCGTTCTTGATGGTGTGCTGTTCGATATGGATCCAGCATACAGTCTTTGTCTTCTTGTTATTGCAGCCACTGATGATCCTGGCTGAAGGACCCTCCAGATAAGCTACTTCTATATCATAAGCATCATGGACAACCAGCCGATGAAGCTGTGATGGCGTTAACAGCTTGAGCAGTTTGCTGTTTCCCGGTATCGCTTTAGGCCAAACGGCATTATAATGAATATCAGGAGACAGCGACTTTTCGTTTACACCTCCGCCGAACAATGCTGTTACATGAACCTCAAATTTCTGTTTATCCATGTTGTTTACTAGATTCACCAATACCTTTTCAGCACCGCCGCCGCCAAGATCATGGATCAAGAATAGAACCTTTATCATCTTGATTTCTACACCTATAATTTCATCATTTCTTTGCTAACACAAGCTGGTAATTATCATCGCTAAGACTAAGCAAACAACCAAATAAGATTCTGTATGAATGCTTCAATTACTGTCTCGCTGATTTTGAAATGATATAGACCGTATATAATGGTATTCTCTGTTCTCTTCTGATGGTATGTTCATGTAATCGCCATAGAGTTTATGCAGATACTCATCATATCCTATAGGAATCGTGTATTGATGACCTTCGAAGCATATTGGCTTACACTGCATGATGTCTCGCTTGTATACTTCTTTAAAAAAATGACCTGCGCCAGTAGGTATACCTACATTCCTGGTTTTATCTGATGGGTACTGGTTAGCTTTATCCAGCCTGTTGACCCATTTTTCAGCGGATAAGAAGGAGAAGCACCACCCGAGTGCCCGCCTGATATATTGTTCTAGCGAGGTGTGAACTGGAGAGGCGTTAGTGTTGCTATTTAATGCAGATTTGGCAAAAGTGTAATCGTTCACAAAACCAAGGACAACTGTGTAGAATATGGAACGGAACCCGTGAATGTAGAATTTTATACGATTATCTGGTATGTTTTCCAGAATAAAGATATCGATCTCAAGCCCGTGTACACGTCCGTTATAGTCCTCAATAATAACTTCAGGATTTTCGATTTTGCCCATGCGCAACGTGTTGCCAGGCAGATAATTTGGAGCTTGAAATGTATATTTACCCTGAAACCATCCGTTAAATACCTCTTTTAAATGTTCAAAACCAACACGTGGGATAATCACGTCTATGTCATCATCCCATGGGATAAAACCCTGGTGTCTTACAGCTCCAAGGGCGGAACCTCCACCTAATGCTATGTCAATGCCATTGGCATTGCAGCATGAATACAAGTCCTCAAGCATATCCAGATAAAGCTTTTTAACTTTAGCTAATTCATCCTCTGTGAGCTTCCGGACATCCTGGTTTTCTTGCAGGAGTTTGTTTACACGATGTTTATATCGAGCCATATGCCTTTTCACCTTTTTCAGAAACAAGAACAGTGGCTAAAGTTGTTATTGTACATAGATGGGGGAGTGGCTGCGATTTGATTACCAAGCTTGTCTGAGTTATATATTCAGCTTGGAAACGATTGATGCTACCATTTCTCGCCCGGATTGAATGATCGGGAAGTAGCGTAGAAGCATTATTCTGTAAACAAAAAATCTAAACATGTATTTCGGATAGATATGCCTTTGGTTGTTTGCCTTGATTAGCCTTTTGTACCATTGGCGAACCGCAGGGCTCATTTTTAAATCTGTATTATACAGAATGGAATATCGGTAATGTAAATCCAGCTCTTCCTCAGTAATAGTATCAAGCAATTGAAGGAGCAGTTTTTTCTGTGTCGCTTTTAGACACTGAACTTGCTCACTTCTATGTGTTACAGAAACCCGGTCACGCGACCTTGTGTAATCGACAAGTCTATGAGGAAGAAGATACACGTTGCCATGGCGTATGATCTCTGCCCACATCGCATAATCCTGTGCATATGGCAGTGATTCATCATATTGGAGGTTATATTGATTTAGTTTCTCATGATTAAAAAAGGCTGAGGGATGCAAAGGACCGGGATTCATGAATAGCATTTTGACCTTGTACCGATCCATGCTGAAACGGCCAAATTGTCGTACTGGGTTGGAACCGCACATTATGACATCGGGATGTCGTTCCATGAAATCAAATTGTTTTTGAAATCGATCCGGATATGAATAGTCATCACTGTCCATGCGTGCGATATACTTGCCTTTAGCGGCACGAAAACCGATGTTTAGAGATTTGGTGATTCCAAGATTCGTTTCATTGCGGATTATGTATACACGTTCATCCCTTAATGAAGACAAATAACCCGTGGATTCATTTGTTGACCCGTCATCTATAATGATGAATTCAAAGTCATGAAATGTTTGACTAAGGATGCTTTCTGTTGCTCGTTTTAATACCGGAACCACTTGGTTATATGTGGGCATTACGACACTTATACTAACCATTAATCGTCTCCTGTAAACAATTCCTTATCACATGCACATTATAACGATTTTTACCGTTTCATGCAGTTTTGGTCACAGCCATGAAAACCACTAGCGACATCACAAGAAATCAAAAAACCAGCGGAATGGGATCAGGTTTCCATTCTGGAGTGAGTATATCCAGTAAACAAGGAAGAACCCCAAAGATACAAATATCAGGGCTTTACGAGTGCGCTCATCCACTATGGTTTGAAATAGAAAACCATAACCGATTACAACGGATGCGCCCGTATATATTCCAACTCTGGATAGATATCTGCTGCCAATTCCGGCCAACATGGTAAACGCATGGAAGAACAATGAGCTAATATAAAAATCCTGTTCTGGTGTATGCCCGGTCTTTTTGCCCATTAAAATATATACAAATACCGGAACAAACGCCACAAGTATTCTTGGCAGCTTGACACTTCCGGTGATATAAGGGTCAGATGTATTCAGAACAGAGCCCTTGACTTTTTCTATCAAGCTGAAAATGGTCTCATATGAGAAACTCAGTATTGCTGCTCCGACCGAAAGAATAATCAGTTGCGTTATATCGGGTTTTCGAGCCAGTAAAAAGTATGGTATGATCATTATTACAGCCGAAATGTGAAACAAGGAAGCAATAAGCACTACAATACAGTATTTGATGAAATCCCTGCGAAATATATACCTGTGGCCTGCAAATACTATGGCTGCAGCAAGATACTGGCGTATACCGTTAAAACTTCCTTGCCATTCTCCAAGGAAGATGTAAAGGAGCATACTGATCAGATAAGTGGCGTGATATTTATAGATCGTCCAACAATAAAGACCGACCGTTAGTATGGCGGAAATGATTATCAGGCTCTGACCGTTGTCATATATGCTGTGAGCAAGGAAACTGAGC
>JAEEGL012830752.1_pt1 | contig 13133 bp, 10 predicted proteins | sample 9134231 | NCBI WGS metagenome assembly JAEEGL01 (sample SAMN16246548, study PRJNA631951) | gut metagenome | biome: gut microbiome; feature: rumen; material: fiber-attached | host: Bos | place: Iran: Karaj | collected 2018-10
CGAACCAACGACACGAGGATTTTCAGTCCTCTGCTCTACCAACTGAGCTACAAAGGCATTCACCGTAAAGGTGGCGACCCGGAACGGGCTCGAACCGTCGACCTCTAGCGTGACAGGCTAGCGTTCTAACCAGCTGAACTACCGGGCCATCTGGTGGGAACAACAGGGCTCGAACCTGTGACCCCCTGCTTGTAAGGCAGGTGCTCTCCCAGCTGAGCTATACTCCCACTTAAGGGCTGCTGCCCCGTTCCCTTACGGCTTTAATACTATAACACAAGGTTTTTTATTTGTCAACAGTTTTTTTGTATTTCTGAAAACAAATTATATCAGCAATTATTCGAATCAATAGTTTTCTTCACGGATCTCAAAATAGCTCTGCGGATGGGCGCACACAGGGCAGATCTCCGGCGCGGCGGTGCCCACTACGATATGCCCGCAGTTGCGGCATTCCCACACTTTTACCTCGCTTTTTGCGAACACCTCCTGTGCCTCAACATTCTTCAGCAGGGCGCGGTAACGCTCTTCATGCGCCTTCTCAATGGCGGCTACACCGCGGAATTTTGCGGCGAGCTCCGGGAAGCCCTCTTCTTCCGCCGTTTTCGCAAAGCCCTCGTACATATCGGTCCACTCATAGTTTTCACCGTCAGCGGCAGCGGCGAGGTTCTCGGCGGTGGAACCGATGCCTTCCAGCTCTTTGAACCAGAGTTTTGCGTGCTCTTTTTCGTTATCCGCTGTTTTCAGAAACAGCGCGGCGATCTGCTCAAAACCTTCTTTTTTCGCTTTCGATGCGAAATATGTGTATTTGTTGCGCGCCTGGGATTCCCCCGAGAAAGCCGCTATCAGATTCTGTTCGGTTTTTGTGCCTGCATACTTATTTGCCATTGTTTTTTCCTCCCGTAATTGATTTCATATTCAGCATACCACAGAATACATCTGTTTGTCAATTTACAGTTTTCTCAAAACGATCTTTACAAAATCCAGATATTTTCCGCCGCCGGCTTCCATCGTTTTGCGGTCGCCGATGGCATATTCGTTTTCCTGCTTCAGCCAATCCGCCCAAACTTCTTCGTTCGATTCCATTTCAGATATCTCAACGATCTCTGCGCCCACGCATTGTTCAACGATGTGCGTCCAGAAAGCCGCGTCGTGGATATAATCCAGCTGTTCCGGCGTCCATGAAAGCAGCAGCTCCGGCGGCAGCGCCTGATGCAGGTCTTTTTTCATTCCGGGCACGGCGATATAAATATAGCCGCCTTTTTTCACAAACGGAAGCAGCTTTTGATCAAGATAACCTGCGTCGCGGCCGAAATAATTATAAGAATCAACGCAAACCACCGCGTCAAAATACTCTTTCTCAAACGGCAGATCTGTTGCGTCCGCCTTTACGGGTACGATCTGTACATCCGACAGCCCCATCGAATCAAAAAACTTCCGGTTCTCTGCGGGATCGCTCCACAGATCGGCGGCGTATACCTTAAAGCCGTATTCTTTTGCCAGAAATACGCTGGTAAGCCCCTGCCCGCTGCCGAGATCGCAAACAACGGCGCCCACGGGAATCTTATGGTCCAGCAGAAGCTCTTCTTCAAGTTTCAAGGGGTTTGGCCCCATGATCTTTTCCATAAACGCTGGTGCGTTGTATTTTTCACTTAACGGATATTTCATTTTATTATCCTCCAAACAGTTTATTATTCCAAACAGAAAACCACGTTTCAAGATGAGTTTCAAGCATATTCTCAGCAATGCGCTTATCTTCAGCGTGATCATAAACGCTGTAAAGCAAATGCATCGGCGCATAGAGTGAAAGAGCCGCCTCCCTCGATCCGAGAATATCCGCAGTATAAAACAGCGGCCCGTCGCCGAGATACTTATGATATCTGTTATTGTCTTCTTCGGTGCGGTACTGCTCTGCCGTGAGCATTTTACGGAAAGAAACGGCAAAGGCATCCTCCGTCCAGAACCTGAACTGCATACGGCAGAAATCAAGCAGTTCCGTTATATCGGCATGCGAATATGATTCAGGATTTTTTTCAATTGTTCCCTCCGGCACGCCGCACGCTGCGGCATTTTCGGCGTCTCTGCGTTCCATCTCCCTCAGGATCGCCTCAAATACGTCGCGTTTGCTTTTATAATGTTTATAAATGGACGGCGCTTTGATACCTACCTGTGCAGCGATCGCCTCCATTGACGTACCGTCGTACCCCCTGCAGGCAAACAGCGCTACAGCCTCGTTCAGGATCCGCTTTTTCGTATTCTCCATATTCATCACCTTTCAGCTAATACTCATTAGCCTTATTATAAGCTAATAATCGTTAGCTGTCAAGCAGAAATAAAAAAACCGCTGTATCCTTTAGATGGGATAACAGCGAAATAACCAATACAGTACAATACGAAAAAGAGCAATAGTGAAATCGCGGCTTTAGCCGCGTTGAAATCAAAGGCTTGCACCTTTGGTGAAATCGTTCGGCTTCGCCTCGCGGTGAAATGAAATCCGTCCATTACCCGCCAAAGGCGGATTTCATCCACGAAGTGGATTTCACCACCGCAGGCGATTTCACCCGTCCGCAAGGACGGACTTCGTTGAAAAAAGCGCTTTTGTCAGGTTGACAAAAGACGCTTTTTTCATGGAGCGGAAAACGGGACTCGAACCCGCAACATTCAGCTTGGGAAGCTGACGCTCTGCCATTGAACTACTTCCGCAACAGTGACATATTATCACAGTTTTACGGAGAATTCAAGTAGTATTTTGCAATTCTGCAAAAATTATTTCATCAGACCGTTCTCAACGCACCAGTGATGGAAAGACCGCAGGCTCTGCAGTCTGCCGGAAGAGAGCGTGTTCGGGCCGCGGTTGATGGGCTGCATACCCTTTACGCCCTGCAGCTGCACAAGATACTTTGCCGAATTGTTGAAGCCGCTGTCGATGGCGTTATCGAGCAGAATGATCTCATCGTAGCGCTGCTCGGCAAGCTTCATATCCCCGATCAGGAACGCTTCGTAGAACCTCTGGAAAAACGCGCCGCCGCAGGCTGTGGGCGTTGCCATTACGCCGCGGGACCCGCGCTTGAACGCTTCAAACAGCCAAGGCATATTTGCCTGGATCACGCAGGAATCGCCCTTCTGCTCCAGCTTATCGGTGATGCCCTCAATGGTGCTGGTGGTATCCTTGATGCCGAGGATGCCGCATTCCTTTACCAGACGGCTGTAGGTATGGCCCGAGATCAGGTGCGGGCGCAAACCCGGGAATTCATACATGAACACCGGCAGGGTCGTATAGGATTTGAGCTTGCCTACGTATTCCACAAGCTCGTCTTCCCTGTCGCCCATGCCCTTGGTGGTAAAAACGATGCCGTCCACGCCGGTGGCGCTCATTCTCTTAACTTCTTCCACCTGCGCGTCGAAGTCTTTTTCCATATTCGCGGTGGCTACCACGGTGGTATCGCCCTTGTGCTTTACCGTAAGAGCAGCAAGCTTCAGCCGTTCTTCAAGCGTGAGCTCCGCCATTTCGGAGCTGCCGCACACGGCGAAAAGGTGCTCTACCCCCTGGCTCACCTGCCATTCGGCGTATTCTTCATAGGTTTTGTAATCAACGCTCTTATCGTCAAAATAAGGCGTGAGCATCAAAGAATACATGCCCTCATAGTAATCTCTTAAAGCTCTTTTCATAAAAATGATCCCCTTTCTGAATCATGAAAAATCGGTAACCGAGATATTGAGATCCACTTCACCCGCAATGCCGTCCACCGTGCCTTTTTCGGTGTATTGCCAGATGCGGTAATCATAGATAAACGAAGGCGCTTCGCCGTACTCCGCCAGCCAGAAATGATAATCCTTCAACTGAGAAAGATCATAGCTGAAATAACCGATATTCAGGCTGAAATAGATAATCGGTATGTACCCTGCCTCGGCGATCTTATTGCAGAAGCTGAGAGCGCACTGGGTGATGGTTTCATTATCGAGCCCGTCGGTGCGCGCGGTATCGTAATAGATGGACTCCCAGTCGAACGCCACCGGGAACGAGATGTTCTGATCCTTCAATATCTCTATCATAAACGCGGCCTCTTCTTCAGCTTCATCAACCGATATGGCCTGCGAAAAGAAATAAGCACCAACTTTTAATCCGGCTTCGTTTGCGGCTTCGCAGTTTTTAATAAAGTTTTCATCTTCATAGATCGCACCGCTCGGTCCGTATCCGCGGCACCCGGCGCGCAGCATCACAAAATCAACGCCGTCCGCCTTCACCTTTTCCCAGTCGATATCCCCCTGAAACACCGATACGTCGATACCGGTATATACTTTGATCTCAGGATCATCATAGGTCATTCTGCCGTTTTCATCGGGCACGAACAAAGCGGGATCGAGAGATGCGGGGTTAACGTCGTCATACATCGGGATCGGATCGCCGTTATGGTCTCTCAGCACGGTGGTAGGTTCTTCCGTGGTGGTTTCGGGCGCGGGCGGTTCCTTCGCACAACCGAAGAATAACAATATAATTAAAATGAAAGATAAAATAACACTAAAAATCCTTTTCATCAGATACTCCGAACAAATCAAATATTGAAGCTATTATATCTTCATTTTCGACGTTTTTCAATCTTTTTTAACAAATTACCGTTAAAAAGTTTAATGATTCTTAAATTCTTATTTACATTTATTACATCTTGTGATATGATAAAAACAATTATAAACCAGGAAGGTGTAATAATGAGAGTTACCAAATCCGTTCTTTCCGTATGCGTAGCGCTCGTACTGCTGCTCATACCCGTATTCTCCGTGTTCGGCGGCGCCGTTTCCGCGCCGGAAACCGTTACCAGAGACTGCCCCGAGATCTACGTGCACGGTTTTATGGCTTCAAAGATCCTTTACGATAAAGACGATCCCTCGCAGGGTTACGTGTGGGACTGGTCAACCGAAGAGATCACCGACCTCATCAAAACCGCCCTTCCGATCCTGGCGAAATACTTCTTCATGTCTGATTGGGACGGCATGGCCGATGAGATCACGCCGCTCGTTCTTGATTTCTTCGAAGGCTGCGTTATGAACCCGGACGGTTCCGCCCCCGGCAACACCGGCGTGGATTTCACCTATCCCCCCGCAAAATCGATCAGGAAGAATTCCAAACTCGATTTCAATTACGACTGGCGCTCGGATCCTATGCAGTGCGCCGATGAGCTCAATGATTTCATCAACTACGTGCTCGAGTGCTCCGGCGCCGATCAGGTAACGATTACCTGCCACAGCCAGGGCGGCGTTGTTACCACTGCGTATATCTCCGTCTACGGTGATTCCAAGATTAAGAGCGTTGTGTACAATACCACGGCCATCTACGGCGAGACCTATACCGGCGAGCTTCTCTCCGGCAAGATGACGCTCAACGCCGACGCTGTTGAATACTATCTGCAGAGCCTGTTTGAGGGCATGGAGTATGAGAAGCTGCTCAACGGCGTCATGAAGGTCGCAAACAGCCTCGGCCTGCTCGATTTCATCTGCGAATTCGGCAACGTGGCTCTTGAAAAGCTTTCCCCGAAGCTTCTGCCGAACGTTGTAGTGCCTCTGTTCGGACATATGCCTTCCATCTGGGCGATGTGCCCCGACGAATATCTGGACGACGCCAGAGATTACGTATTCAATACCATTTATAAAGACAGCGATATCGACCATTCCGGCCTCATTGAGAAGCTTGACAATTACGATACCGTTGTTCGCGCTCACAAAACCGAAACGCTCGTACAGCTCAACGAAGACGCGTATATGTACGTATTCTCAAGATACGGCTATTCTTCGCTGTTCCTGATCCCCTCCTACACCTCCCTTTCCGACAGCGTGATCGATACCAAGTATTCCTCCTTCGGCGCGACCACCGCGGAGTTCGGCAAGACCTTAACGGATGAAGAGCTTGCAGGCGCCGATATGAAGCACGTTTCGCCCGACAGAATGGTGAACGCAAACACCTGCCTGTTCCCGGAGCAGACCTGGTTCTTCAAGGATTTCCCGCACTCCACCAATTCTCCGCTGAACGACATGATGGACGTTCTGCTGTATACCGATTTCCAGGCGACCGTGGATACGTATGATGAGTATCCCCAGTTCATGCAGTACGACCGCGAATCGAATACCGTTTCGCCCTATACCGCCGAGCAGGCTGCTGCCGACAGACCGTGGTATGTAAAGTTTATGGATTGGCTCACCGCCTTCTCTGAAAAGCTTACCGAACTCTTTGAACGCATCGGCAATCTGATCGCGAGCGTCAGATCCATTTAACATCGCATTCTTTTACGCTGCGCCGCCGGTAAAATCCGACGGCGTTTTTTGATAGATATTTATGAACCGTAAAGAAAACAGATTTATATCAAAAAGGCCGCTCTGCACCGTCGGCCTTGGTATGATATTCTTTACGCTGCTCTTTATGTTTACCGATCTGAAGATCGCGTGTGTTGCCGCGGTGCTGCTGATGTTTACGGATGCAGTATTATGTATCGCAAAATGTTACCGTGCATGTCATGTTACAATTCTGTTAACCGCTGCGCTTGTTTTCACTGCTCTGCTGTTTTTCCGTTGTGAATACTGTGTTGTAGATCCTTCTCTCCAATTGGTCGGAAAAACCGTTTCCGTAAGCGGCACGCTGCTCGAACCGCCGCAGGAGAAAGAGGATTCCACGCTGCTGCATCTTGATAACTGCGTGATCAACGGCGCAGGAACCGACCTGAAACTGTATCTTTACTGCAAAAACTACGATCCTGTTGCCGTAGGGGATGAAGTGAGTGCAGACACCGCGGAAGTCTTTGCCTCGGTCCAACGGGGTGAATTCTATTACCATACGCTTTCCGGCGGGACATGGCTGCGCGCATATGCACGAGAGGTATACGGCACCGGCAAGAAGGATACGGGCATACTTTTCACGATCCGCAGGATCCGCAGCGGGATCACAGGGTACCTGACCGATAAGATGGGTGACGAATCCGGCGGCATTGCCGCGGCGTTGCTCACAGGCGATCGGGAATATCTGGATCCCGACTTCAGAACGGATCTCCATATCAGCGGCGCTTCACATCTGTTTGCGGTATCGGGCATGCACCTTTCGATCTGGTCCGGCGTTATCTTTCTGATCTTAAAGCGCATCTCCCGGCTGAAAAAAGTGCCGTATATCGTCACGGTGCTGTTTATCCTTTTCTATATGACGCTTACCGGCTTTTCTCCGTCCGTACTGCGCGCAGGTATCATGCTGATTACGGTGTGTATCGGCAAGCTGTTCCGGAAACAGGCGGACCCGCTGAACTCACTGTGTCTTTCCGCCGTGATCCTGCTTGCCTTCAACATTTATCTTGCGGGCAACGTTTCGTTCCTGCTCTCCTTTTTCGCAACGTTTGCGATCATTACGCTGTACCCTGTATTCTCACTTCAGCTGAATGCCGCCGACCGTAAGAACATACTGCGGAGCAAACTGAAACAGGCCGCCAACGTGATCGCTCTTTCTCTTTCTGTAATGCTGTTCACCGCGCCGATCGCCGGGTTCTTCTTCGGCAGTATTTCGCTTTTATCGCCTGTTTCATCACTGCTTTGCACCCTGCCGGTGGAATGCACGATGATCTGCTCCTTTCTCGGCCTCAGCTTCAGCTTTATACCAGTCGCCGAAACGGCGCTGTTCAGTATTTCGAGCCTTTCAAGTACCGCCGTCAGAAGCATACTTCATATGCTTTCGCGATATTCTTTTTACGTGCTGCCCGTTCATGCAGTATTTCTTCTTATATGGTATCTCTGCACCGGCGCTGTCATGCTGTATAGATACATAAAAACGAAGAGTTATACAAAGATTTTTCTGCCGCTTCTGATCAGCGTATCGCTGCTGCTTACGGGGCAATGCATCCAGCAGGTCATCGGCGCGAACCGGACCGAGGTTTTCATTCCTTCCGGGCAGAATTCAACGAATATCTGTATCCGCACCGGCAGCAAGGGCGTTCTTCTCGGCACCGGCAAAAACTATGAGGATCTTCAGGCGATGAACGATTATCTCAACAGAAACGGCGTTTACAGAACCGACGCCGTGATCATTCCCCGTATGGCTGCGCCTGAAGCGGATAACGCGCTGAGCGTTCTGTCGTATACCGATGAACTTTACACAGCCGTAACGGATGATCTGCCTGTACCTGAAAACCTGAAAGTATGTATGGCCGATCGCTTTACATTGGAATTTTTCAGCGGTTTTACGTATGAGAACCATAACACGGCAAGATACTGCGCAGGCGCGCTTTACGGCGATACCGGTAAAATCGTATTCTGCTATTATCCGGCAAGCGATTTCAGCACTGCGCCCGAGATTCTCACATCCGGCGACTATCTGATCTGCCGCGGCGACCTGCCGCAGAACCTGCCGCTGGACGGTTTCAGTAAAGTGATCGTGCTTACAGATAAAACATCAGACGCGCTGCATCTGCCGCCGGGCGTACAGACCTCGGCGGATTCGGGAGACGTACGGATCGTATTCAAAAACGGCAAATAAACACAAAAAAAAGAAAGCCGTCCGCTTCACGAAGAAACGGACGGTATTATACTGTTTACATCAGTTCGCAAACCAGCGTCGCAAATTCGGTGGGATCATCGATCTGCATACCGCCGATCAGCCTTGCCTCGCCGTACAGCAGTTTCGTATACTTGGTAAGCTTCTCCCGATCGGAAGCATACAGGTCCTTGATCTTTTCGGCAATGGGATGGTTCTCGTTGATCTCCAGCGCCAGCTCCGCCTTTACGCCCTGATTGCCGGGCATCGAATTCAGCACACGTTCCATATCGGCGGAGAGCATGCCCTCGCTTGAAAGGCAAACCGGGTGTGTTTTCAGCTTGTGGGTAAAGCGAACGGTCTGCACCGCGTCGCCGAGCACGTTTTTCATAAAGCCGAACATCTCTTCAAACGAAGCGTTGTCTTCCTTCAGTTTTTCTTTTTCTTCCGCCGTGTCAAAATCCGCTTCAGCCGAGCAAATGTTCACAAAGGTCTTTTCGGCGTACTGCATCATGGTTTTTACGGCGAATTCATCCACGTAATCCGTAAGGTACAGTATCTCGAAGCCCTTATCCTTCGCCGCTTCCGTTTGCGGGAGCATCTTGATCTTATCGATCGTTTCGCCGCTGGCGTAATAAATGGCGGTCTGGTCGGATTTCATACGCTCCGTATACTCTTTGAGCGTCACGTACTTTTCCTCGTTGGAGGATTTGAACAGCAGCAGATCCTGCAGGTCGTCCTTATGAATGCCGTAATCGTTGTACACGCCGAATTTCAGGGAGCTGCCGAAGGCGTCGAAGAACTTCTCATACTTTTCACGGTCGGTGGAAAGCATTCTGGCAAGCTCGGATTTGATCTTCTTTTCGATGGTTTTTGCGATCAGCTTCAGCTGATGGTCATGCTGCAGCATCTCGCGGGAGATGTTCAGAGAAAGATCTTCGCTGTCTACCAGGCCCTTTACGAAGTTGAAATGGTCCGGCAGAAGATCGGCGCATTTATCGGTGATCAGTACGCCCTTGGAATAGAGCTGCAGCCCTTTTTCATATTCCTTCGTATAATAATTGAAGGGGGCGTGCGCGGGAATGAACATCAGCGCATTATAGGTGGCCTGCCCTTCGGTTTTGGAGTGGATCACGCGAATGGGCGCTTCATAGTCGTAATATACTTCTTTATAGAAAGCATCGTATTCTTCCTCGGTGATCTCGCTCTTGTTCTTCTTCCACAGAGGCAGCATGGAGTTGAGGGTTTTATCCTCTTTAACCGTTTCATACTCTCCTTCTTTACCCTCCACGGGACGCGTGGTCTCGGTCTCCATTTTGATGGGGTAACGGATATAGTTGGAGTATTTCTTTACCAGCGCGGTCAGGCGGTAGGTATCGAGGAACTCATCGTAGTTTACTTCATCGGTATTGTCGCTGATATACAATATGATATCGGTGCCCACGGTTTCTTTCTGCGCGGGATAAACCACATATCCGTCCACACCGTCCGCTTCCCAGCAGTTGGCTTCGTCGGAACCGAAGGCGCGGCTGATCACCTGCACCTTTTTGCTCACCATAAAGGCAGAGTAAAAACCAACGCCGAACTGGCCGATGATCTCCACGTCCTCATTTTTGTTTTCGCCCTGTTCGTTCTTAAAGGTCTGCGAGCCGCTCTTTGCGATCACGCCGAGGTTTGTTTCCAGCTCTTCGGCAGTCATGCCTATGCCGTTATCCGAAACGGTAAGCGTGCGGTTCTCTTTATCCGGGGTGATACGGATATAGAAATCGTCGCGGTTCAGATGCACGCTGTCGTCCGTCAGCGAGCGGAAATAGAGCTTATCCACCGCATCGCTGGCATTGGAGATCAATTCCCGCAGGAAAATCTCTTTATGTGTGTAAATGGAATTGATCATCATGTCCAAAAGCTTTTTGGACTCTGCCTTAAACTGTTTCTTTTTCATTTTGCGTTTATTCTCCTTCGTCTTCTATTGCGGCTTTTCCGGTGTTTACGCCATAGAAAAACGCCGTGTCAAATTTAGGTTCACGGCTGTAATAATAGCAGCCGTTCTGCTCCTGCTCGATGTCGGTAAGCTGCGTATAGCAGAAACCGAACACTTTCGGGTTGGCAAGGATCGCTTCGGTAAGCCCCTTATAACGTTCTTTGAAGGCCTCTTCGCTGGTGGGGGTATTGCCGTAGCCCCACGATTCAGATGAATCCTTCTGCGCGCTCCACTTGATGCCGCCGTATTCACTGATGAATACGGGCATACCGGGCGTATACTGCTGCCGGTTGTTGCAGTGGTTGCGCAGCACGTCCTCTTCTTTCAGCAGACGCATCGTCTCTTTCAGAACCTCGGGATCCTGCTCGTAGTCGTGCACGTCGAAAACATCGGTCTCCACATGGTAGTTGCCGCTGGTATCGATACACGGGCGCGTGGGGTCGGCGGTTTTCGTAGCGCGGTAAATCGCGGAAAGCAGCGGATCGTACTGCTTTTTGCCGTCGATATCCCAGGTTTCGTTGAACGGGCACCAGCCGATGATGCTGGGATGGTTGAAGTCTCTGTTGATCTCATCCAGCCATTCCGGCAGAATACCGAAGATGCTTTCGGGCGTGGTGTGGTCAAGGCCCCAGTTCGGGTATTCGCCCCATACCATATAACCCTCTTTATCGCAGTGGTACAAAAAGCGCTCTTCAAAAACCTTCTGGTGCAGCCGCGCGCCGTTAAAACCGAACTTCTTTGAAAGCAGGATATCGCCGTGCAGCGCTTCATCCGAAGGCGCGGTATAGATGCCGTCCGGATAAAAACCCTGATCCAGCACGGTACGCTGGAACACCGATTTGCCGTTGAGCAGAAATTTATATCCGTCGATGGCAACGCTGCGAAGGCCGAAATAGCTGTATACCGTATCGTCGCCGAACGTGATCTCAAGATCGTAAAGCCTGCCGCAGCCAACTTCCCACAGATACTTTTGGGCAAGTTCAAGGCTGAAGCTCACCGGGCCGGTAACCTGGGAAAGCGATTTCTGCGCCATGTTCGCACCGTTATATGAAGCTTTCACTGTGAGGTTGTCTGCCCCGGCAAGATCCAGCGTGATGTTCACGCACCCGCTGAAAGCGTCGGGAACCATACGGATATTCTTAACGTAATGCTTCGGTGTAAACTCCAGCCAAACGGTCTGCCAGATACCCGTGGTCCTTGTATAATCACAACCGTGGGAATAATACTCCCGGCTCTGCTTGCCGCAGGGGATCAGCGGATCGCGCTCGTTATCCTCACAGAAGATCACTATGGTATTCTCCCCGGCCTTCACATACGGCGTGATATCAAAAGAGAACGATACGTAACCGCCCTTGTGCACACCGGCCTTTTTACCGTTGATATATGCCGTTGTGCGGTAATCCGCCGCGCCGATATGCAGCACGGTGCGTCCGGCGACGTCCTTTTCTGAAAGCTCAACCGTGCGTTTATACCAGACGCCGCAGGTAAAGTCTTTAATGCCAAGGCCGGAAAGCCTGCTCTGTACGCAGAACGGCACGGTGATTTTTTTATCGTACGATGTAAATATTTCATACAGTTTTCTGGCTTCGCCGCTGCGGCCGTTATCGATGCAGCAGTCCCACTGCCCGTTCAGATTCATCCAGCGGGGGCGTTCAAACTGCGGTTTCGGGTGTTCGCTTCTCGGTATCATTTACGTAACTCCTTTCAGATGTAAAGCGTTCAGATAGAATTCAGAATCGTGGGCGGTTGTTGCTGAACCAGACCGCAGCCGGGACATTTCGGATCGTCAAAATCATGGAGCCTGCCGCAACACGGACATTTTGCCTGCGGTATGAACATTTCCGTTTCTCCGCAGACGGCGCAGGTATTGGAATATACAGAAACAATGCTGCCGCAGGCGCCGCATTTCTTTGCAACGATAGCATCGGACTCGTCGCTGTTCAGGTCTGCGTCCCTGTTTTGGTCTTCGTCCGTATAATCGGAGATGCTTTTTGTTGAGAACAATTCTATTTTTCCGCATTGCGGGCAGACGAAAATATCTGCTTCAAGCCTGCCGGTGAATACATAGCCGCCGCGAGCAAGAAAATGCTTATCCCCTAACAGAAATCCCTCGTGTTCGAGTAAATACATTTCGCTTTCACATCGAAGACATTTCAACTTTTTCTGTCCCATATTGCTCTCCCGGCGCCGATCAATAGAACGTTGCCACCTGATCCTCAGGCGGGTCGGTCCTGGTTGCCTTTATCACATTGAAGATAGGGCCTTTTTTGCCGTACAGCCGTGAGAAACGGACGTCGATCTCAGCTTCAATATCATACCAGAACGAATTCTCTACGTCCACGCCGTACGGGAGCTTTGATACCAGCGCGCAGTATTGGATATCCTCTACGCAGCAGGTCATGATGTGTCTGCCGAGCGCGCAGGTCCGGTCAGGGAACTTGCGGTCAACGGCGGCCAGAGCTTTGAATTTTACCTTTTTGCCTTTATATTTTTCTTTTTCTTCGGTCAGGTCTCTGTAAAACAGGGCGAAATCCCGGTCTTCGATCACGATCAGCGGCGCATTGATATCAAACGGCAGCGGGTCTTCGATCTCGTCCGGCACCAGCCTCCCGCTCGCGTACTCATATAAGATATCGGTACGCCGCGAGATCCCGCGCACCA
>JAEEGL014964379.1_pt1 | contig 13133 bp, 5 predicted proteins | sample 9134231 | NCBI WGS metagenome assembly JAEEGL01 (sample SAMN16246548, study PRJNA631951) | gut metagenome | biome: gut microbiome; feature: rumen; material: fiber-attached | host: Bos | place: Iran: Karaj | collected 2018-10
AGAGTATCTCACCATGTCTTACTGCCTCGACCACAACATCCCTCTGCTGGGGTTGTGCCGGGGTATGCAGATGCTTGCTGTGGTCTCGGGAGCGCCGCTCATTCAGGACCTTGGCCAGTATTTTGCCGCGCAGGGCAAGGAATACCATTACCAGCATCGTGCCCCGCGAAATGAGCGTGGCGAACGCCACTACACGCCCCACGATGTGACGATGACCGACACCACCTCCATTCTTAGTCGCACTGTTGGACTTGCAAGATTTTCACTTTGTCGAGAACCATTTGACCCTATTATCCGCAATGTGCCCTCGTGGCACCATCAGGCATGTGGCGATGTAACAGGCACACCGCTCAAGGTGACAGGTGTCACAGTTACAGATGGCATACCTGTGATTGAGGCCATAGAACGCACCGATGTGAGTTTTGCCCTTGGTGTTCAGTTTCACCCCGAAGAGGTCGTGCGCCTGAACCTCGATGGCGAGGACGCTGCCACCCGCTTTATGTCGCTCAAAGAGGGTCTCGCCTACTTCCAGCTCCTCATCACCCAAGCCGAAAAGATGAAAACCACAAAACGCTAAAATTGACACTTTTTCCTGAGAAATCATGTGTTTGATAGGCGAATACAAAAATAAGCCAAAGCATAATTCTAGATTTGATGGTGATTTCAAGATTATACTTGATGATTTTGTCTATTTTTGGTACATTATTACATTTTTTCTTCATTTTTTTCAATGAATATGATGATTATTAAGTATATTTGTGCTCATAATGCAATGACTTAGAAATGGAACGTAAATTGTTAAATAGAATTCGAATTGTCTTGGCAGAAAAAGACATGACCAACAAACAACTTGCAGAGCTTGTAGGAAAAGATCCCGCTGTAGTATCCAAATGGGTTACAAACACCACACAACCCAACGTAGAAACCCTAATCCAAATAGCTAAAGTGTTAGAAGTTAGCACAGATGATTTACTTAGAATGGAATAGGTTAATTTGACTTTGATATTTTGCACTATGTTCTACAAACTTATAGAAAATAAACGCAATGAATGGCTTGCATCTGATGATTGTACTATCAAAGACATTCTCAAGTATATTGAACAACGCGGTATGATGCGTGATGCTCAAATAGAAGCCATCAAAACATATTTGTTTCTCAAAATTGCCTGTAAGAATCAGCCCCTTTGGAAACTTTTTGTAAATGGAGTCTTTAATGATACCAATCTTGAAGAGGTTGAACTAACAGAAACAGCACGATACATTTTAAGTAGAAACAAAGCTGCTGTAGCATTATTCCAATATTCACGTCTAAAAGATAAGAAAGGTAAACAATTGGCTCCAGAATTGGAATATTATATAAAGCATAATGCTAGTAAGATAGATTACGAAGCTGTTTTCAAACAGATTTTTTATGGCGTTAATTACCCTGATGATTTGTTTAGTTTACCAATGGGTGCGGGAAAGACCTATCTGATGGCTGCTTTCATCTATCTTGATTTATATTTTGCCCAAAACGAACCCGATAACCCATGTTTTGCCCATAACTTTATGATAATGGCGCCTTCGGGCTTGAAATCATCAATCGTACCTAGTTTGAAACACATCAAGGATTTCGACCCTTCATGGATTATAGCAGAACCAACAGCAACTCAATTGCGTCAATTGATTAAGTTTGAAATTCTTGATGAACAAAAAACCGCTAACAAAAGTAATCGCATCAAGAATCCAAATGCACAGAAAATAAATAATTATCAACCTTTGGAGGATTTGATGGGGTTAGTTGCCATCACCAATGCTGAAAAAGTCATTTTAGACCGACTGAATATAGATAATGATCCGTCTCTTTTCTCGAAAGAGGAGTTGAAACGAATTGAGTTGGCTAATGAACTAAGAGAAATCATAGGCAATTTGCCAAATTTGGCCATCTATATTGATGAAGTGCATCATGCTGCCGATGGAGAAATCAAGTTAAGGCAGGTGGTTAATCAATGGACTAAAAATCACACATTTAATTCGGTGCTTGGTTTCTCTGGAACACCCTACTTGGACAGTGCTGAGCGTTTAAACCTCTCGAATGAATTTTTCGTCAAGAACACAGACCTTGCCAACGTGGTTTATTACTATCCTTTGATTGATGGAATCGGCAATTTTTTGAAAATACCTGATGTGAAGTTCTCCGATAATAATACAGAAACGATTGTCACTAATGGTGTCAAAGAGTTTCTAGACAAATATCGTGATACAGAATATGCCAACGGAACTTGTGCGAAATTAGCCATTTATTGCGGACAAATAGAAACATTGGAAGAGAATATATACCCCCTTGTTGCAGAGCTTGTGGCTTCATACGGATTGAATCCCACAGATGTTATTCTAAAATATCATGGTGGGAATAAGTTGTATCCTCAGCCAGAAGGTTCCGAAACAGAGTTTGCATCTCTTGACACATCCATTTCCAAAAAGAAAATTGTGCTTCTTGTGCAAATTGGTAAGGAAGGATGGGATTGCAAGAGTCTTACTGGTGTCATCTTGCCCCAGAAAGGTGTTTGTCCCACTAATATGGTGTTGCAGACCTCTTGCCGCTGTTTGCGTCAGGTCGTGAAGAACAGTCAGGAGACTGCCCTAATCTGGCTTAACAAATTCAATGCTGAGAAGCTGAATCGCCAGTTGCAACAGCAACAGAATATTACCCTTAAGGAGTTTAGCGGCAAGTCTTCATTGGGGCCAAACCTGATAGACCGCTTCTCGCGAATGGAGCGTATGCAAGTGCCAGCAATAGACTTTTATCAGCTGAAGGTCAGCAACGAAACACTCATCATCAACGATGCCAATGACCCCGCACAACGATTGCAAAGCGAGGACATGCTGGCTCTGGCAGATATTTCCCTGATTCATCAGCAGGATATGGAATGTAATCTGATTGCTTCTGTCGAGCAGGAGAACAAAGAGGAAGTGAATACATCCTTCCAGTGGTGGCTCCGCCAGATAGCCAAAGAGAGTTTCGGAATGCTAAAAGTAACTGACTTGAAAAAGTGCGAAGTAGAGCTGCAATCTATCTTTGCAAAGATTACAACAAAGAAGGATGGTGTGTTGATTGAGAACCGAAAGTACGATCACCAGCGCATCCGTTCGCTTATCCGTCAGGCATTTGCCCCTCAGCGAGACTTTACGACGAAAGAGGAAATTCTGCCCAAGCAAGCCAGTTTGTTGCAGATTGAGCGACTGACATCGCCTGTTGAGGACAGTGAGAAGTTCTTCCCCGACCAGCAGGCCGTCCATGAGATTATGGAGTGGGACGAGAAACCTCCTCGGCAAGAGTTGACGGCAGAGCAGAAGGCTAAGATAGCAGAATTGGAGGAATTGGGAATAGATGTGTCTGCACTCCGTAAACCCCAACCTGACCCGCATCCAGAGCGTAGCCAGACTTATCACTATTTGCCTTACCGTTTCGATAGCGGTCTGGAGAGAAAATTTCTGTCTCAGGAAGTTCTTCCGCTGATTAAGGAAAAGGCTTTGGAAGTCTATTTCAATGGCGACGATACGCTGACAGATTTCAAGATAGACTGCTATAAACGAGTAGGCAACAATTGGCGATATATAGGTAGATACGTGCCCGACTTCCTGTTGCTCAGCCGCAATGAACAGAAGCAAATAGACAAGGTTATCATTATCGAAACCAAGGGCGAGGGCTTTGCCGCCAAGTTCAAGGACAGGCTCGACTTCATGTCAGAGTTTGTCAAGAAAAACAACGATAAGTTCGGCTACCAGCGTTTCGACTTCCTCTATTTGGAGGACACCAATAACCCAGAGCAGCGTCGTCAGAAGACCCTTGCTGCCATCAAGAATTTCTTTAACTTGTAAATTTACAAAGCTATGGCTATTAAATATATTCCCTTTTTCCCAAATACGCTTGAAGGACAAGCAGTTTTAGACAATTTTGTGCGCACCAAGCGCATGCTTCGTTATCGTGACAACGATCAAGTGATAGATCGCGTGCAGCGAGGAATGCCCCTCTATGAGATGGAGTTGAAAGAGCAGATAGGTCAAAATCCCAACAATCTCGTGATTCGTGGCGAGTGCCTTTCTGCTTGTGCTTATCTGAAGGATAAAGGTATTCAAGTAGATCTTGTCTATATTGACCCACCCTTTGCCAGTGGTGCCGACTATGCCAAAAAGGTATATATTCGCCGGAATCCCAAGGTGGCAGCAGCCATTGCCCAGGCAGAGAGCGAACTTGACATTGAAGATCTCAAAGCCTTTGAGGAAAAGATGTATGGTGACATCTGGAATAAAGAGAGTTACCTTAATTGGATGTACGAGAACCTTATGGCAATCAAGAGCATCATGAGTGATGAAGCAAGTATCTATGTGCATCTGGACTGGCATATTGGGCATTATGTGAAAATTCTGCTAGATGAGATTTTTGGTGAAGACAACTTCAGAAATGAAATAGTTTGGCATTATACTAACAAAATGAGTGGGACGACAAGTCCCCATGATTTTGTATGTGAACATGATACTATTTTCCGCTACTCTAAAAATTCTGAGTATTTATTTAATGTGGTTACAGAGGAAAGAGATGAACCCGTTATGCAGAGTAAGCGAGTAAAAGTAGATGGTAAAAACATGCGAGCCCGTGACGCAGAAGGTAATATCATCTATGAAATATCAACAGAAAAAAAGGTTAAAGATGTATGGGAAATACCATATATTGCTTCCACTGATTCACAACGTGTTGACTACGCAACTCAAAAGCCAGAAGCTCTATTAGAACGAATTATTAAAGCCAGTTCAAACGAGGGTATGCTAGTTGCAGATTTCTTTGGGGGCAGCGGCGTGGTAGCGACTGTTGCAAATAAGTTAGGGCGCAACTTCATTCACTGTGATATTGGTATAAACAGCATTCAAACAACAAGAGACCGTTTGATGGCAAATATGGCCGAGTTTGAAGTCTTGGAAATTAAAGACGGTGTGTCACTTTATCGAAATCCTGTTCAGACAATGGATAAATTGAGGAGTCTTATTAAGGGGCTGCGCAACGAAGATGCATTGGATAAATTTTGGGAGGGCAGTATCGTGGATACCAAATATGGTATGATGCCGGTTTATCTTCCTAATTTAATGGATAGCACTACCCGTTTGCTCGATAAACCACTGATGAACCGAATCATCCGCGAGGCTTTGCCAGACTTGCCAGATAATACACAGCGTGTCATCGTCTATTACATTGACATCACAGAGCGTGATGAGATAGAGCAGTTTATCAAAGAAGAAAACACCCATACAACGATTGATATAGAGTTGCGTGATTTGAAGCAAGTTCTTGACGAGGTTGTAGTTGAAGACGAATCCGAATGGGACGTTATAGAAATGCAAGATTCCCTTTTGGGTGGTTGGAAGGTGGAAATTAAGAATTTCCATAGTGACCGTGTGCTTCGTAAGATAGAGGAAGTAAATCTGAAAGCTTTTCAGCAAGCTCTTCAGCAGAAAGCAAAAGGCAAGGAAAAGGAATTCAAACCTTTGCAGATTAGTGATGAGGGCCTTGAAACCATTGAATGGATTAGTCTAGACTGCACTAGTGCCAACAAACAGGATATTTGGCACAGCGATGCAGAAATTAAAATAGACCGTTTCGGGTACGTCATCCGTGATGGTTTGAAAACTAAAGATTTCTGGGATGCCACTATTAAGTGTAATAACAAGCCCCTCCGTATGAAAATTCGTAACATCTGCGGTGACGAAACAATTTTTATTTTGTAATAAGATACCTCCTGTCATGGAAAAAAAAGAAAAAGACATATTAATAGAATTAAGAGAGTGCTATGATAAAGGCCTCGTTTCTGCCCTAGTTGGAGCTGGTTTCTCCAAGAATGTATCCAATTTATTTCTTTCATGGGGAGAACTACTTCATGACATGATAGGTGAATTATATGAAATAGATATAAAAAGGAACTATGACAATTACCTTCATCAGTCATTCGGCGTTATACCAGATCCCAAGTCTAAAGAAACACTCCAAAAAGAGTATATTTCAGAAATATGTAAACACGAAGATTATTTAGAATTAGTTTCTAAGTACATCCAGAAGAAAGGGATTAGGGAGTCGTTGGAAATATATATAGAAAATAGAATTCCATATGTAACTTTTAATGCAGATGGTAAAATCGTCTTAAAAATTGGGAATCAAGAAAAAGAGCAAATATCTGATGTCAAGTTTTCTGCTCATAAAGAACTTCTATTATTAAACAAATTACAAAACATTTATACTACAAACTATGAGAACTTGATAGAGTTTACAATTGATTTGTTAGGATTAGGCATAAAGGATGCACCAAAGATTGTACGAAGTGGGCGTGATTTGTCTGATAATATAAGGAATAGAAATGTTATCAAAATCCATGGAAATTTGAGGGAGGAATCAAGGGGAAAAATTTATTTCGATGGCGATAATAAACTCCAATATATTATTGCCAAAGAAGACTATGATACATATAAGGAAAAGCATGAAGCATTTAGTTCATTGATGAGAATCGCAATGCTTCAGGGGAAGTTCATGTTGTTAGGTTTTTCTGGTACAGATGCTAACTATAAAGGATGGGTAACATGGATGAGTGATGTTCTTGAGGGTGAAAGTGATGATGTCACTAAAATATATATTATCGATATAAGCGGAAAAGAAACTCCGCTTGATCTGCAATTATATTATGATAATCATCATACTAAAGTCATTAATCTTATAAATGAAAAACGACTTAGTTTTATCGGATTTGAAAAACATGATATAATTGCAATCTTGCAACGACAAAAGGACAACAAACTAGACAATGATACTAAACGTGATATATTGACCAAGTTCTTTGCTTTCCTTAGAACAGGTGTTCTTGAAAACGAGGAATTTATAAGCGGAGATTCTTCTGCAGATCCAGACAAGGTAAAAGAAGGAGAAGTAAAATCTGTTGATACACAAAATGTTTTAACTTTAAAAAATGCCATATCAGATTCATATGATTATAAAAAGCTATGGCAGGAAGCATCATCAAAGATAAATGATGATATTATTAATGATATTGCAGCAAGAATTAGGGATGCTAAACCACAAAATAGATTCCCTAAAGTAATCTATAATCAGGATTATATTATAGATAATATAGTGCGTAAATCTACTCTTAATGGTGCTGATGCGTATCTTCTGGCTTTGGCTATTGACGAGTGTGGACTTAATCCGCATTACTACTCCAGATTAATAAAAGATTATGATGAGTTGAACAAGTTGCCTCTTTGGAATCTATTAAAATTAAAGGAGGAAACATTAAATGGTAAAGACACGAAACTTACTGGAACGGATGATGAGATTATTTATGAAAACGTTCAAAGGAGTCTTTTTCATCTTGATTTCAAAAAAGCCAATAATACTATTAAACGCTGGAAACCTAAAGATTATTTTATCGTACTGAAAGCCATGAGGCTTGCTGCGCAAAATGATAAATGTGATAAAGCCTTCAAGTTGCTTTCAGACTATATTGAAAAGGAAGACAATTTAAGTACAAAATTATACGCAATGCAAATTGCTAACTATATTTCCAACAGATATCCTTGGCCATATGATACAGAGATATTATATCAATATGGAGTGGATGGTATTGGGGATATGTTGAACTTTATGATTCAGCAATTGAGAGGAAAGGTTGAGGCCCCCAAACCACGTGGGTGGATTGGCTCAACAATGAATTTGGGTGGAAGCCATCCGAAATATGAGAAGAGTTTAAGGATACTTCGATATATTTCTGATTGTGGGTTGTATGTCAATTTCGGCTTTACTTATTTTTTTGATAAAGCTAATTGGTATCTTGTATTCCAAAACCTATACGAGGAATTCCCATATCCTTGTTTCTTCTATTCAATTCAATATAATGATGAGGGGTTATTAACTAGGATTGGCCAGGATTTTGCCTATTCCCCAAAACTATGTGACTTCAACCAAGATATTCTTCTAAGGTCAATAAAAGCCTATGGTGATTGTAATACTCCTAAAATTTTTCTTAAGGGTTTGCTGAGTATCATTGGGCCAATGTATCTTGCAGTTGATGAAACAATTTGGTTTGAAGCATTCAATAATAATATTTTCAAAAAACTAATTGACAATTTCAACAAGTACAATCGTTCTGATTTACTTATAAAGAACATTAAGTATGCGTTAGTTAGTTTACGTTGTACGAACAATATTAAGTATGTTTTGGAGATACTTCTGAATCATTATTGTGATAATTGTGAGCTGGTAGATAGTTTCATTCAATATGATTTGCACATAAAGTGTTTACGGGGAGAGGAATTGGATTCTGTTTGGAGAACGATAAAAGGACTTATTTCACAATTTCCAACTGTTGATATATCTGGGCTTGTCTTTTTCATGGAGGAAAATGAAATAATAACGAAAGAACTTGAAGATTTGTTTATGGATAATTTCATTAATGCAAATGAAAAGGAACTACCTCAGAGTCGTTCATCATCATTATATTTATGCCTTCTTGCAAAAAACAATCCTGATGCCATGAAGAAGGCGAAAGAACTATTGTTGAGGCATGATATATGGCATTGTGGTGTATTGGATGATGGAAGAGGTTGGTCTAGCCCCAACTATTATCGGCTTAATAAATTAAAGGACATCTTGGAATGGACTGATGATGAGTTTGAATACATATCTAATAATCTGAGAGAAAACATCAATAAATATAACCAAAGGCACCAAATCTTGCATGAGGAATCTTTCATGCGAAATGTGCAAGTAGAATATTTATCGGATGTTCTCAGGTTTATTGATGGATTAAGTAATAAAAGAAAAGATTCTTTACGAGATATTAGAGAAACAGTTGAGGAATTACTCAAAGAACGAATTTCTTATACAAATCTAATTGAGGGAATGCTTTCAGAACAATCGGGAGATGCTGATTGTGCGATGGATGATGTTATACAAGGTATTGTTGTCCAGGGATTAAACAAATATATTGATGAGTTTAACTTCATTTTAGATAGGGCGATTTTTGGAAACGGTCAAATAATTAATGCAATATTACACAAAATAAGAATAGTGGTTCAGAATTGTCCTGATGAAATAAAATCTGAAAGATTGTGCTCAAAATTGCATACGATTTTGGCTATTTACAAAGGAAAATGGAATACTTTCCAAGAATTTAAGCCAGCTTGGTCGTTTAATCATTTATATGTTATAGCAGAGTTTTTGAAAGAAAATGGTTTTGAAGATTCCGACGCGATTAAGTATTGGTTAACCGATTCTTATATTATGAAATTCATTAGATTATAAAATAAAATGTGAGGGTTATTCTTGTGATGGTTTTATGCAAATGACATAATACCAGCGAACTGTGATCTGCTCACTGAAGAACAGAAAATAAGAAAGATTGGCAACATGTTGTCTGCATTGAAGAAGAAAGGTGTCATTAAACTAACCGAAAAGAAAAAGTGGGTTTTAGTCGAAGTTTAGTCGAACTAATGATTGCAATATGATTATAGCTCCCTGAGAAACAGGAAACTAGAGCGTTTAATAAGCGTTTGTTTAGTCGAACTTAAGACTTGGAATTTAGTCGAAGTTATGATATATTTCGTTTGTTATAAAACAAGAAAATAGATGCTTTTTGATGTGATTTCGCATTTTTTTTGTAAGTTTACACCCTAAATCATCGATATAATTCCATGTTTATGGACGAACATAAACTTCCTCATCCGCTCATAGCCAGCATCCCCATTGTGGTGCTTATTGCCCTGCTGGGCGTTTCCATCGCCCTCTTCGGCAGCGACTCGCTGAGCGGTGGCAGCCAGATTTCACTCATCATTGGCATGGCGGTGTGCGTACTCATCTCCATGATTTTCTATCGTGTGCCCTGGAAGGCGTTCGAGAAACAGATGCAGAAGACGATGGGCGGCATCTTCGTCACCCTGCTCATCCTGCTCTCGGTGGGTATGCTTGCCGGATCGTGGATGATTAGCGGTGTAGTGCCCACACTCATCTACTATGGCGTGCAGATTCTCTCGCCACAGTTCTTCCTGGTCACTGCCTGCATCATCTGCTCGCTTGTGTCGCTGTTGTCGGGTAGTTCCTGGACCACCATCGCCACCATTGGTGTGGCGCTGCTAGGTGTGGGCAACGCACTGGGCATCTCGCAGGCCTGGACTGCTGGTGCCATCATCTCGGGGGCCTACTTCGGCGACAAGATGTCGCCCTTGAGCGATACCACCATCTTGGCATCATCCACCACGCGCGTCGACATATTTGTGCACATCCGCTACATGATGCACACCACGGTGCCGGCGTTGGTCATTTCGCTCATTATCTTCTTCATTGCCGGATTGGGACACACAAGCACCACAACCCTCAATATCGAACAGTATACCAAGGGGTTGGAATCAACCTTCAACATTTCGCTGTGGACGCTGCTCGTGCCATTGCTTACCGGTGTGCTCATCGCTCGCCGTGTGCCCTCGCTCATCGTACTCTTTGTCTCGTCGATTATGGCGGGCATCATGGCGCTCATCCTGCAGCCGCACATTCTCACCACCATTGCCGACGATGCTTCGCTCACCTCGGTGGCAGCCGTTACCAAGGGCCTCGCCATCACCTTCTATGGCGCTACGGCCATCGACACTGGTTTTCCTGCACTCAACGACTTGGTTTCGACCGGTGGCATGGCTGGCATGCTCAACACCATTTGGCTCATTATCTGCGCCATGTGCTTTGGTTCGGTGATGGTGGCAAGTCGCATGCTCGAGAGCATCACGCGCTGCATCATCAGGTTTGTGCACAATCGTTTCAGCACGGTTGGCTCCACCGTGATTACCGGCCTTTTCCTCAATCTCACCACGGGCGACCAGTTCATCAGTATTGTGCTCACCGCCGATATGTTCAAAGCTGTATATGGCAAGCAGGGCTACGAACAGCGGCTGCTGAGCCGCACCACCGAAGATGCCGCTACCGTCACCTCGGTGCTCGTGCCCTGGAACACCTGCGGCATGACGCAGGCCACCGTGCTGGGCGTGCCCACGCTCACCTATTTGCCTTATTGCTTTTTCAATTTGCTATGCCCCTGCATGACGCTCCTCATCGCCGCCCTTGGATGGCGCATCAAGCGCATCCCACCATCGTCCGAAATCACTCCTGAAGCCGAACCCGACTTGGGTTGAATTATAATCTTTCCCTCATCGGTTTATGATTCCATTGTCAGTGTCTCTTAAATTGATGGTTTTATCGGCCGACTGATGTTTTCGGCCTCGGCTTAATCGCCATGATATGTTAAGCGATAAACTGTTGCCGCTATCTCTATCGTTTAAGACGAGGTGCTTGTAAAGATTCCGATTTAGAATCTCGCTCTCAGAAACCTTGTAGTTATTGATGAAAGGATTTGACCATGTGAGTGAGAATTGCCAATCCTTATAGCTGTACGAGCATTGTAAGGTCGTATAAGCTCCGCTATATCCCTTTGTTTCGCCCTCTAAGAAGCGAAAGCCATTGTTTGCATAAGCCAGCAAAGTGAATTTTCCGAGATAGGCTGTGACACCAGCCGAATAGAACCACGATGTGTAACAATGCGTATAGTCAAAGCCATAGTTGAAGCAACGCATCATTCCTCCGTTTGCATTAATCTGTAGTTTATTGGGGCTAATCCAATAACTTGCGTATGCCATTGCATTCAATACATTAATAGCTTTCTGATTGATCTGTGTATAGATAAACTTGTCGTCGGCCGTACGCTCATAGAGTGCCATATTGGGTTTGTCGCAATGTCTGTAGAATCCTTCTGCAAATGTGCTCCATCTGTCATTGTTATACGACAGGCGCAATGTGTGTTCAATGTCTCGACTCGGCTTGAGATCGGGGTTGCCCACGGTATATTCCATGCTGTTTGTCTGAATGGTGGCATCGCTGATCATGGCAATACGCGAAGCACGGTCTTTCATCTCGAAGGTATAGCTTAGTTGCATCCCATTCATGATATTATAAGCCAGCGTTGCCTTCGGGCGGAATGTCCAAAAGTCGTAATGATGCTCATTCTGATTGTAGTGTATGTAGCTTGCTCCCAAACCAAATGAATAGCGTAAGTCCTTGAGTGAGCCTTTTATCTCGCTGAACGCATAGACATTATTCTGCTTCAACTCTGTCAGGGCGAAAGCGTCGCCCATATAATCATTTTTTGTGTATTTGTAGCGATAGTTTGCTCCTGCCGATATCGTGAATGGTTTCAGTTGGTTTTCGTAGACTATTTCAGATAATGCCGAGACCGTCTTGCCATTCACATCATATTGATAAGGTGCTCCCTCATCGTAATAATTGCTGCTTTTCGTGGCAATGTATGTGCCAACAGCATTTGCCGTGATTGACTGACGCGGAGTGAGTTGGCTGAAGAAATACAAGTCAAGGACAGGAGAATTAGAATGGGCACTCTCTCTGCTAATTGAGCTATATCGCTTTGCGCCATCTATAATGTCCTTGATTGAATGATTACCTGGAGTCTTATTCAGACTCTCACTCAAAGATGCCTGAAATACAAATGCTGTAGAATCTGCCAGATTGTAGGTCAGCTTCATGTCATGGCTGTGTGCCTTTCTGAGGGTCTCGACATCTTCACGCTCTATAGTGTGGATGCCACCATCATTCAAGGTATATTCAGCCCATTCAGTTGCCCGCATTCCATTTAACTTATAACCACTATAATTGTAGGAGACAGTAAACTCGCTTTTCTTATGGTTCCATTTACCATATACTGTACCATCACCTTGCCAAGAAGTGAGGTTGGGAGTAATGTCAACACCTATCGTGTAACCTGAGTCCTCGTGCTTGGTGATAATGTTGATGACATAGGCCACACCTTCACCATAACGCACACCGGGATTGTCGATGAAGTCTATTTTGCTTATGAGTTTGGGATCAAGTGCCAGCATTTCCCCTTTGTCGACGATGATACCATTGATTCTTAGTTGCACACTGCCTCTGCCATCTATTGCAGTTATAGAATGTGTTACACCATCAATTCGGAGGTTGGGCAATGAGAGTTTCTGAAGAAGGCTATAACCGTTGTTTGAGGCGCTCTTTTGGGCAACAGTGGGGTAAAGCATTTGTCCGTCGG
>JAEEGL015691755.1_pt1 | contig 13133 bp, 15 predicted proteins | sample 9134231 | NCBI WGS metagenome assembly JAEEGL01 (sample SAMN16246548, study PRJNA631951) | gut metagenome | biome: gut microbiome; feature: rumen; material: fiber-attached | host: Bos | place: Iran: Karaj | collected 2018-10
AAGCAGCTAAAGTAGGTATAGATTTTTTTGCTAATGAAATAGATTATTATAAAAATAAATCTAAATCTAATGAATTATAAAGATTAGAGAAATCTAGTCTTTTTTTGATATAATGAGTTTGGTATAATGTGAATGAGAGTTGATTTTATGAAACTATCAGAATTAAGAGTAGTTAGTGATAATGTAAATATAGATGATTATTTATTTCTATATAAATATGTAAGAGAAAATATGGAACATCCAGAATGGCTAGGAACTTTTACTAGAGATGAGATAGAAGATATATTAAATATCGGTGGAAAAATATGGATGTATTATGATAAAGATGATCCTGTATGTTCGGTATTCTATATTCCAGTATCAAATAAATCATTAAAAAAACACAATGTTGAATATGATGAAAGTGTTACTGGAAGTTTAGGACCAATCATGGTAAGAAAAGAATATGTTGGTAATGGACTTCAAACTGCTATGTTAGAAGCATTAAATAAATATGTAAAAAGTATTGGTAAAACTCATATGTTTACTAAAGCTCATTCGGATAATATTTATTCCATTAGAAACATTATTAAAGATGGTTATAAAGTTGTAGATGAATATGTAAATGAAAGAGGTCCAATGAGTGCCTTTATTAAGTAGAAAAGACTAGAGAGATCTAGTTTTTTATTTACACAAATGAAAGTTTTTAAACATTATAAAAATATGTATGATATAATAATTGTAGTGCTTTTAAAGTCCAAGAAGGTGGTAATAAAAGCATGAATATTTATAGAAAAGGAAGTGTATGTGATGGCAAGGAAAGGTCACAAAGTAAAAGATGTAACGGGGTTACAAAATGTTATGTTTGATTTAAAACCAAACAGAAGCGAGGCAGAAGTATTTATGACTGCTGATATTGATGTTACTGAATTTGTTAAGTACATCAAAAAAATGAAAGAAGAAAATAAGGATATAACATATTTTCATGGGTTTGTTCATTTGATGGGAAAACTAATTTATAAGTATCCAAAATTGAATAGATTTGTTCAAAATAGAACTTTATATGAACATGATGATGTATCAATAGCTTTTGTTGCAAAGGCAGAATTCAATGAAAAGAGTGAAGAATTCTTAACATGTTTACCAATAAAAGAAAATGATACAATCATAGAAGTATCAAATAGTATAAAAGAAAAGATAGAAAAGATTAGAGATAAAAATTCAACTATAAATACAGATGGAGCTAATAATGTAGTAGATAAACTAGGTCATCTATGGAAACCATTAAGATCTGCTTTAATGGGATTATTAAAATGGTGGGATAGAAAATTTGGTTTACCTGGAGCAATTGCTGATGAAAACATCTATTATAGTAGTTTAATAGTTTCTAATATTGGAACATTTAGAGTTCCTGGTATTTATCATAATTTAGCTAATTTAGGAACATCTTCAGGATTAATTGCTTTTGGAGATATTAAAGAAAATAATGGTAAATACACAATGAATATTGGAGCAACATTAGATGAAAGAATTGCAGATGGATTTTATTTCTGTAGAGCATTAAAAGCAATAGAATATCTATTTGCTCATCCAGAATTATTAATGGAAGGTGCTGCTAAAGATTTTGAAATTCCTGACAATGTTCATAAAAAATCAGATACAAAAAAAGCAAAGAAATAATTATAATTGACTAAACATATTGTTTAGTCTTTTTTATGGTAAAATATGAATAGGTGAATTAAATGAAAAACAAAGTATTAATGAGTTTTTTAATTATAGCGATGTGCATATTATTAGCTGGATGTGATTCAGATTTTATGTATGATTTTTATGTTATTCAATTAAACACTGAATATGAAGCAAATGATTGTATTAGTTGTTTAAGTAATTTGAATGCAGATGAACCATTCTGTTTAGATATAGGTAGAATAACAATTAACGAAAAAGAAGTTTCACTATTAGAAGCAATAAATGACAATTTATTAACAAAAGACGAACTAGATTGTTTAGAGCAACATAATGTTGTTAAGGATTATAGAATTCCAATGTTTTTATATAAAATTGGTGAAGCATTATGGCCAATTATTCGTTCATTATTCTATTGCTTATAATTTTTCTTGCATAATAGCAATGTTTGGTATATAATATTGAATTGCTTGAAAAAGGTGGAATTGATAATGAGTAGCGAAGATAAATATAGTGATACAGTAAAATTTGTAAGAGGATTAGTAATGGGAATACTAGATGAACAAAAAGAAAATAAAACATTACAAAAATTAAGATACTGTATGGAAAGATTAGAAGCATTTGAACCAAGTCAAAGACAAAAAATTTATGCAACTTTTGTAGGTGATGCTCTAGGAATATTAGATTCTCAAATATGCAAAGAAGAATGTCAAAATATGGGTCATAGTTATACAACATGGAAAAAAGTAGATTATACAGATACTGATGTTAGAGAAGATATTTATGGAGATGGAAGACAAGGAATCTGTGAACCTTGGGAATTACCAGATGCTATGAAAACATATATAATGCAACAAGAAACTAAAGAAAGATGGGAAAGACGTTGCGTTAGATGTGGACAAATGGAATATTCATATGTAAATCCATCAGAAATGGCATTAAATAGAAAACAATAAGATTAAGTGAATAACTTAATCTTTTTTGATATAATTGTATTGTTAAGTGGGGCGTATATATGTTAAGTAAAGAAATAAAAGAATTGAATCAATATTTAAGATTATCTTCATATAGAGACGGAGAATATATACTACATGAAGAATATCAAGAATTAATGGATATTATAAGTAGAAATCCAATAGCTAGAGAATTAGAAAACATAAGATATCAATATTTAGTAGGTAAAATGACTAAAGAAGAATATGATCAAACTTGTATGGGGCGTGTTAATCAATTAACATTAAAACAAAAAAATCATAGTAATGAAGGAGATGTTTTATGAAAGAAACAAGACATTTAGGTGCATATGGTTTAGTAATTAAAGATAATAAAATTGCTTTAATTAGAAAATCAAGAGGTGCTTATACTGGAAAACTTGATTTACCTGGTGGTAGTTTTGAACATGGTGAAAGGCCAGAAGAAACACTAAAAAGAGAAATAAAAGAGGAGCTTGGTGTTGATGTTAAAGATTATGAATTATTTGATGCTGAATCAGTTCTTGTTGATTGGACTCATCATGATGAAATGGAAAATATGCATCATATTGGAATATTCTATTTAGTTACTTTAAATGATGATAATGTTAAAACTGATGCAGATGGATTAGATTCATTAGGAGCATCTTGGTATGATATTGATAAGTTGACAGAAGAGGATGTATCTCCACTTGTATGGATAGAATTAAACAAATTAAAAACTAGGGAAATCTAGTTTTTTTATGATATAATTTAATTAAGGTGAATATATGACACTAGGACAATTAAGTTTTATAGAAAACTTTAATTCTTTAAAACAAAAGAATTAACAGATGAAGAAACTATAAGGAGATAAAATGCAGATAATAGAATATGAAAATAAGTATTTAGAAGATGTTAAAGATTTACTTGTTGAATTAGAAGAATATATTCTAACAATAGATAAAGATCATCTAGATCAACTTCATCCTGAATATAGAGATAAAATGGCTGTAATTGATTTAGAAGAAGTAAATAAACATGATGGTAAATGTTATATTGCTGTTGAGAATGATAAAGCAGTTGCAGTTATTATGGGAATAGTTGGAGAGTATGATGAATATGATTATTTAGATTATAAGTGTCCAAAAAGAGGAGTAATAACTGAATTAATCGTTTCAAAAAATGTAAGAAGTAATGGTTTAGGACAACAACTTATGAAAAAAATGGAAGATTATTTTAGAAGCATTAATTGTGAATATGTTGTTATTGATGTATTTGCATATAATGATTTAGCAATCAATTTTTATGAAAAACAAGGCTATCATACAAGAGGACTGTTAGATATTAAAAAATTATAAGGAGTGCAGGTAATGAAAATCAATAAAGAATTAAAAAAATATATAGAAGAAAAAGTATTTCCAGAATATGATAAAAATGAAAAAGGCCATAATATTGATCATATAAAATATGTTATTGAAAGAAGCTTTGAATTAGTTAAGGAAAATAAACTAGATGTTAATCCAGACATGGTATATGTAATAGCATCTTATCATGATATTGGTCATCATATTGATTCTAAAACACACGAAATAATATCTGCTGATATTATGTCAAAAGATGAAAACTTAAAGCAATTCTTTAATGATGAAGAATTAAAAACAATAAAAGAAGCTATTGAAGATCATAGGGCATCAGCTAAGGATGATCCAAGAAGTATTTATGGAAGGATTGTTTCTTCTGCAGATAGGAATAATAAAGTAGAAGCATGCTTATTTAGAACATATACATATGGTAAGAAATTGAGTCCTCAAGCAACAGATGAAGAATTATTTGAAAGAGCACATGGAGTACTGGTAGATAAATTTGGAGAAGATGGTTATGCTAAATTTTATTTTAAAGATACTCAGTATGAATCATTCTTAAAAGATATAAGAAAGTTATTAAAGAATAAGAAGAAATTTATTGAAACTCAAAGAAAATATATAGAAGATTTAAAAAGTAAAAATGAATTATAAGGAGTGATATTATGAAATATATAGGTACAAAAACAATAGAAACAGAAAGATTGATTTTAAGAAGAGTAACAATAGAAGATGCTATGGTTGCTTATGATAATTGGTGTAGTAGTGATAAAGTAGCAAAGTATGTAATATGGGATAAACATTCAAGTCCTGAAGTAACAATTAATTTGTTTAATATATGGGTAAATGAATATGAAGATGATCATACTTTTAGATGGATATGTGAATTAAAAGATACTCATGATTTGATAGGTACAATTGATGTACAAAAGAAATTTATTAATTATGGTACTTGTGAAATAGGATATTGTTATTCTGATAAATATTGGAATAAAGGATATGGAACTGAAGCATTAAAAGCAGTAATAAAATATTTATTTGAAGAATGTGATGCGGATACTGTATATGCTGAACATATGAGTAATAATCCTGCTAGTGGAAAAGTAATGCAAAAAGCAGGAATGAGATATGAAGGAGTGGTTAGAAGTAGAGTGATTGATAAAGAAGGTTTAAGAAATGATTTATTAAGTTATTCTATTTTAAAAAGTGAGTATTTTAATAATAAATAGACTAGAGAAATCTAGTCTTTTTTATGGTATAATTATTGTGTAAATAGTAGGTGATTTTATGATAGATGTTAAAGCAGATTATATGATGGAAATATTCATCCACATAGTTTACAAGATAAACTATGTTTTATAGTGGAAGTAATAATTAAGAAAATATGTTATAATTAATTAGAATAGAGGTGTGTTGATAATGAGTGAAAGGTTAAAAAAAATAATAATGTTTAGTTTATTTTTGTTTCCAACTATAGTATATGCTAGTGGATTCTTTAAAGAATTTGATATGCCAGTATATGCTGCTATATTTATGGAAGCATTTGTATCTATTCATATGTCTTTAGGAGTTTTAAAACCATTATCAGAAGTTATATCTCCAGAGAACAGTAAGAAGACTTTCTGGATATTGTTTGCTATTAGAGCAGCAATACTATTATTCTGTGATTTCTTTGTAACTACTGCAATAGCTATGGTAGACTTCTTTGGAGTATTTATTGGAGTAATGATTGTTGTTCCGATTGCAACAGCAATAGCAAAGAAAAAAGGAAAAATACCTACAGTATTTCAAACAATATCAATACCTGCTAAGACACCAGAGGCACCAACTGCTGTTACTGGTGTAGAACTTAAATGTGCAAAATGTGGAGGAGTTTTACAAGTTACAGATAAATTCTGTGGTTCTTGTGGAGCACCATTTGATGGAAATAATGTTGTGGTATCAGCAAAAGAAGGGGCTGTAATACCTCAACCACCAAAACAAAAAGTTTTACCATCTGCATTTGACCCAATGTATATATTACCAGAAGATAAATTAGTAGAATTATTTATAGAAAAAGAATTAAAAAAAGCTGGTGTTGAAAACTTAACATTAATACCAAGTGATGCTTTAAGAAGAAAGAATTTATTAAATGTTATATTTGCTATATTAGTATTTGTATTTGTTTCAATAATATTCTTTCATTTCCCAATATATACATATTTAGTTGGTTTAATCATATTATTAATATTTTCTATAATTAAAAACAGATTTAATATAATGAAGTATTTAGTAAAACAAGTTAAATCTAGACCTGGAGAAAAAATATCTAATATAGTTATGAGTGTTAAAAATACTTTTGTTGCTGATACTTCAAGAAAAACAGAGTTGGTTTATTTACTAGTAGCAGCTATTATACCTTTAATAATATTCTTAACACCAAAAATTATATATGAAAAAATTGATGGAGGATATGGTGTTAGATATTATATTTATGGTCTAACTAATATGACAAATGTTACTATTCCAGAAGAACATAATGGAGAAAACGTTATTAGTTTAAGAGGTAATACTTTTTCAAATATGCCATTATTAAAAACAGTAACTCTTCCAAATTCAATTAAGGAAATTAGAGGTCAAGCGTTCTATAATTGTTATAAATTAGAATCAGTAAAATTACCAAGTAATTTAGAATATTTAGGAGGAGGAGCTTTTGCTAATACTAAATCATTAGTAACAGTTGAACTTCCAAATACATTAACTTATTTAGGAGGAGAAGCTTTCTTAAATAGTTCAATTGAACATATTACATTATCTGAAAATCTAACTGAAATAAGAGGTAATACTTTTGAAAATTGTACTAATTTAATAAGTATTGTTATTCCAGATAGTGTAACTAGAATAGGTGGTCATGCTTTCTATGGGGACTCTAAACTTTCTAGTGTTAAGATAAGTGCTAATAGTAAACTATCTGAAATTGGATCTTCAGCATTTAGAAGATGTTCAAGTTTAAAAAGTATCACAATACCACAAAATACATCAGTTAATACACGTGCATTTAAAGAAAGTCCAACAAGTGTTCAAAGATATGGAAGAAGTTTATATAATTATTAATGGGGGATAAAATGAATTACAAATTTATACATTTACTATATGTTCCAACTATGGCTTGTAATATGGGGTGTAAATACTGTTATTTAGAAGATAATACAGTAGATGATAAAACAAGTTATAAGCCACTAGAAACTTTAGAATTTGCAATTAAAAAATTTAAAAAAAGTAATGTTGTTCCATTTAATATTTCACTTCATGGTGGAGAAGTAACAACATTATCAAAAAATGATTTTCATGATTTAATTAAATATATTAGTGAATATTATTGTAAAAATAAAAAGATAATAACAGATGCGGGATTTAAAATAGGATCTCCTCATATTAAAACTAATATGTATAATTTAATGAATCATATTGAAACAATAAAAGAATATAATGTTTCAATATCAGGTAGTTTAGATTTACCACTTTCTTTGCATGAAGAATATAGGGTTACTAAAGGTAATGAAAAGACTTTAAAAAGAATACTTGATAATATTGAATTGTTAAGGGATATTCCAAACCAAAAGAAAGTATCAGCTACAATATTTAAAGAACATTATGATCATATAGATGAAATAGTAGAAGATATAAAATTCTTACATAAAAATACTTGTTTAGATATGAATGATTTTAATTTCATGATTGGATTTGATTATAATTCAAATGGATTATTACATCATATGAGTGAAAAAGAACAAGTAGCATTTTATAAAAGAATGCATAAAGAATTTGATGGAACTGATTTAGATTATGGAGTAAATGGTCCATGGTTTGATGAGTTTGGACCAGATTATTGTACTAATTGTAATAATTGTGGAGAAAAGTTTTTCTTGCTTGAAAGAAATGGAGATATTTATTCATGCGTAAGAGGACAAAAAAATCCAGATTACTATTATGGTAATATCTATAAAGATAGTGTAGAAGAAGTATTAAATACTGCTAGAAATAAAATATTTATTAATCATAATAAACAACCATTTAGTGATGAATGTACTAAATGTGGATATTTATATTTATGCAAAACTGGATGTCCTTTTGTAAAAAATAATTATAATATCAGTAAGAGTTATACTTGCTTATTACAAAAAGAAATGTATAAAGATAGAAATTATAATAAAGATGAATATAATGATGAATTTGTATATGATTATGTAAGTAATATGCGTCTTGAAGATAATGAAAAATATTATCCAAATAGAAAGAATGGAGATTATCCTTCTTTAGAAGAAATAATTAATTTAGATAGTAATTTAAAATATATATATGATGATGATAGTTTTAAATTAAGAATAGATAATTCAGAATACAAATTATCATCACAAGTATTAAAAAAATCTAGGGATGTTATATATATAACTCCTAAGAGTAAAGTAGAAATATGGATGAAGAAACACATGATAAATGAAATGTGTGATTATCCAGAAAATAATTCATTATATATTATGTTACTTAGTGGAAACTTAGTAACATATGGAGATGAGAATAGAACAAAACAAAGACATGTTGCGACTCATCAAATATATAAAGGTGTTTTAGATAATGGACTTCAAGATGATGAATATTATATTTATGATATTTCTAATATGATAAAAGAGTATAAAACAGAGTATTCAGAAGAATTACCAAATAATATATTCTTTACAACTTCATCATTAAGAGATTATCATTATTTAAAACAAAAGAATAATGCATATTATCATATAGCAGCTATTAACTTGCCATTTCAAAATATTGAATTTTATTATATAGATAAGGAGTTGAAAAAATGAATAAAGAACCAGAAACTTATGAAGAACTAATAAGACATAAGAGATGTGTTGATCTAACAAAGCATTATGAACTATCAATGGAAGAGTTAGAACAAATTTATAATTTTTTAGAGACATATCCGCAAGCCATTATTTTTGGTAGTAGAGTTGGTTTAACATTAAAAGTAAGCGATAAACCAGAAGTACAACCAATAGTAATTAATGCCAAATGTATAGATAGCGCTATTGATGGACTTAGATTAAGTAATGTAGCTTTAACATTAATACCACATTATGTTCCTTCAAGTAGTGGAGGATATAGTGGAGGCTCATCATCTAATAATAACAATAATAACAACAATAACAATAATAATAACAACAATAATCGTTAGGAGGAGCTTATGCCTTTAATATCTGAAAACTCACAAAAAAATAAATTAAAAGAATATAGTATTAATATTAAAACTAAGTATATAGTTGGTAATAAAATATTAGAAAGAAATACTAATGATTCAGTAAATGATGATATTACTTCAGGAATTAGATGTGAAAAAGAATACTATCTTGGTAGTAATCTAGTTCATAAAGAAAAAGAATTTGATTCAAGAATTGAATATACTTTTATTTCTAAAGAAATGGAAGATAAAGAATATAAATGTCCTAACTGTGGAATGAAATCAAAAACAAAAGATTTTGTAGATGGATGTCCATATTGTAAGACATATTATAATATAGATTATACTGATAAAGATTTAGGAAGTAAGTATCATTATGATAGAGTTCTAAGAAATAATAAATATAGAATTATTACTGGAATAGTAGATTTAATTATAAGTATTATAATATGTTTCTTTTTTATAAAAGCAACATCTAGATCATTTAATGGAGTAGATATTGCTAAAGTATTTATATATGGATTAATATTATCTTTAATACTGTATTATTTCTTCTATATATTAGATGCTTATATTATATTAGGCCCAATTAAAAGATATAAAGATAGACAAAATCAAAAACAAATAGATTTTTGGAATAAAACTCAAATAGATAAAAAATCATTTTTCAACAACTTAAATTATGAAGTTAGGAAATACTATTATTCTAATAAAAATATAATAGATTTTGATATTATTGATTATGAAGAATTTAGTAGTTTTAATAAAAAAGATAATGAGTATGTTAAAGTATTAGCTGAAGTAAGAATAGTAACATATGAGAATGGAAAAATAACTTCAAAGTATTCTAAAGAAGAATATGTTTTTAGAAAGAATAAGAATGGTTCTATAGAATTAAATGAAGGAACTAATTTGATTAAATGTCATAATTGTGGTGCTTCAATTGATGTGACAAAAGGTAAATGCTCTTACTGTAATAGTGAAATTAAATATTTACAAGAATGGATTTTAGAAAAAGACTAGAGTAATCTAGTTTTTTTATGATATAATTACAATAGGTGAAAGATATGAATATGAATTATGATTATACTGCTTATTATAAGACTGAAGAAGAAAGAATAAAGGCTGTAGTAGAAGATATTTTAAAAGAATATCCAAATCTTGGTTCTTTAGCAGAAGATGCAGCTAAAATGGAAAAACCATTTGGAAGAGCACATGAGGATTATGATCAATTCAGTGATCAAGAAAATCATGTTAATAGATTAATTAACATTGTTATTGTTACTGAGGATAAACCAGAATTAAAAGCAGAATATGATAAAGCGTGTAGAGACTTATTAGAATACTACTATAGTTGGAAGACTAATTTTTCATATGCTAATCCAGAAGAACAATCAGTATATATCGTAATGCAAAGATATTTTGAACACCAAGAAGATAAGAGTAAACCATTAATGACTATTAATGATGCAGATATAATTAGAAGACAAAGATTAGATGCAGAAGATAGACAATGGAAATGGAAAAGAGATCATACTATGCAATATAACTATACAGCATATTATGAAACTGAAGAAGAAAGAATTCAAGCAATAGTAGCCGATATTTATAGAGAATATCCTAATTTAGGATTATTAGCAGAAGTAGCTGCTAGAATGGAAACTCCATTTGGAAGAGTACATGAGGATTATGATCAATTTAGTGATCAAGAAAATCATATAAATAGATTAATAGATATAATTATTGTTACAGAAGGAAAGCCAAAATATCAAGCAGAATATGATAAAGCATGTAGAGACTTACAAAGATATTATGCGAGTTGGGAAGAATCATTTACATATGCTAATCCAGAAGAACAAGCATCATATTTGGTTATGCAACAATTTGAAGCTCATTTAAAAGATAAAAATGTTCCACTATATACATATAAAGAAGCATCTCAAGAACAAGGCAAAAGAAGAAAACAAAAAGATCAACAAAGAAAAGCAGATATGTTAAGATATCAATATCCAAAATTAGGAGAACTTGCTGATGAAGTAATTAGACTAGAAGAAGAAAGTGGTATTTGGATTAGATTTCAAGAAAATGATATTATTAGACTTGTTTATATTATTAAGTTAGCAGAAGAAAAACCAGAATATGCAGATTTATATTATGAATCAATAACTCAACTTAATGAAATGTATGCTGATTGGTTAAAATATGAAACATCATATATGAGTGATGATAAACAATTAATAGTAGCAATGATGGAAAGATTAAATGAACATTTACAAAATAAGAATGTTCCAATCGCAACATTCCCTGAAATAAAAAAAGAACGTTTGGCACAAACAAAACCAAGTTTATAAAATAATAAAAGGCTAAATACTTAGTCTTTTTTTATGTCATATGTTATAATTAAATAGAAGCGAGGTATTGGTATGAAAAAACTATTTGGTGGAATAAATTTAACTTGGACTAAAGTGATTGTTATGGCTGTTGTAATAGCTATATATACAGCTGCATCATTATTAATACCAATAACAAGACATACATCATTTAGTGATTTAGGAGCTACATTTGAAGTGTGGATATTCTTTGGTATATTTATAATAATGAATAGTAAAACTGCTAAAGAATCAGCATTAAAATGTTTTGTATTCTTTTTGATTAGTCAACCACTTATATTCTTAATTCAAGATATAATTGATGGATCAAGATTATTTTCAGAATATTATACTCCATGGTTTATGTGGACTATTCTTTGTTTACCAATGGGATATATTGGACATTACATGAAAAAGAATAAATGGTGGGGATTACTAATTTTAACGCCTATATTAGCTTTATTAGGGTATCAATATGTATATTATTTACCTCAAGCAATTTATGCGTTTCCTAAGCATGTTTTAACTGTTATATTCTGTATAGTAACATTGATAATATATCCAATATATATTTTTAAAGACAAAATAAGAATTATCGGTTTAATTATAAGTATAATAATACTAATAGTAGCAACATTCTTTGGACTAAAAAGCTCTGATGGTTATAGTACAGATGTGCTTATTAGTGGTGGAAAATATACTTTTGACAATAATTGTACAATTACAGTGACAGGAAATAATATTGGAGAATTATCATTCAAATATATAGATACTATAGATGATTATTCCATTCATGGTGATTTTAAAAAGACAGGTGAAACTTCATTTATATTAGAATGTCCTGAATTTAAAAAAACATTTAATTTAGTCGTCAAACAAAACACTTATGAGATAAATGAAGTAGAATATGTGAAGTATATGGAGACAGCAATATTTATAGTATTTTGTTTATGTCTAATACTTATTCTAGCAAGTGCTTTATCTTATTTAGATCTAAGAATTCATTTAAAAAATGATAAAAAAATAGACAGAGAATATATGGAAAAGAAAGTTAAATTATTTATGATTTTAACTATAATAACAGTTGTTTTAGGATTAATAACACTGATTTTAAAAATAATAGAAATGTTTAAATAATGGGGGTATTATGGAAAATTATTATAAAAACATTAGTAAAGAATTAAAGGAATATTTTAATATATTAGAACCAAACTATCCAGTATGGCTAAATGATTATATAAATACAAAAGAATTATTAACACAAAGATATGTAAGTATTACATGCGGAACAATATATTCTGATTTATTTGAAAGTAATTTCTTTTATTCTAGTTTAGATCATAGTGTAGCTGTTGCATTAATAATATGGCATTTTACTAAAGATAAAAAACAAACTTTATCCGGTTTATTTCATGATGTTGCAACTCCTGCTTTTAAACATTGCATAGATTTCTTAAATGGAGATTATATGAATCAAGAGTCTACAGAAGAATTAACAACAAAGATGATTGAGGATTCTAAAGATGTAATGGATTTATTAAAAAGAGATAATATTAAATTAGAAGAA
>JAEEGL015963439.1_pt1 | contig 13133 bp, 11 predicted proteins | sample 9134231 | NCBI WGS metagenome assembly JAEEGL01 (sample SAMN16246548, study PRJNA631951) | gut metagenome | biome: gut microbiome; feature: rumen; material: fiber-attached | host: Bos | place: Iran: Karaj | collected 2018-10
TTCCGGAGGACGTCAGGGCTGGATCGGCGACAATCCCTTCACCTACCTCGCAACAGACAAAATAAGGAGTCTCGGCTGGGAATCAAAGTACACCATAGAAGAAAGCGTCCGAAGGACCGTCAGATGGCTTATGGACAACGAATGGGTATTTGATGTCAGAGAATAGGGACAGGAGTATTTCAATATGAAAACTATCATCATGGCCGGCGGAAAGGGCACCCGTATTATATCCGTTGCTTCAGATATTCCGAAACCCATGATACCGGTGTGCGGCAGGCCTGTTCTGGAGCATGCCCTCAATGTACTAAAAAGACAGGGTATTAAAGAAGTGACTCTGATCATTGGGCACCTTGGAAAAGTGATAAAAGATCACTTCGGAGACGGCAGCGGTTTCGGAATAAAAATTGATTACATAGAAGAAAAAGAACCTTTAGGCACCGGCGGAGCCCTTACCTTTTTCAGGGACTGTGAAGAGGATATCCTCCTTATCTTCGGGGATATTCTTTTTGATATCGACATTTCCCTTATGGAGAAGGCTTACCGTGCATCCGGGGCGGAGGTGCTGCTCTTCACACATCCGAATTCCCATCCCTATGACAGCGTGCTTGTTGAAACTGATGATGATAGCAGGGTTCTCAGGCTCATAACAAAGGAAGACCGCCGCGGCGACTACGAGAACAGAGTGAACGCAGGAATACATATCCTGTCTCCTGCCCTTATGAAAACACTGCCTGATGAGTGCGTAAAACTGGATTTTGACAGGGATATTATACGTTCAGCCATCGAACGCGGCAGGGTATATGCATACGATTCAACGGAATACGTACATGACATGGGCACTCCCGACAGATACGACAGTGTATGCCTTGATATGGAGAAGGGGCTTATATCTAAAAGAAACAGGATAAACAAACAGAAGGCCGTATTTCTGGACAGAGACGGTACAATCAATAAGGAAATCGGTTTTTTCAGCGATCCCGATAAAATGGAACTCTGTCCCGAAGCAGCAGAAGCCATACATATGTTCAATGAATCAGAGTATCTGGTGATAGTGGTCACCAACCAGTCCATTATAGCAAGGGGTGACTGTACGGTAGAAGGCCTGAAAGCAGTCCACAGGAGAATGTACCGGCTGCTTGGCGAAAAGGGAGCCTATGTCGATGATCTGTACTATTGCCCCCATCACCCGGACAGCGGCTTTGAGGGTGAGGTTCCCGAATTAAAGATTGAATGCGAATGCAGAAAACCGAAACCCGGAATGCTGATCCGCGCTGCAGAAGATCATAATATTGACCTGAGTTTCTCCTGGATGGTAGGTGACAGCGAACGAGATATGAAGGCCGGCGAAAACGCGGGATGCCGGACAATATTCTCCCCGGAAGGTCTTACAAAAGAGATCGCGGAGAAGATCCTGCAAAAAAAGTTTTGATTTCCTTAAAGGCATCCTCGATCTTCCCGAAACTTTCATACTTTCTCCTTTATATAAATATTTTTTTCCATCAATCCTGCCAAAGCCGGGGGATCAAAGGGATCAAAATAATCCACTGCTCCGTAGCCCGACAGTATCTCCCTTGCAAAGGGTGTATCAGCCGCTATTATGCGGGAACCCGCTGCCCTTGCTTCCGCCAGGGGAAGACCGTAGGTCTCGATATATGAAGGAAACAGAAGCACCGTCTTTTTATATAAGTCCATAAGAGTGCTCCTTTTTATCATACCTCTCCATTCTATCATATCGCGGCATTCTTTTGGAATCCTGAGCCAGGGCAGGTTTTCCTCCTTCTCGGTAAAGATCACCCTGACATCACGGATCTTTTTATCATAAAGAAATTTTAACGCATCGATTATACACTGATGGTTCTTATACAGGATATTACCGGCAGGGAAAATGAATGTCCGTCCATTCGGTTTACATAATTCAATCGTATCGTTTTCGGTTGGTTTACATAAATCATCGCAATTTGGTTTACATAATTCAACAACCGGTGCTTCAATACGGATTTTATCCGGAGCAATCCCGTCCTTCTCAATTACCGCATCCTTCATCCATTGGGTCTGGACGATTATATGGTCAGCTCTTTTCAGGGATCTGTCGATCTCACCGGCTATAAGATACTGGTACACAGCCAGTCCTCTCTCCCATTTACTGAAAAAGGAAAACTTCTTTATCTTCTGAAATCCCAGGGGCTGATGCAGATAGATCACGGTCTTACCTATGCTTTCCGCTCCGTCAGGAAGGGTATTCTGCAGAGAAATGATAACATCCGGTTTTAATTGTTTTAAAAATCTGCTTCCCGTAAAATGATCAAAGAGAAGGCGCTTGAACCTGGATCTCTTCACGTCTTCTCTCACTATCACATGGATATTCGGATAATTATCATCCTCTCTGATAAGTCCCCCTATCCCTATTATAAAAAACCATTCGTTATTGTCATTGGAGCTCAGGACTTTAGCGTAATAGTCCCGCAAAATGGAAAGGGCTCCGGTCTTTGATGCCGCAATGTCCAGAACCACTATCCTTTTATGTCCTCCGGCAGATCCCGAAAGACCCGCCTCAATCCCTAATGCTTCAGCCATACCGTCTCATTCACTATCTTTGTGTAGCTTTGGATCAGTTTTACCACCTTTACGGATACATTGCCGTCAGCATAATCCGAAGCTTCCACGGTCTCTTCCCTGTTTTCGAACATGGCAACCGCCAGATCCATTGCCTGTTTTACGTCATCTCCCTTTATTCCTCCGATCACTATGGTGCCTTTATCCAGCACCTCAGGTCTCTCCGTGGAGGTACGTATCAGAACCCCGGGAAACTTCAGCATCGCGGACTCTTCGGAAAGGGTTCCGCTGTCTGACAGTACGCAGTAGGCGTTTTTCTGGAGCTTGTTGTAGTCCAGGTAGCCGAAGGGCTCAAGATCCCTGACAAGTGGGTTGAACTTAAAGCCCCTCTTTTCTATGAATTTCCTGCTCCGGGGATGGGTGGAATATACCACCGGCATCTTATACTCTTCCGCAATGGCATTCACCCCGTTCATAAGGGACATGAAATTCTCCTCTATATCGATGTTTTCCTCCCTGTGGGCAGAAAGCAGGATATATTTCCCCTTTTCCAGCGAAAGCCTTTCAAGCACATCCGATGCCTCTATGGCATCCCTGTGCTCATTGAATACTTCCTTCATGGGAGAACCGGTAACAAATATGGTCTTCCCGTCAATGCCCTCGCTTAATAAATAACGCCTGGAATGTTCCGTGTAGGGCAGGTTGATATCAGAAATATGGTCTACTATCTTCCGGTTTATCATCTCTGAAACATTCCAGTCCCAGCAGCGGTTTCCGGCTTCCATGTGGAAAATTGGTATCTTTAAGCGTTTTGCACTTATGGCGGACAGGGCGGAATTGGTATCCCCAAGGATCAGGACAGCGTCCGGCTTTATCTCACCCATGAGTTTATAGGATTTTGCAATGATATTCCCCATGGTCTCTCCGAGATCCGCTCCGACGCTGTCAAGATAGTGGTCAGGAGCCCGGAGCTTAAGATCATCAAAAAACACCTCATTTAAGCTGTAGTCATAATTCTGTCCTGTGTGCACCAGTATATGGTCAAAATACCTGTCCGCACACTTGATCACTTCGGAAAGCCTTATTATCTCGGGTCTGGTGCCCAGCACCGTCATCAGTTTAAGTTTAGCCATGTTAGATCTTCCTTTTTATTGATCCACCCGGTTTCAGTTCTCCGGAATAAAGGATCTGTATGTTTCATAGAGTTTTATATCAAATTCATCCTTAAGTTCGGGCTCAGTCCCTGAAGAAAGAGAATCCTTAAAGCCCCTTAGCTTTTCTGCGATAACCCCAAGTTTCCTCTCATATATGAGGGATGGCGGAAATATCACGAATTCCCCGGCGGGAAGCCTGATCCCTGTCTTCAGTATCCTTATGAACTGATCCGTCACATCATCGACATAAGCTAAGGGGAGGACTTTCTCCGGATCATCTATCCTGATCGGGAGGTCCCTCGCGATGTTATGGCAGAAGGTAGCTATCACCGTATTATAATTCGGCATGCTCCATCTGCCGAAGAGATTCGGAAAACGGTACACATACACAGAGACATCGTTGTCAAGCCCGTATGAGAACACCGCTTTTTCCGCAGCCCTCTTTGAAATACCGTAATCATTGTTTAATCCTGCCTGTATGGACGAAGATAAACAGAGAGGCACCGTATTTTCGCTGTCAATAAGACAGCTTATCAGATGTTCCGTAAGGCCTGCATTTCCGGTCATAAATTCGGATCTGTCCTTCGGCCGGTTGACCCCTGCGAGATGAAATACAAAATCACACTCACTGCAATACCTCTTCAGATCATCTTCAGATGACTCCAGGGTATACTCCAGAAGATCCTCAAAACCTTCATTTTTCAGAGCAGAAACAAGATTTTTCCCGAGAAAGCCCTTTGACCCGGTAACAAGTATCTTCAAGATCTCTTAATCCTCCGCCAGCCTGTCCCTTATATATTGAAGCTTCAGGAGTTTTTCCTTCACCTCTTCTACATCCAGTATTTCCGTGTTATCGGAATTAAATGTGTCAAATTTCGGTCTCTCGGTATTGCCCTGGATAAAGTACTTATCATAATTTAAGTCCCTGTTATCCGCAGGTACCCGGAAAAAGTTCCCTTCATCAATGGCTCTGCCGCACTCTTCGCTGGTAAGCAGGGTTTCCGCCATCTTCTCTCCGTGACGGACTCCGATGATCTTTGTCTCATGATCTGCCGCGTTAAAGAGTTCCTTTACGGCCTGTGCAAGAGTCTCTATGGTGCAGGCCGGTGCCTTCTGAACCATAATATCCCCGGCATTGGCATGATTAAAAGCATATATCACCAGTTCCACCGCTTCCTCCAGGGACATTATGAACCTGGTCATCTTGGGCTCTGTGATGGTTATCGGCCGGCCTTCCTTAATCTCATCAATGAAAAGCGGAATGACCGAACCCCTTGAACACATTACATTTCCATATCTCGTTCCGCAGATAAGGGTGTCCTCCGGATCAATGGTACGGCTCTTCGCTACAAAGACCTTTTCCATCATGGCCTTGCTGACACCCATGGCGTTTATGGGATAGGCAGCCTTGTCCGTCGACAGACATACCACTTTTTTCACCCCGGCGCGGATGGCAGCAGTCAGTACGTTATCTGTCCCGAGAACATTGGTCTTCACAGCTTCTACCGGGAAGAATTCACAGCTCGGAACCTGCTTTAAGGCTGCAGCATGGAAGATGAAATCCACTCCGTGCATAACATCTTCAAGTGATCCCTCGGCCCTTACATCACCGATGAAATATTTGATCTTCGGATTGTTATAATTATGCCGCATATCATCCTGTTTCTTTTCGTCCCTGGAAAAAATGCGGATCTCCTTTATATCTGTATCAAGAAATCTTTTTAAAACGGCATTTCCGAAGGATCCTGTACCACCCGTAATAAGTAAGGTCCTGCCGTCAAACATATGCTCATCCATGTGTTTATCACTTCTCCTTTTTCTTTGCTGCCCTCTCCAGTATCCCGACTGAACTCTCCACATCAAAATGCTCTTTAAGATATTTCCTGCCGTTTCTGCCAAGCAGAGGCAGACGTTCTTTTTCTTCTGTGATCTGCCTCACAGTATCCGTAAATCCCTTTATGTCATCCGAGGGACACCAGTAGCCGCACTGTGCTTCATCCACTATCATCCTGCCCATATCCGTATTTCTGTCCGTAACGGCAAATACCGGCTTGGACATCTGCATATACGACAGTATTCTAGATGGGAAATTCGGAATTGTAAATAAGGGGCTAAGTGACACCATACCAATGTCGGCATCTTTAAGTATACTTTCATATTCCCTTCTGGGAAGCTCCTTAAGCAGCTTAAGATTCGGCGGATCGTTCTTTTCTATGTATTCCCTGATCTTCCCCTCTTCGGTACCGGATCCTATAAAGATAAATCTCGCCAGGGGGTAATCCTTAAGCTCCGATATCCCTTTAAGAAGAAAATCCACGGCCTGGGGGACTCCCAGATTCCCTCCGAAAAAGAAGTTAACATAACTCACCGTTTCACTTTCTTCTGTCCGGATATCGTTTTCATTACAGTCGTTATCGCGTGTGGCTTCGGGCGTATCAGAAAGTATCTTCACCGTGTTTGGAAAGAGCTCTAATTTTTCTTCCGGAACATCCGGTTCATGATCCTTTATATACCGGATATTGGCAGGAGACATACAGCCGATCACATCGGATTCCCTGTACAGTTCCTTTTCCATTCCCTTAAAGAGCTTATAGAGCATCCCCCGCCCCATCATCTTAAGATCCACTGCATTCTGGGGGAAAATATCCTTAAGCATAAGATAGGTAACAGCCCCGTAGTGCTTTTTTAAGGAATTCAATATCCCGGACAGGGTAACGGGGGGAGTCGGATAGATAATTATGTCAACCTTTTCCTGCCAGAAATATCTTTTCACTCCCTTAAGAAGTTTCCTGCCAAGTGTCAGCTGTATCAAACCCTTTTTTATCTTTCCCGCGTGAAACTGATCCGGCACCGGTACAAAGGCGCATTCGATCCCTTCCTCTGTCTCAAGCCTATATCCTTTCCCGGAAGATGAACAGGCACTTATCATAACCCTGTGTCCACGGTCCTTAAGGGCATATACCAGATCGAGATAAATTGTGGCGGATGAAAAATCAAATTTTTGAAAGAGACATAAAACGTTCATATTCCAGAGAATCAAATCAGACGATCAAGCTCGGATAAGGAGCCGATCTTAAAATCCTCCCTAACCCCCAAATGATACTCACGGTCAGCATAAACCCCGTTTTCACGGACGATCCTTACCGTCTTTATGCCGGCAGTCACTGAGAGATAAAAGTCTTTTTCCGGATTATCTCCTACATATAAGATGTTATCAGCCTCTATCCCAAATTTCTCCTCTATCAGTTCAAACCCCTTAGGAGAAGGCTTCCAGGCATCCCGTCCTATCTCGTCGGTTAACACTATCACGTCAAAATCCTCTTCTGCCTTAAGAGCCCTTACCTTCTGCCTCTGGGTGACCCCATAGCCGTCGGACAGGATTCCCGTGATAATGCCGCGTTCTTTAAGAACCTTCAGCATCGGACTTACATCATTATAATAACTTATGTTTGGAAAATGTTTTCTATATATATTTACCAACTCCATTACAGAATCTTCATTCCGACCGTTATTTTTCAGAAATCTGTTAAATACATTTTTATGGTCTGCCTGAAAAAGATCTGTCAGTTCCTTAAATACATCATCCTCCGTCCTGTCCGTGAAAAGCTCATCTGCAATATACCGGGATACGCAGCTGTAACCGCTCATACAGTAGCTTAATTCGGAAACAAGAGTATCATCCAGATCAAAAATAACTGCCTTCGTATTCATACTCCCGCTTCATTTCCTCATTCAGCATTATACTCTGGTCAAACCGCAAGAATGTCAGGTTTTCCCTGTAGTGTTCATTATACTTCAGTTTTTCCCCGGAAAGGAGTCTGTAAAGGTTCTCACAGGAATCAGCCCCGGCCATGATGGACATGGGGGCTCCTCCTCCGAACCGGGGGTTTATCTCAATATATTCAATGCCCCGTCTTGTCTTTTTACACTGAACGGTTATATGGCCAATGGGCTTTAATATGCCCATAAGTTTTTTCACATCCTCTATTATCTCCCGATCCTTCCTTATGACACCCTTTGCGATCTCACCGCTTCTGGTGGCGATACGTATCCGAGGAACGACCGTTATTATATTGCTGTCAAAATCCGTAAATACATCCACCGTATACTCGGTGCCCTCGATGTATTCCTGGACTATGGGCCTGTCTATCAGTTTCAAATAAAGTTCCAGTTCTCCTTCATTATGAACCTGAAAGGCATTTATGGAAGAACTGCCGTCCCTGGGCTTTATGAACAGGGGATATGTCAGCTTACCCGGGTCTGATAATTCCTTTTTTGTAAGCATATGCGGTACAAGAAAGCCGTTCTCCTCCAGGAATTCCTGGGTGTTCTTCTTGTCCCGGCATATCTTTGTCACCTTTTCATCGCTTATCAGCACCTTTGCTCCGGTCTCTTCGATCTCATCTCTTCTCTCGGAGAGAAGCAAAAGCTCAGTATCTATGGTAGGGACCACCAGTGAAATATTAAAATTCCTGCAGATACTTTTTATAGCACTGATATACCCGTCACTGTCAGAAATACGGGGAACGATCTCATTTATATCTGCAAAATACAGCGCCGGTGCGAGTTCAGAGGCATCCGCCGCAACTATTGTCCCCTTTATCTTCAGTCTATCCTTTGCCCTCTTAAAGCAGCTTATCAGCTCTACCCTTCTTCCCGCGGAAAGGATCAAGACGCTTAAATTCTTTTTTGTTCTGGTCATTTCAAATACCCCTGTCGATCAAAGCTGTTTCTTATCTCCGCTTCCCATGAACTCCTCCATGGTAGCGCTTGTTCCCGAACTGATCCCGTCCCTCTTCAATACCTTCATCACCGTTTGGAAAACTATCTTTACATCCAGAAGAAAAGACACATTCTTCACGTATTCTATATCATATTCAAATTTTTTCTCCCAGCTTATTGCATTTCTCCCGTTTACCTGGGCAAGTCCCGTAAGACCGGGCAGCACATCATGCCTGTGTTTCTGCTCCTCATTATACCTGTCAAGATAACGGACAAGCAGGGGACGGGGACCCACAAAGGACATATCCCCTTTCAGGATATTGATGAATTCAGGCAGCTCATCAAGGGACGCAGCCCGGAGTTTCTTCCCGAAGGGTGTAAGCCTTACTTCATCAGGCTTTAATTCCCCGTTTTCATCCCTTTCCCCGGTCATGCTCCGGAATTTCATAAGCCCGAATACTTTCCCGTCCTTCCCGGGTCTGTCCTGTCTGAATATGACCGGGCTCCCCAGTTTTACCCTTACCAGGAGCGCAAGGATCAGAAGTACCGGAGACAGACACAAAAGAAGGATCAGTGAAATAAGGATGTCCATAAACCGCTTGACATAGTTTACATAAAATAAACTCCCGCGGTTTACATAACTATTGCCAGCTTCCTGCTTTACGCCCTTATTCATCATCCCTCTTTATGGCATAGACCTTCATATCGGCATCCTCATCCTTTTCAAGACCCGGTGCTTTTTCCATATCGAGATGTGTCTCTCCGGGAATATAGGTTCCGGGGGTATACTTATATGTGGGAACCAGTTCCTTAACCCATCTGTGGACATCCAGTTTCTCCGACCTGGAAGCTATATCCAGCTCATGGAGTTTTTCATAGAACTCATCCTCATCGAATTCTATGGGTTTGCCAATGTGTATGAGTTTATTGGGAGTTTCCTGCATCCCCTCTTCCTTCATCAGCATTTCCTCATAGAGTTTTTCTCCCGGACGCAGGCCCGTAAATTTGATCTCAATATCCTCTCCCGGAACATATCCCGACAGCCTGATAAGGTTCTTGGCAAGGTCAAGGATCTTTACCGGCTCTCCCATATCGAGGATAAAGATCTCACCGCCTTTGGCATAGGCCCCGGCCTGCAGGACAAGGGATACCGCTTCCGGAATGGTCATAAAATACCTTATTATCCTGGGATCCGTTACAGTCACAGGCCCGCCGGAGGCTATCTGTTTCCGGAATAAGGGTATGACAGAACCGTTGCTCCCGAGCACATTCCCGAACCGCACTGCAACAAATACGGTATTTCCCCTGTGGTTATAGGACTGCACTATCATCTCACAGATACGCTTTGTGGCCCCCATGATATTTGTGGGGTTCACGGCCTTGTCAGTGGATATCATCACAAATTTCTTAACCCCTGTATCCACCGCCGCCTGGGCAAGCTTCCAGGTACCCATCACATTATTTTTTATGGCTTCATTGGGGCTTACCTCCATAAGAGGCACATGCTTATGGGCCGCTGCGTGATATACGATGTCCGGGCGATAGGTCTCAAATACGTCCTTTACCCTGTGGGTATTCCTTACTGATCCGATAAGTACCTTCAGGGTAAGAGAAGGAAAATTCTCCGCCAGTTCCTGCTGTATATCGTAGGCACTGTTCTCATATATCTCAAATATGATCAGCATCTTCGGGTCATGCTTCGCGATCTGCCGGCAGAGCTCGCTCCCTATGGAGCCGCCGCCTCCGGTAACAAGCACTATCTTTCCGGTCAGGGATTCCAGTATGGAATCGATATCCACTTCTATGGGCTCCCGGCCCAGAAGATCCTCTACCTCAACCTTTCTTAGCTGGCTCACATTCACTTCGCCGTTGACCAGCTGATAGATCCCGGGCAGGGTCTTAAGCTCGCACTTGGTCTCCTTGCAGACATCCAGGATTTCCTTAAGCTGCTTCCGTTCAGCCGCCGGCATGGCAACAATGATCTCGTCAATATCATATCTCGCGGCGTTTTCGATGATATCTTCCCTGCCGCCTACTACCTTAACGCCCTGTATGTAGTTTCCCACCTTGGCAGGATCATCGTCGATCACGCACATAACACTCTTCTGGATAAATCTGGAGGAATTCATTTCACGGATAATGGAATTTCCGGCTTCACCGGCTCCGATAACCATTACATTGATGCTCTTTGCCCTCTCGGTCCGCTTCTGGACGAAAGTGCGGAAAAGCCGGTATGCAAATCTGGATATAAGCACCAGGATATTTAAGACTATTGCATAGAGGAAAAAGTAACTTCTCGGCATATGGAGATTGAAAAGAAGCATAAGCACAGCCTGCATCGCACTTGTAAGTAAACAGGCGGTGACGGTAGCTGTCATTTCCGGTATGCCAGCATATGTCCAGAGACTGGAATAGAGATGGAAAAGCCAAAAGATAACTATTGTTATTATGATATTGGCCGGCAGAAACTTCCAGAGATTTTCCAGCCAGATATTTCCTCCGACTGTAGAAATGAGTTCTGCATAAGAAAGATCAAATCTGAGAAGAAGACCTACCGCAGAACTGACTATAACTGCCAGAACGTCATATACTATGAGACCTGCCCTGCGAACCAGCAGTTGTTTGTTGTTAAAAGGATTGACCATTCCTCGATTATATCATTTTCTCTTTGCCACCACAACAAATCTGCCGTTCTTTGTCTGGTAGCTGCAGGTGGAAAGTGTGATGAGCTCATCCCCCCACTCTGCGTCCACTCCCGTATCATACAGGGAATTCTTTTTTACATTCCGGACAAAATAATCATAGTCTTCTTTATAGGTCAGATCCGTAAAGTAATAATAGCGGAAATCCCCTCTTTCCATATCCCGGTCCTTTTCTTCCCTGTAAACGTCTATATCCCCGAAATCCTCATACAGATGCAGGTCTTCCAGTGTGAGTGTCACCGGCGGCTCTTCAGGGGCAGATTCCCCTCCCGGAGTATTTCCGCTTCCTTCCCCGGAATCCCCGGAGGGAGTCTCCTGAGTTGAAGCCGTTGCTTCCTCTTCCTGCTTTCTCCCGATGCTTTCCTCTTCTATCTCCTGATCCCGTTCCTGCCTCTGTTCATCAGTCTCTACTTCCTCCTCTTCAACGGAGGAATAAAAAACCCCAAGGAGTTCATATTCCTTTTTCTCAAATAAGGTATCAAATTCCAGGGTACTGTGCTCCCTTCCGTATTTCTCGGAAGAATACTTTCCAAGGGATCCGAAGCCCCGGCCATCCTTCATATTATGCCCGTATATAAGAGTATTGTTATAGCCCTCGCGCCATATATTTGCTATGAATAACGTGCCGCTTTCGTTATCGCTGCCGTCGAGAGCCCGGTGCAGGAAATAATTCTGGCTTTTCGGAGTATAGACCACCGGGTCATCAATGACTAAATCGTCAATCTTCAGCCACCCTGCCACATATGGATTAAGTTTCAGGATATCATCGAATTCGGGAAGTATCTCCCTCTGCTCCTCATTCCCCTCAGCTTCTTCCCGAAGATCCGGTTCCATATTATCTCCGGATGGGATATCCCCGCCGATCGCATCCTCAGTATTATCTCCGGCAAAAGCCTCTGCCCCTTCCGCTCCCTGCAGCCTTTCTCGCTCATTTTCCGCGGAAAAATAAGCCGCATTTGTTTCCCCCTCTCCCGGGGATTTGGTGAGATTACTCTTTACCAGAAATATCACCGTAAGTATCACAAGTATGCAGATAGAGAAAATCAGGAATTTTTTCATACCGGATATCCTCAGGCCTCATACTGCCGCTAGCAAAAGCACAAAAAACACGCAGCTATAGGGAGTGACAATAAAGCCGTTTTCAAAGAAAGACTGGAACAAAAGGGCATAAACCCCGGCAAATGCGATCCTTTTATCCGGGCAGAAAATGATATCCCTGGAAAAGAGCCGGCTAAGGGACTTTATGAGAAGAAAAAGAACCGGAATAAAGACAAGGATTCCATGAACCACCAGTATATCCAAAAGAGCATTATGCACTTCAAACATAAAAAAATCCTTCATCACATAGGATGAGCCTATACCCGTAAGCGGTTTTTTCAGAAATTCCTTCCAGAGTTCTGACCAGATCAGCTCCCTTCCCGACAGCACATCCTTATATAATATCCTCATATTCCATCCGGATGAAGCGAGAAAAGCATACATAAAAGTAAAGGCAAGACTTCCCAGTGTAAATATTCCAAGCCATATGTTATATAACGCACGATTTTTAACAACAAAGGGGGCTGCCAGGTATATGATCCCGAAGGCTGCCACAGACATTGCCGCGGATCTGGCCTGATAACATACTGCCAGAAGAAATGATGTAAAAAGAAACAGCAGCTGAACATATTTCAGATATTCCATATCCAGATCATTCTTCACATATTCCAGCAGAAGCTCACCGAAGATCAGGATGATAAGGAACATAAGGCCAACCATGTTAAAGCCGTAATCCCAGCGGACTACCGGATACCAGAGGAGCATAAAAGCTGCTCCGGTAAATGCAATGATCCTCTTCATTTTTCCGGATAAAGTCATTCCTCTGATCACCAGGGTCATCATAAGCACCAGATCGAAGATTATCAGCATGGCACCCTTTCCGGAACCCAGGATCACAAGGTTTACGGGCGTTATCAAAACAGCCGCTATCCCCGCCAGTGTCACCAGATCTTTTTTCAGAAAA
>JAEEGL016233399.1_pt1 | contig 13133 bp, 8 predicted proteins | sample 9134231 | NCBI WGS metagenome assembly JAEEGL01 (sample SAMN16246548, study PRJNA631951) | gut metagenome | biome: gut microbiome; feature: rumen; material: fiber-attached | host: Bos | place: Iran: Karaj | collected 2018-10
GCCCCTCGACGTGTTCGACGCGGAGGAATGCGCCCGGATCGTCGCGGAGGAATGCATGCGGATCCTCGCGGAAAAGAACGGAGGGCGGACGGTATGAGTGCGGAATACGCCATCGAACTCCGGAACATCACCTATACCTACAATAAAAGCCTGCCCTCGGCAACGCGCGCGCTCGACGACGTGTCGCTCACGGTGAAGAGCGGCGGGATCACCGGCCTCATCGGGCATACGGGGAGCGGCAAATCGACCCTCGTGCAGCTTCTGAATGGCCTTCTCAAGCCGGACGGCGGCACGGTGCTCCTCGACGGCGCCGACATCTGGGCGGAGCCGAAAAAGATCCGCGAGGTGCGCTTCAAGGCGGGCCTCGTGATGCAGTATCCCGAATACCAGCTCTTCGCCGAGACTGTGGCGGAGGACATCGGCTTCGGACCGAAGAATATGGGCCTCTCCGGCGCCGAGCTCGAGCGTCGGGTGCGGGAGGCCGCGGCGTTCTCCGGCCTCGGGGAGGAGCTCCTCGAAAAATCCCCGTTCGATCTCTCGGGCGGACAGAAGCGTCGGGTCGCGCTCGCGGGCGTCATCGCGATGAACCCGAAGATTCTGATCCTCGACGAACCGGCGGCGGGCCTCGATCCCGCGGGCAGAGGGGACATCCTCGGCGGCATCAAGCGCTTCTCGCGGGAGAGCGGGACGACGGTCCTGATCGTGTCGCACTCCATGGAGGACATGGCGATGTACTGCGACGACGTGATCGTCATGGCGCACGCGAAGATCCTGATGCACCGTCCGACGGCGGAGGTCTTCTCCCGCGCGGACGAGCTTGCCGCGGTCGGCCTCGACGTCCCCCTCATCACCCGCGTCGCCGCGGCGCTGCAGAGGAACGGCGTCGACATCGGCCTCGACGTCTACACCGTCGACTATGCCGTCGGGATGCTGAAAGACTATCTCTCCGGCCGGAGCCCGGAACATCTCTAACGCGGGAAATCTGCGCCGCGCGCAGTCCCTGTGTTTTGGTTTAGGATAAAGTAGCGTTCATGAAATCAGACATTATCTTCGGTCAGTACGTGGAAGGGGATTCCCTGATCCACCGGCTCGATCCGCGCGTCAAGATCGTCGCGGCCTTCCTCTATATCGTCGTGATCTTCCTCGCGAAGAGCGCGACGGCGTTTGCGCTGCTCACCCTGTCGGCGGTCTTCTTCGTCCTCCTGACGCGGATCCCGCCGCGGATGATCTTTCGCGCGATGAAGCCGCTCCTCTTCATCATCCTCTTCACGGCGGTCATCAACCTCTTCTTCATGACGGGCGAGCATCTCGTGTTTCAGCTCGGATTCGTGAAGATCTACCGCGAGGGGATCGTCAACGCCTTCCTCATCGTGCTCCGCATCCTTCTGCTCATCGTCGCGACCTCGGTGTTCCTCACCTACACGACGACGCCCATCGCGCTGACGGACGCCCTCGAATCGCTCCTGTCGCCGCTGAAAAAGCTGCACGTCCCGGTTCACGAATTCTCGATGATGATGACGATCGCCCTGCGCTTCATCCCGACGCTCATCGACGAGACGCAGAAGATCATCAACGCCCAGACGGCGCGCGGCGCGGACTTCACCTCGGGCGGCCTGATCCGGCGGGGCAAGGCGCTCATCCCGATCCTCATCCCGCTCTTCATCTCGGCGTTCCGGCGCGCGGACGAGCTGGCGACCGCGATGGAGTGCCGCTGCTACACGGGCGGCGAGGGACGGACCCGGATGAACACGTTGAAAAGCGAGCCGAAGGACTGGGCCTTCCTCTGCGTGATCGTCCTGCTCGGCGCGGCGGTCGTATTGCTCAACCGGTTCTTCCCGCTCGTAACGATCCAGCTGTGACGGTGACGAAATGAAACTTCTTCTCAAACTGATCTGGAACGGCGCGGGGTACGCGGGCTATCAGGCCCAGAACGACGAAGACGCCCCGAAGCCTTCGATCCAGCGCACCCTCACCGCCGCGTTCTCCGAGGGGTTCGGCTTCCCCTGCAAAGTCACGGGATGCAGCCGCACCGACGCGGGAGTGCACGCCCTCGGATTCTGCGCGGCCGTCGAACCGGCAGATCCGGCAGAGGCGCGGGACGGCTGGCTCCGGATCCCCGTCGGACGGGTACACCGGGCCATGCGCGCCGTCCTGCCCCCGGATATCGCAATCGCGGGCGAGGCGGCGGTCCCGGATGACTTCCACCCGCGGTATTCCGCCGTCGGGAAGGAGTACGTCTACCGCATGAACGACGCGCCCTGGGACGATCCCTTCGCGGCGGGGACTGCCTGGCATCTTCCCCGGCCCCTGCCCCCGGACGGCGTGGACCGCATGAACCGGGCTGCCGCGTATTTCGTCGGACGGCGGGACTTTACCTCGTTCATGGCGGCGGGCTCGAAGATCACCGACGCGACCCGGTGCGTGACGGCGCTCTGCGTGACGCGGTCCGGGCACGACCTCGCGCTGACCGTCGCGGCGGACGGATTTCTCTATCACATGGTCCGCATCCTCGCGGGGACGCTCGCCGACTGCGCGTGGGGGACGATCGAGCCGGAGGACATGGCCGCGATCCTCGCAGCGCGCGACCGGACGAGAGCCGGCAGGACCGCGCCCGCCCACGGACTCTATCTCGCGCGGGTGGACTACGATCCCCCGATCGACTGGCTCTGCCTGTGATCCCCTCAACTTCATCTCGGATGACTTCTTCTCCGAACTCCCCTCAACTCCATCACTCCATCACTCCATCACTCTCAGAAAGGAGGCCCTCCCATGCCCCGGACGGACGAAAAGCTGGCGGTTGCCGGAAAGATCGAACCGGAATTCAACCGGCACTATGCCAAGGTGGCGAAACGGTACGCCGCGGCGGGGATCGTCTGCATGATCCTCTTCGTCGGGTATCTGCTCGGTCTGATCGTCTTCGGCTCCGAGTACATCACCTACGACAACATGCGCTACCTGATCCGCGACTTCGGCACGGCGGCGGGAGAGGGTACCCGGGAATTCGGGAAGATCGTCTACAACGGCTCCGCCGACACCGTGTTCGCCTATTTCCGCGGAGGCGCGGCGGTCTGTACCCCGGATGCCTACCGCTATTTCGACAAGAACGGCACGCAGATCATCGCGGACCCGCTGAATTATTCGGATCCCGTGCTCGCGCCTTCGGAAAAATACATGCTCGTCTATGACATGGGCGGCACGGGCTATTCCGTTTACAACCAGCTCACCGGGATCGTCGCGAAGGAGACCGAGGGCCGGATCATCGCGGCGGATGTCGCGGACGACGGCTCGCTCGTGCTCGTGACGCGCTCGAAGGACACGAAATTCGTGGTCGAGCTGTATAGCGCAGCCTTCAACAAGACGATGGAGGTCTACAAGGACGGCTATGTGCTCGGCGTCGCGATGGCCACGGACGGGAAGCAGTTCCTCGTGGCCTCGGCGGTGCAGTCCTCCACGGACTTCAACTGCGAGATCCAGATCTGCGAGCGCGGCTCGGCCGAGGAGGTCTCGAAGGAGATCATCCCCCATACGATGCCGCTGGCGGTGCGCGCGACGGACGACGGGTACATCGTGCTCTGCGACACGGCGGTCTACTATTACAGCCGCTACGGCACCGCCGTCAAGACCGTGTCCCTCGCCGGGATGACGCTGAAATACGCGGACATCGGCGGCGGACGGGTCGCCCTGCTCGGGCAGGTGAACGCGCTCGGCAGCGAACACCGCATCCTCGTGCTGGACCGGGCGGGCGAGATCCTCTACGACGGCACGATGCGCACCCGGCCGAGCGGGATCCGGGCGTCACGCGGCGAGGATGCACTCTGCTATCTCATCACCTCCGACGGCGTGATCCGGGTCGCGGCGGACAGATCCCTCTCGCAGGAGAGCCCGGAGAGCGGCGACATCCTCGACGTTATCCCGCTCAGCGCGGGCGCCTTGATGTGCCAGAAAAACGCGGCCTATCAGATCTTCGTCGGGAAAAAGTAAGAAAAACGCAAGAAGTAAGGAAAATCCGCCCGTGCGGGTTTCGGGAAACGAATTCAAAACGATCTGGACCATACCGAAGGGAGTGTTTCATTATGACGCTGGCGATTGACGCGATTCTGATTTTTGCGGCGGTTTTGTGTATCTGGGCGGGGACGCGAAAGGGCTTCGTGCGCTCCGTCATGGGCCTCATCAGCACCCTGGTGGCGGCCATCGCGGCGTACGCCTATACGCCCGTGCTCGCCGCCTTCATCCGCGACCGGTATCTCATCGGGCGGATCACCGACGGCATCGACGAGACCCTGTGTTCCCTCGCCCGTGACGTCAACTCGTCGACTAATCTCTATAACCTCGACCGCGTCGCCGCCGATCTTCCGGAGCCCTTCACGGCGATCCTCTCGCGCTACCGGATCGACCTCTCTGCCATCGTGGAGAAGATGCGCGGGTTCACCGGCGTGGATCGGGAAGCGGTGCGCTCCGTGGCAAGCGATATCGCCGGTCCGACGGCAAACGCGCTGGCCTCTGCGATCTCCTTCCTCCTCCTCTTCATCGGCGCGATCATCGTGCTCTCGCTCTTGACGCTCCTGCTCGACGCGATCTTCCGCCTCCCGGTGCTCAAGGGCGCGAACACCTTCTTCGGATTCCTCTTCGGCGTCCTCGAGGCGGCGGTGATGGTCAGCGTGCTCGCGATCGTGATCTCCGTGCTGACGGAAGCGCTCGGCGCGTTCGACCCGGCGCTCTTCGGTCCGGAAACGGTCGACCGCACGGTGGTGTGCCGCTTCCTCCTCCAGTATAATCTCTTCGACAAGATATACGCGGTTTTGCGGTAAGACGCCGCGGGACTGGGAATTTCAAATACAGGGTAACAGAACAGAATGGTAATGTGTTCAAGATGCCACAAGCGCGTGGCAGTTGTATTTCTCCGCACCATCAAGGACGGCGCGGAAACGCAGGACGGCTTCTGCATCAAGTGCGCGCGGGAGCTCGGGATCAAGCAGATCGACGACGTGATCGCGCAGACGGGTCTCGACGACGAGACGATCGAGCGGCTCAACGGCGAAATGCTCTCCATGATGGAGAACGGCGATTTGGCGAACAACCCGGAAAACGCGGACGGGCGCGCGCCGCTCTTCAATTTCTCCAAGCGCATGGGCGAGGGGCAGAAGAGCGAGAAGAAAAAGAAAAAAGCCGACAAAAAGGACGAGCCGGAGGAGCCGGAATACCGCTATCTCTCGACCTACACGACCAATCTGACCGAGAGGGCGCGGGAAGGCAAGCTCGACCGCATCGTCGGACGCGAGCGCGAAATGGAGCGCGTGATCCAGATCCTGAGCCGCCGGCAGAAGAACAACCCGTGCCTGATCGGCGAACCCGGCGTCGGCAAGACCGCGATCGCGGAAGCGCTGGCTCAGCGGATCGCGGACAACCGGGTGCCGTACAAGCTGAAGAACGTGGACGTCTGCCTCGTGGACCTGACCGCGCTCGTCGCCGGGACACAGTTCCGCGGGCAGTTTGAATCGCGCGTGCAGGGACTTCTGCGCGACGTGACCGAGCGGGGCAACGTGATCCTCGTGATCGACGAGGTCCATAACATCGTGGGCGTGGGCGACGCCGAGGGCTCGATGAACGCGGCGAACATCCTCAAGCCCGCGCTCTCCCGGGGCGAGATCCAGGTCATCGGCGCGACGACCTTGACGGAGTACCGCAAGTACATCGAAAAGGACACCGCGCTTGAGAGACGCTTCCAGCCCGTCATGGTGAACGAGCCGTCGGTCGCGGACACGGTGGAGATCCTCCGCGGCATCAAGAAGTATTACGAAGACTATCACGGCGTGAAGATCGCGGACGCGCTGCTCGATGCGGCGGCATCCCTGTCCGAGCGCTATATCACGGACCGGTATCTGCCGGATAAGGCGATCGATCTGATCGACGAGGCGGCGGCGCACATCGCGGTGAACTCGCCCGAGCTGGCGGAGCGTCACGAGCTGGCGGACCGCCGGGTCGAAGTCGAGCGCGAGCAGGCCGATCTCGAAAACGAGATCAACGCGGGGGACACCTCGAAGGAGGATCCCGCCGCCCTGGAAGAGCGCTACAAGCGGCTCGCGGACCTCAAGGCGGAAGAACTGCGCGTCGAAAAGAGGCTGCGCTATCTCGACGAGGTGTGCGGCAACATCCGCATGAAGGAATCCGACCTCGCGGACGTGATCGAGATCTGGACGGGCGTCCCGGCCTCGACCATCGCGGAGAGCGAATACGAAAAGCTCGAGAAGCTCGACGAGCGGCTCCGCGCCCGGATCGTCGGGCAGGACGAAGCGGTGGACGCGGTTGCGAGAGCGGTGCGGCGCGGCCGGGTGGGCGTGTCGTACAAGCGCAAGCCCGTGTCGTTCATCTTCGCGGGCCCGACCGGCGTGGGCAAGACGGAGCTCGTGAAGGTGCTCGCGGCAGATCTCTTCTCGTCGCCGGAGACCCTCATCCGCCTCGACATGAGCGAATTCATGGACAAGTTCTCGGTGAGCCGCCTCGTGGGGTCGCCTCCGGGTTATGTCGGCTATGACGACGCGGGCCAGCTGACGGAGAAGATCCGCCGCCGCCCGTACTCGGTCATCCTCTTCGACGAGATCGAGAAGGCGCACCCGGACGTGATGAACATCCTCCTCCAGATCCTCGACGACGGGATCATCACGGACTCGCACGGCAAGCAAGTGGATTTCACGAACACGATCATCGTGATGACGACGAACGCGGGGAGTACGTACGCGCAGAACAAGCCGGGCTTCACGTCGAATCCGAAGGGCTTGACGGAGGACAAGACGAAGCGCGCGCTCGAGGACTTCCTTCGTCCGGAATTTCTGAACCGCGTGGACGAGATCATCACCTTCAACGCCCTGACCGAGGAAAACTTCCGCGGCATCGCGTCCCTCATGCTCGGCGATCTCAAGGCCTTGCTCGAAAAGAAGGGCATCGATGCCCACTTCACGGACGAGGCGCGGGATCTCGTCGCGGAGAAATCCTATTCGGCGAAGTACGGCGCGCGCAACATGCGGCGGTACATCCAGACCGAGATCGAGGACCGGATCGCCGAACGCCTGATCGCTGCCCGCGGGGAAGTCTCCGCCCTCACCATCGATGTGCGGGACGGGAAGATCACGGTGGAATGACCGCCTGATGCAGAGCTGAAACCGCTTGCGGTTCTTCCCCCTGTTCACGCTTTCTCTCTTCATTGTTCACTTTTCGCAAGAAGGAGGCTCCGATGAACCTGTCCAATTCCTGGCACCTCTTGGATAACGGCGAGGTGCTCCGGCTCCTCGAGTCGGATATGTATCAGGGCCTCTCGTCGAAGGAGGCGAAAAAACGCCGCCGCGCCTCCGGCTCCAACAACGTGTGGCATGTGAAGCGCACCCCCGCCGGGGAAGTCGTGCTCTCCGCCCTCTTCGATCTGCCGACGCTCCTTTTGGCAGTCAGCGCGGGCGCCGCCGCCATCTTCGACAAGCGCTTTGAAGCGGGCGCGATCGCTGCGGTCCTCGTCGCGGGGGCTCTGCTCCGGACGGCAGCCGCCGTGCGCGCCAACCGCATCCTCGAGGACATGGCCCGCGAGCGCATCCCGCACTCCTCCGTCATCCGCGACGGACGCATCCACCTCCTTCCTGCCGAGGAGATCGTCCCCGGCGACATCATCTTCCTCGAGGCGGGCGACACCGTCCCCTGCGACGGGAGAGTCATGACCGGCGAGGACGCCGTCGTCAGCGAGCGCGGGATCACCGAGAACAACCTCCCGGTCCATAAATTCAACACCGTCATCGCGACCGACGCCGACAGCGGGGAGATCCCCTGCGAATTCCGCTCGAATATGCTCTTCGCCGGGTCGCTCGTGCTGTCCGGATCCGTGCGCATCGCCGCGACTGCCTGCGGAGACGGCACCCTCGTCTCGATGAAGCAGGGCGGCGTGACCGTCGAGGCCGAACACAGCTTTCCCCTCGTCGAGCGCCTGCGCAGGTCGGGCCGCACAGTCAGTCTGTGTATGCTCGCGGCCGTCCTCGTGCTCACCGTCCTCTCCCTCTTCGTGGGGGACGGCTTCACCCTGCCCGACGTCTTCCTCTGCACCATGGCGATGGCCGTCGCCGCGATGAGCGAGTTCATGCCCGCCGTCGCGTCGATCATCTTGGCTTCCGCCGTGCGGGACGCGGCGTCCGGGAGGGAGCCTGTCGGGTGGCGCGACGCCGTGAAGAGACGTCTTGACGATGCCAAGAACACCGTGCGGGGCAGGGAAGACGAGATCCGTGCCGCGAGCCGCGCCGTGTTCCGCGATCCGTCCCGCATGGAGGAGGTCGCATACCCCGACGCCGTCGTCTTCTGCGGCACCGAATTCTTCAAATCCGGCAACGCGGAGCTCCTTGCCTACCGCTTCCGCGGAACCTATACCGGCATCGACGAGCGCGGCGGGGATCCGTCTGAGCTCTTGGCCCTCGCGCTCGCCGCAACCTCGCAGACCGCGTCGCGGAGCGCCTCGCGCGGCGGGGAAAAGACGGGCATGTCCGCGGGCGGCAGACGCTCCCTGTCCCATAAGGCCGCCGGACGTGCCGCACTGGTTTCCGCTGCGGCGGACGCCTGCGTGCATCGGACGGGCAAGCCCATCGGCTACGGGTTCGCGCTCGCGGATCACCGCGATTCGACCGACCGGATGGCGATGAACTGCGAGGTCTCCCTTGCGGAGGCGGGCGGAGAACTGTGGGCGGTGGCCTGCGGCGCGCTCGGTGACGTGCTGGCCTGCTGCTCGACCGTGGAGACCGCGTCCGGGGCGATCCCGCTGACGGACGATGAGCGGCGGAAATACTTCGCCGAAGCGGCGGCACTCGAATTCGGCGGCGCGCGCGTGCTGGCAGTCGCCCGTCGGACCTCGCCCTATCCGCAGCTCAACCGGCTCGCGGTCCTGACGCAGGCGATGAGCTTCACGGGCTTCTTCGCCGTCGCGCTGGAACCCGAGGAAGACGCGCGGGAGAGCATCGCGTTTCTGAAGGAAAGCCGCATCTGCCCGATCCTCTTCACGGAAACGCCCGAAGAGGACCGGTATTACGGCACCCGGATCGGGCTTTTCGAGCGCGACACGCCCGTGATCCCGTTTGCAGAATGGAACGCGATCCGGGCGAAGGAGGTCCTCTCCGGAAGCGAGAACGACCGCCGCGGGGTGATCGTGTCCTTCGAGGACATCGGCGACCAGTACCTCGGCGGCGCGTATGTGCAGGCCATGACGGCGCTCGGCGCGGCGGACGGGGATGCCGTCACGGCAGCGGTCGGGCGGGAAGCCTGGGATGCCGGCGCGCTCGGACGGGCGGATTTCGGCTTTGCCGTGACCCGCTCGAAGATCCGCGCAGTCCCGGATGCCCTTGCGCGCAACGCGGCGGCGGTGATCTGGCCGGGCGACGGATGCGCGGCGGGATACGGCGGTCTGGACGGCGTCCGGGGCGCGGTCCGCACGGCGCAGCGGGTGCTCGCAAATACCGAAACGGCGAAATTCTATCTGACGGCCTCGCAATGCGCGCGGCTTCTCACGGTCCTCGCGGCGATCCTCGGATGGATCCCGCTGCTCGGAGCGGTGTTCCTCCTCGTGTGGGGCCTGATCTTCGACTTTGCCGCGATGCTCGTCATGGCGTTCGACCGCGACGGAAAGCCTCCCCGGGCCCGCCCCACGGAGGAAACGGACCGGCGGCGCACGCGGTTTGCGATCGTGTCGGGGCTTCTCTGGGGATTGCCCCTCGCGGCCCTGCCGATCCTCTTCCGGTATGCGCCGGCGCTTTCGGAGCTTTGGTCCCCGGAGCGTGCGCGGGCGATGCTGTCCTCCGCGGCGATTTTGTCGGGACTGGCGTTCTCGGCGGAATGCGGTGCGAACGGGAGCCTCTTCTTGAAGCGGGAATTCAACCTCGCGCAGGCGATCTTTGCGCTGACCTCGGCGGCGTTTGCAGCGTGGATCCTCTTCTCGTCCGTAGGCGCGTCGATCGTCGGCGGAGTGCCGTGCGGCGCGGAAGGGCTCTGTGCAGTCCTCCCGGCGGCGTTCGTGCTGCTCGCGGCGGAGATCCGCAAAGCGGTGAAGAAGTGAATTCGGAATGAAGAATTCAGAATGAAGAATGAAACGGTCGTGAAGCTGTATATCCCGTACAGCCGCACGACCGTTTTTTTCATGGAGATTCTGAATTCCTAATCTTCGCTCTTCACTCTTTCCGCTTCCCTCGCCGCCGAGAGCATCAGCTTCAGGCGGTTTTCCTGATTCACCGCCGAGGTGCCCGGGTCGTAGTCGATCGCCACGATGTTCGCCCCCGGGATCGCCTCCTTGATCGGCTTCATCATGCCCTTGCCGCAGATGTGATTCGGCAGGCATCCAAACGGCTGGGTGCAGACGATGTTCATTACGCCGGAATCGCAGAGCTCCAGCATCTCCGCCGAGAGGAGCCAGCCCTCGCCCATCTTCGTGCCGTAGCCGATGAAGTCCTTCGTCAGCTGCATCGTGTGGTCGAACGGCGTCATCGGGCGGAACGTCCCCTCTTCCCGGATCGCGGCGATCAGGTCCCGCTGCTTCGAGAGCAGGAACCGGTAGGCGATCTTGGAGAGCAGGTATTTCGTGCGTGAATGCGTCTTCGGGTAGAGCTTGTAATCGATGATCCCGTTGCACACGCAGTAGTTGAAAAAGTCGAGCAGGCCGGGCATCACGACCTCGGCGCCTTCGGATTCGAGGAATTTTTCGAGCCCGTTGTTCCCGAGCGGGGAGAATTTCACATAGATCTCCCCGACGATCCCGACCCGAACGACCTCCGGACGCTCCACGCGCGGAATGGCCGCAAAGTCGCGCACGATCGCGGCATAGTTCTTTTTGATGTGGCCGTAGGAGATCGTGCGGCGGGCGAGCTCCCCGACGAGGGTCTCGGTCCAGCGCGCACAGAGCGCATCCGCCGCGCCTTTTTCCGCCTCGTAGGGACGCACCTGATTCGCAAGGGCCATCATCAGGTCCCCGTAGAGGACGCCGTAGGCCATGCGGTGGTAGAGCGGGATCGAATTCCGGAAGCCCGGGTGCCGCTCGATCCCCGCGAGGGAGAGCGGGATCACCGGGACATAGGCCATCCCCGCGTTTTCGAGCGCCTTGCGCATCAGGGAGACATAGTTCGAGGCCCGGCACCCGCCGCCCGTCTGGAAGAGCATCAGGGCGCATGTGTGCGGGTCGTACTTCCCGGAGAAGAGCGCGTCGAGCATCTGTCCGATCACGAGGATCGCGGGGTAGCAGGTGTCGTTGTGGACGTATTTCTGCCCGGTCTCCGCGATGTGCGGGCCGGTCGTCTCGAGCAGGACGGCGTGATAGCCGTCGTTTTCGAGGATGCGCTTCACCAGCTTGAAGTGGATGGGAAGCATGTTGGGGATGAGGATCGTGTGGGTCGACTTCATCTCCGCCGTGAATTGGACGTAATTGTGTTTCATGACCGAATGCCTGTTTCCTTGAAATCCGAACCGGCGGATGTCTGCCTCAGCTCCTCAGCGGTGCTCTCGACCCGAAACGTTCAGAGCACCGCAGCCAGGCTCCTCAGCCGGATCTTGACCGCACCGAGGTTGGCGATCTCGTCGATCTTGATCTGCGCGTAGTGCTTGCCCGCGGCCTCGAGGATGCGCTTGACCTCGTCCGTCGTGATGGCGTCGACGCCGCAGCCGAAGGACACGAGCTGCACGAGCTGCACGTCGGGATTGTCCGCCGCGAAGGCCGCCGCCCGGTAGAGACGGGAGTGATAGGTCCATTGGTTGAGGACGTGGACGTCCGGGGTCGCGGCGAGATGGTAGACCGAATCCTCCGAGACGACCGCGAAGCCGAGCGAGACCGCCAGCTTGTCGATCCCGTGGCCGATCTCCGCGTCGGCGTGGTAGGGACGCCCGGCGAGGATCATCACGGGACGGCGGTTTTCGCGCGCCCAGCGGACCGCCCGCTCGCCCTCTGCCTTGACCGCATCGCCGAATTCCCCGAGCATCCGGAAGCCCTCGGAGACGGCGCGGCGGATCTCAGCGCGGCGTATGCCCGGGAACCGGTCCCTGAATTCGCGCCAGAGGCCGTCCGCCAGTTCTCCTTCGCTGTCGAGGGAGAGATAGGGGTAGAGGAAGCGGACCTTCCGGAGGCTGTCCATGTTGCCGCGGAGCAGCTCGCTGTAATACGCGACGACCGGGCAGTTGTAGTGGTTGTCGGAGGCGTGCTCGTCGAGGTTCCACGTCATGCGGGGATAGAAGACGGCGGGGACTCCCTCTTCCACGAGCTTTTCGATATGGCCGTGCATGATCTTCGCGGGATAGCACGCCGTGTCGGACGGGATCGAGAACTGCCCCTTTGCGTAGATCGCCTTCGAGGACATCCCGGAGAGGACCGGGGTGAAGCCGAGCGAGCGGAAGACGCCGACCCAGAGCGGGAGGAGCTCGTACATCCCGAGGCAGAGCGGAAGCCCGATCGCGCCGCGCGGACCGACCTCTCCGGGGATCGTGTCGGGCGCGAGGGAGAGGAGGTAGTTCCGCTTGAATTCGTGCAGGTTCGGGACGCCGCGGTTGACGGCCGCCATGCCCGCGCCTTTCTCGCATTTGTTGCCGGAGATGAAGCGTGCGCCGCCCGAGAAGGTGTTGACGGTCAAGAGGCACCGGTTGGTGCAGCCCTGGCAGGTCGCGGTCTTCGAGGTGTGGGTGAAGGAGGCGAGGGCGTCCTTCGAGATGAGTCTGGTGGGCTCGCCGGTCTTTTCCGCGCGTTCCTTTGCCCAGAGCGCCGCGCCGTAGGCTCCCATGAGCCCCGCGATGTCCGGCCGGACGACCTCGCGCCCGATCTCCCGCTCGAAGGCGCGCAGAACGGCGTCGTTGTAGAAGGTGCCGCCCTGCACGACGATGTGCTGCCCGAGCTCGTCGGGGGAGTGCGCGCGGATGACCTTGTAGATCGCGTTCTTGACGACGGAGAGGGAGAGGCCCGCCGAGATGTCCTCCACGGTCGCGCCGTCCTTCTGGGACTGCTTGACCTGCGAATTCATGAAGACGGTGCAGCGGCTCCCGAGATTGACCGGCGCCTCGGCGAAGAGGGCCTTTTGGGCGAATTCCGCCGACGTGCAGCCCATGGAGCGGGCGAAGGTCTCGATGAAGGACCCGCATCCGGAGGAGCA
>JAEEGL016988688.1_pt1 | contig 13133 bp, 7 predicted proteins | sample 9134231 | NCBI WGS metagenome assembly JAEEGL01 (sample SAMN16246548, study PRJNA631951) | gut metagenome | biome: gut microbiome; feature: rumen; material: fiber-attached | host: Bos | place: Iran: Karaj | collected 2018-10
ACACGAACGCGAACATGGTGCCTGACGGGTACGAGCTGTACATTGCATTCGTGTCGATGACGGTGAAGAAGACCAACCCGCTGAGGGCGTACACGGCCGAGCTTGCGCTGGCCTCCGCGAAGTACCGCTACGACCCGTACAACGATCTGTACTTCTGGGAGAAGCTGTACGAGAACGATCCCGAGACGGGCGGCTGGCTCGCGCCGTTCGCGAACGGCGAGGCGATCTCGAACGGCTGGCTTGAGGCCGACTGGGACTGGGGCAAGGCAAATCCCTACGACTACATGGCCTACGCCGAGGTGCTGGCGCAGCTCGCTGTGTCGAACGACACGGTCTATGCCGTGTTGACGGCGACGAACGAATTCGGCGAAGTTGCCGTGACGAACCTCTACGAGACGTTCACCCTGACGAACGGCACGATCGTCGTCGGCAGGAGGTCCGATGCGTCCGTGGTGCAGGGGCAGTTCTACGTGACGGTCGCCACGAACGTGGTGCTGATCCACTCCGCGGTGTACGACTGGTTCGGGTTCGACCCGACGACGGCGCGACCGCCCAGGGAGCAGGAGGTCGTCGCTACGGCCGAGAACGGCGACGAGACCTCCGGCACGACGCTCGTCAACGGCGCGAACACGATTCCGTTCACGGCGGCGTGGAAGGAAGTGACCGAGAAGCTCTACCTCAAGGGCCTCTTCGGAGTCGACGCGGCGCTTAAGTTCGAGGCGGTTGACTCGACCGCGAACGGTCTGCCCGACGGCTGGGAGCTCTACGTCCTCTACGCGAACCCGGCCGAGGACGCCGCGATTCCGGCTGGCGCGTTCGGCGACTTCAAGGTGGACGACCCCGCCGCGCTCTCCGTGCTCGTGCCTGCGTCCGGCGAGAACTTCTGGCGCACGGCCTACGACCCGTACGCCGTTGACCACGACGGCGACGGCATGCCGACGCTGTGGGAGATCTGGAACCGCCAGACGAGTCCGTTCACGAACGACACGGCCTTCGCCGCAGCCGGCGACGTGATGGCGTACGCCGTCACGAACCTCCCGGTGATCACGGTCTGGGACGGCGTCGACCCGATGTCCGCGACGAACCTGTACGTCGTCATGGGAGCCCCCTTGGACATCCGCAGCGGCGACGACGCCACCAACTTCACGCTCCGCACGGTTTACGACTACGGCGGGGCCTACGGCCTCGGCAGCAACGTGACCGAGACGGTCAACGGACGCGTGTACGCGGTCGATGAGGACGCCGAGGTCGTGCTCGTCCACGCGCAGGTGTACGAGTTCTTCGGGTACGACCCGACGACGGCGAATCCCAGGTCCGTCACTACGGAGGGCACGAACTACATCTACGGCGCGAACACCAAGGCGTTCACGGCGCTTGACAAGTACCTCGTCTGCCGCTACCTCGAGCAGGTCTTCGGCCTTGCGGACGAGGTGGCGATGGCGGCGTCCCTCGACTGGGGCGCGTACACCCTCCTGCCCGGCGACGCCGACAGCAACAAGGACGGCGTGCCCGACGGCTGGGAGCTCTACGTGATGTTCGGCGCCGACGGCCTGGTGGACGGCATGGCGCTCGGCGACGTCAAGGTCTCGCCGTTCGCGATGGCCGGCGGCATGGACGCGGCGGAGTGGGTGCGCGACCCGGCGAACGCGCCCGACGGCGGCGAGCTCGCGATCGTCGACGAGTACGACGGCGGGCACTACCCGACGGATCCGTGGAAGGTTGACACCGACGGCGACGGCATAAGCGACAAGCTGGCCCGCCAGTACCACACCAAGGGCACCGACGGCCGCGAGGACTTCGACGGCGACGGCCTCTCGAACTACGTCGAGTACATGCTCGCCGAGGTGTTCAAGGTCGCCGCGTTCAGCCCGGACAACGCCTTCAGCGTGAACCAGTTCGTGTCCGACTACTTCTACAGGCTGACCGACGTGTACGTGGGCGAGGTCTTCACGGACTACGACCAGATCGGCGACAAGTGGGAGTCCGGCTACCTGCCGAAGAGCGACCTCGTCTCGCCGTACATGCACGACGCGCACATCGACGGCGACTTCGACGGATGGTCTAACTACGCCGAGTACCAGGCGGGCACCGACCCGACGCGCGAACAGTCCGTCGGCATCGAAGCCGTCGAGGTGGACGAGCATCCCGTCCCGACCATCGAGCTCACGGTCACGTACCTCAACCGCCAGAACATAGGCGACGTGCCGCTCGTGGTGCAGGCGTGGAGCGACCAGACCATGCTGACCATACCCGACGCGACCTGGACGGTAGGCGGTTCCTCCGCTTCCGGCTCCGGCAGCGGCGGCCAGGGCGGCGACGCCTCGGTGAGCGACAGCACGAGGTACGTCGGCATGAACCCGCAGCGCGAGATGCTTGTGCACCTCCCGCCCGGCAACATCGTCCCCGGCACGGTCGTGTTCGACGCGAAGGACACCGGCTGGCTCCTCTACAACTCGCAGACGGAGCAGACCTACGCCAACAGCCCGACGAACGCGGTCTGGATGGACGGCGTCGTGGCCGACAGGCCGCGCACGGACGGTTCCGGCAAGGGCGATCTCGTGACGAGCGACGGCGAAGGGAAGATCGTCGGCGAGATCGACTACCAGACGGGCGAGATGACGGTTGACTTCGCGTCGTTCCCCGAGTGGTTCACGGTATCCGGCGACCTCGCCAACCGCGTGACCGGCGACGAGTGGATCTCCGCGTACAACCTGAAGAAGAGCTACATCCGCATCGGATGGAAGTCGAAGGTCCTCTCCGGCGGGACGGTCGCGACGTACTACCTCTCCGAGGCCGAGAGGCGCACCTCGGGCAAGAACACCCTTGGCCACGTCAAGGAGGGGCTCAACCTGTTCGTCGCGTTCTACGACCTCGACGGCAGCGGCGACTACACGCCGGGCGAGCCCTACGGCATGGTCCGCGACGTTGACGTCGGCTGGAACTACGCCAGCGCGTCTGTCGAGCTGACCGACACCACGCCCGTGATGCCGCGCTACAAGCTGACGGTGGGCGGCTCGTCCGCCGGCGGAATGAACGTCCAGGCCGCAGAGGGCACGGACCGCGAGACGCTGTGGGAGGCGAACGTCTCCGACGTGTACATCGTCACAAACGGGAACGTGATCACCGCGCCACAGAAGAACAACGTGCGCGTGCGCGTCGTCCGCTTCGCGGTTGACAGCCTCAAGACGTGCTTCCCGGCCAGCTACATGGCGGTCCTGTACGACCGCGTGCTCGACCTCTCCGAAAACGGGCGCCAGACGCTGACCGAGGCCGATATCCTCGGCGACCTGCGCAACAGGTTCGACATCGACTGGAACGCGGCGGCGTACGAGTCGTCCGTGAGGACCTTCGCCCAGACGTACGCACAGTACAGCAGCGTGTGCGCGTTCACCAACATGCTGTACGCGGTGTACATCGGCAACGACCCGATCCAGCCCGGCGCCACCACGAACGGCAACATGCTCGTGAAGATGCTCGTCCGCAAGTTCGGCGACACGCGCGCGTACCCGCAGCCGATCGCGCTCCCCGGCAAGATCACGAGCGTCGCGCCGACGTTCAAGTGGACCATGTTCGACACGACCTACACCGCGTTCAGGGTGCGTGTGACGGACGAGTCCGGCGCCGTCGTCTGGACGAGCCCGACGGAGCTGCTGCCTCCGCGCGACCCGGACGGCTTCTACTCCTGGACCGCGCCCATCAGGGTCGGGTCCGTGTTCCCGGGGACCGACACGGTGTTCGAGAACGGCAAGACCTACTCGTGGGCGGTCTCCGTGTACAACACGAAGTACTACACCGACGCCTGGCGTTCCGGCGGCGAGTTCCTCGTGAACGTCCCGGAGAACGCGCCCGACTACGGCACGGCGAAGGTCGCGGTCAGGTACTACGGCCCGTCGTCCGTCGTCTCCGGCATGGGCGGAAAGATCCTGGTCCAGGCGTTCAGGACGCCCGACTTCACCGGCGTTCCCGTCGCCGAGGGCTATGTCACCGACACGGCCGACCTCGCCTCGGCCGACGAGATCACGGCCGCCAACGCCACGATCATCGGGCTGAAGGAGGGCACGTACTACATCCGCGCGTTCATCGACACGGTGGCCGACGGCATCCGCTCCTCGGTGACGAACGAGGCGGGCCGCGTGGTGCGCTGGGAGTCCTGGGGCTGCTACTGCACGCGCGACGTCGCGGACGGCACGATCTTCACGCCGAAGCCGGTCACGGTCGGGCCCGAGGTAGGCGGCGGCGAGATACTCGCGATCTACATCGAGGACTGCGACATCGACGGCGACTGCCTGCCCGACGCATGGGAGTGGTCCGCCAACGGCAACCTCACCTCCTACGGCGCTGGCGACATCGACCAGGTCGTCAAGGGCGTCGTCGCGACGAAGGCATCGCTCGCGGGGGCACTGTCCAAGGACGGCGACCTGACGGCAGGGCTCGAGGTCGCGTCCCGCAGCCTCAGGTCGCCTCGTCTCGCCGCGCTGATGCTCGGCGCCGACGCCACGGCCGAGGACGACGCCGCAGTTGGCGCGAGCATAGCCGACACGAAGGAGATCAAGCTCGACTCCTTCGCGATAACGGCGCTCGACTTCGACCGCGAGACCGGCAAGGTGTCCATCGACGTCGAGCCGGACGTCTCCGAAGACGGCAAGCCCGCGCTCATGTTCTTCGACATCGCCGGCACCGACACGCTCACGCTGAAGTGCCAGGTCTGGCACGCGGCCACCCTCGGCGGCGCGTGGGAGAAGGTCGGCGAGGCGAGGACGGTGACCATCGGCAGGAACACCAAGCTGAAGAACTACACGGTCGACATGGGCGACGGGCTCAAGGCCGGCAGCGGGTTCTTCAAGGTGACGCTGGAGAAGTGAATGTGACCGGGGAGGCGGGCCGTCGCGCCCGCCGGAGCCCCCGCAAGAAAGGAAGACAGGAAAAAGATGAAGAAGCAGGTATCAAAGGTTCTGGTGATCAACTCGGGCTCGAGCTCGCTCAAGTACCAGCTGTTCGACATGAAGAGCGAGACGCGCCTTGCGAAGGGGCTCGTCGAGCGCATCGGATGCGGAGGTCCCAAGGACCACGCCGCCGCCCTCGCGCAGGTCGTCGCCGAGCTGGGCGACGCCGCCAAGGGCATCGACGCGATCGGACACCGCATCCTCCACGGCGGCGAGGTGTTCACCGATTCCGCGCTCATGACCAAGGCCAACATGGCGAAGGCCAGGAAGCTCGTCAAGTTCGGGCCGCTGCACATGCCGGCGAACCTCGGCGGCATCGACGCCTGCGAGAGGATATTCAAGGGAGTGCCGAACGTCGGCGTCTTCGACACGGCGTTCCACATCGCCACGATGCCCGACTGCGCGGGAATGTACGCCATCGACCCGAAGTACTACAAGAAGATGGGCATCCGCAAGTACGGCTTCCACGGCACATCGCACAAGTTCGTCACGCAGGCCGCCGCGAAGTTCCTGAAGAAGCCCCTCTCGAAGGTCAGCCTCGTCACGTGCCACCTCGGAAACGGCTCGTCCCTCGCGGCGATCAGGAACGGCGGCGTCGTGGATACCTCGATGGGCCTCACCCCGCTCGCCGGAATGGTCATGGGCACTCGCTGCGGAGACATCGACGCCGCAGCCGTCCTCGCGATCATGGAGGCCGAGAAGCGGACGCCCGCCGAGATGGACACGATCCTCAACAAGAAGTCCGGGCTGCTCGCCCTCGCGGGCTCCAGCGACTGCCGCGACATCTGCGCAAAGGCAGAGAAGGGCGACAAGGCCGCAGAGCTCGCGCTCGAGATGCTCGCCTACCGCGTCGCGCTCTACATCGGCGCGTACAACACGGTTGTCGGCGGCGCCGACGCCATCGTGATGACGGGCGGCATCGGCGAGAACTCGAGCGAGGTGCGCGAGCGCATCGTCAGCCGCCTCGGCGCGCTCGGCGTGAAGCTCGACCCGAAGGCTAACAAGACGCGCGGCGAGCTCAAGGTCATAAGCGCCAAGGGCTCGAAGATTCCGGTCGTGATAATTCCAACCAACGAGGAGCTGATGATAGCCCGTGACACTGTAAAGGTGCTAGGCTAACCCCTCAACCACCCAACCACCTAACCACCCAACCACCCAACCATTTCTCCATGAACGCAATCAAGGAAATAATAGAGAAGGCATCGAAGCTGAACGGCACGGTCGTCCTGCCAGAGGGCATGGACCCGCGCGTCGTCACCGCCGCGTGCGCGTGCGTTGACCGCAAGATCTGCACGCCCGTAGTGCTCGGCACGCCCGAGGAGATCGCCGCCGCGGAGGCGGCGGCCAAGCTGAGCCTGGCCGAGCGCGGCATAAAGGTCATCGACTACACTTTAGGAGACGCCGAGCTCGAGGCAGCGTACCTCGAGTCGTGGAACGCCAAGGAGTCCAAGAAGCCGCCGGAGAAGCAGAAGATCATCGACCTCGCCGGCGCGCAGAAGACGCTCCGCACGAAGCGCATCTACTTCGGCGGCATGATGGTGAAGCTCGGCCGCGTCGACGGACTCGTCGCGGGCTCCATCGCCTCCACGGGCGACATGCTCCGCGCCGCGTTCCACACGCTCGGCACGCAGAAGGGCGTGAAGACGGCGTCCAGCTGCTTCATCCTCGACCTTAGGGAGCCCACGGCGTCCGGCGACGGCGTCCTCGCGTTCGGCGACTGCGCCGTCATCCCCGACCCGACCGCCGAGCAGCTCGTGGACATCGGCCTTGCGACGGCGCAGACGTACCGCGACCTCACGGGCCGCGAGCCGAAGGTCGCGTACCTCTCGTTCTCGTCGAAGGGCTCGGCAGCGGGTCCGCTCGTCGAGAAGGTGCAGAAGGCCGTCGAGCTCGCGAAGCCGCGCTTCGCGGAGGCGGGCATCAAGATGGACGGCGAGCTGCAGTTCGACGCGGCGATCGTGCCTTCGGTCGGAAAGCAGAAGAACAAGGACGGCGCCGTCCAGGGCGACGCGAACGTGTTCATCTTCCCCGACCTCAACGCCGGGAACATCGGATACAAGATCGCGCAGCGCCTCGGCGGCGCGGACGCGATCGGCCCGAACCTGCAGGGGCTCGCCAAGGCGATGAACGACCTCTCGCGCGGATGCTCCGCCGAGGACATCGTCGGAACCGTCTGCGTGACGCTGCTGCAGTCGACTACAAAGTAATCCAGCCGCAAGACAATGACCGACAACGAGATGATAGAGCGCGCGAAGCAGGTCTTCGCGGTCGAGATCGAGGGCCTCGAGAAGACCCGCGACTCGCTTGGCGCGTCTTTTGTCCGTGCGGTCAGGCTCATACTCGACACCGTCTCGGACGGCGGCATCGTCGTCGTCTCCGGCGTAGGGAAGAACCTGCACATCGCGGAGAAGATGAGCGCCATCTTCTCCTCGACGGGGACGCGCTCGATCGTGCTGAACCCGGTGCAGGCGATGCACGGCGACCTCGGCATGGTCTCTGCGAAGGACGTCCTGGTCGCGCTCAGCTTCTCCGGCGAGTCTGCGGAGGTGAACAACCTGATCCCCGCGATCAGGCGCCACGGCCTCAAGGTCATATCGATGACGGGGCGTCCTGACTCGACGCTCGCGTCCCTGAGCGACATCCACATCGAGATCCCGTGCGGGAAGGAGGCTTGTCCGTTCGGCATGGCGCCGACGAACTCCACGACCGCGACGATGGCGATGGGCGACGCGCTCGCGATGGTGCTCATCGACGCGCAGAGGTTCCCGGTGGAGGACTACGCGATGAACCATCCTGCGGGCGCGATCGGCCGGGCGCTCGTGATGAAGGTGACGGACGTGATGCGCACGGGCGCGAGGCTCGCGAAGGTCGGCGCGGACGCGACGGTGATGGACACCCTGATGGCGATGACGAAGGCGCAGTCCGGCTCGGCGGTCGTCGCCGGCCCGGATGGAAAGCTCCTCGGCATCTTCACAGACGGCGACTTCCGCCGGCTCATGAGCGAAGGAGGAGATTTAGGGTCATCTAGGGTCGGTTTAGAGTCATATAGGGTCGAAGTAGGGTCGAATAGCGTCAAGACCCTAAGCGACGCTAACTTGACTCTAAAAGACCCTAATCAGACCCTAAAAGACCCTATAGCCAATCACATGACCGCTTCGCCTCTGTCCGTGCGCGACGACGCATATGCGGCGGAGCTTCTCAAGATCTTCGAAAGGAAGCACATCGACGACCTGCCGGTGTGCGACGCGTCCGGCCGGGTGGTCGGGCTCGTGGACATACAGGACCTGCCAAAGATGAAGGTCCTGTGACACTCTAAGGCAAACACCAAGGAAAAAGAGAAAAAGAAAGGAAAGAAAGATGAACACAAAGCTGATGACATTCACCGCGCTCGCGCTCGCCGCCTCAGTCGCGTTCGCCGCGCCGACGACCAGCAGGAGTAGAAGGGCCGCCGCTGCCGCCGCCGCAGGCGAGGAGGCCACCTCCGGCAAGGATGCCAAGATAACCATTGACCAGTTCCCGAAGACGGGGCGCGCATCCACTCTCCCGCTCCCCGGCATCACCGGCGGGACGACGATCGGCAAGTGCTACTCGAAGCCGCGCAACTGGATCGTCCTCGAGGCGAAGTACACGACGTACGCGAAGTGGCAGGACCAGCTCACCTTCACGTGGCACGTCCTCCTCGAGACGAAGAGCGCGACGGAGAACAAGGGCAACAAGGAGGGACTTGCGCCGTTCTCGTACTTCACCACCTCCGTCACTTACCAGAACATCCCGCAGGGCACGCACGCGGCATCGGTCTGCCTGCATCCCTCCTACCTCGAGCGCTTCGGCGAGGCCAAGGCGATCGGCGTCGTAATCACGAACTCCAAGGGCGAGACGCTCGCCGGAGACTGCGAGAGCGAGGTCAAGGGCATAGCGTCGCACCCCAAGTCCCTCGAGGCCGCGTTCTGGAACAGCCAGGACATCATGGACGCGAAGGGCAAGGACGGCAATCCGATGATCGAGCGCCGCCAGGGCCTGCAGGACCGTTCCAAGACGATATGGGCGCTCGTCAACCCCAACGACTACGAGCAGGTGGCAAACTGACATGGCAAAGAGAATACTAGCACTTGACATAGGCGCGTCGTCCGTCAAGCTCGCCGAGTACGAAGGCGGGCGCGGCGGGCTGACGCTCGTCAACTACGGCATAGCCGCCCTCGCGGCCCCGCTCGACGCGGGGAACGCGGGCGCGCTGCTTTCGCCGGCGCTCCTCGAGATCGTGCGCGAGAAGGGCATAAAGCCCGGACCCGTGAACGTCTCTATATCCGGGCAGATGGTGTTCCCGCGCTTCGCGTCCATTCCGGCCGCGGGCGGGTCGGACAAGTTCGACCAGCAGGTGCGCTTCGAGATCGAGCAGAACATACCGTTCCCGATCGACGAGATGATCTGCGACAGGCAGGTCCTCGGCGACAACGCGAACGGCGACAAGAACGTGATGATCGTCGCGGCCAAGACCGACCAGGTCGAGGACATCGCCGCCGCCATACGCGGCGCGGGCTTCACGCCCGAGCTGGTGGACGTCGCGCCGATAGCGGTCACGAACGTGCTCCGGTACGTCAGGCCCGACGAGGGATGCTGCGTCATCCTCGACATCGGCGCGAAGACTACCTCGCTCGTGATCGCGGAGGGCGACTCGCTCTACAACCGCTCGATACCCGTCGCCGGCAACACGATCACGAAGGAGATCGCGTCCGCGCTCGGGTGTTCGCCCGAGGAGGCCGCGCAGTACAAGCTCGAGGCCGCGTACGTCGCGCTCGGCGGCGTAGTCGAGGACGACGACGAGACCCGCGACCGCATCTCGAAGGTCTGCCGCGCGGCGATGACGCGCCTGCACGCCGAGATATCGCGTTCGATAAACTTCTACCGCTCCCAGCAGGGCGGCGGGGTGCCGTCGAAGCTCTACCTCACGGGCGGCACGTCGCTCCTTCCGCAGGTTGACGGATTCTTCTCCGAGAGCCTCCAGCTGGAGGTGGAGTACGTGAACCCGTTCGAGGCGATCGCCGTCGGCCCGAAGGTGGACGGCGCCGCGCTCGAGGCGGACGGCGTGCTGCTTGCCGCGACGACGGGCGTCGCCCTGCACGCGGCGGAGCTAGCGCCGTTTGCGATCAATCTCCTGCCGCCGTCGCTCGTCAAGGAGCGCGCGGACGTTGCGAAGATCCCGTTCGTCGCCGGCGGATGCATCGCGTTCGTCGCGGCGCTCGTGCTCGCGATGCTGTCGATGGGCAACGGCGCTGCAGTCGCCGAGGCGGAGCGCGACGCGGTCCGCGCGAAGGCGTCCGCCCTCAGGTCTGCGGAGTCCGATGTAAAGAAGGCGACGGACGAGACCACACGGGAACTCGCCCGCGCCGGCGACATCGCCGCGCTCTTCGCGCGCCGCGTAGACGTCCTGGAGAGGCTGAAGGTCACGCAGAAGGTTCTCGGATCCGAGATGTGGATCGAGAAGTGGGAGGGTGACCGCATCACGATGCGCGGATGGGCCGACGACATAAAGAGGCTCATCGAGGGGACCAAGACCGGCGCGAGGACCGCCGACGAGGTGATCAAGGCGCGCCTCATCGGGTCGTCGCGCGTCGCGTCCGACGCCGTCAAGACCGAGTCGAGCGCCGACATCGGCAAGAATGCGTCGCTCAAGCAGTTCGTCATGTCCGTGAAGTTCGGGAAGGGGGGCGCGAAATGAACATCTCGAAGAACCAGGTCATAATGCTCTCCATCGGCGGCGTGTCGCTCGTCGCGTCGCTGGCGCTCGGATACTTCACCTACGACGCATGGGCGACCAGGTCGGAACTTGCGGACGAGATCGAGTCCGAATCGTCGTCGGTGCGCAGCCTGCTGCGCGCGGACGTGAGCCCGGACAAGGCGAGCGTCGTTGACATCGGCAAGAACCGCGCCAAGGTGACGGGCTGGTGCGAGGCCGCGCTGTCCGTGGCCGCCTCCGGCGACAAGCTGTTTCCGACCAACGTCAACCCGACTGCGGTCAAGGAGAAGATCGTCTCCGATGCGCGCGAGCTCTCGAAGCTGCCGGGCGACGTCGACGGGAAGATCGTCAAGCCCGACTTCGGCTTCGGGTTCCCCGAGTTCGTGATGGGCGACAAGATCCCCGAGAAGGCGAGGCTCGGCCAGATCCAGCGCCAGTGGTACGACGTGAGCCTCCTCGTGCGGACGCTCTCCGACTGCGGCGCTGCCGAGGTCACGAATGTGAAGGCCGCTCCGCCGCCGAAGGTGCAGGAGGAGGATCCGAAGGCCGCCAGGAGGAAGCGCAACGCGAAGAAGGGCGCGGAGGAGAAGCCCTTGTACACGAGCGAACGCTACGAGCTCGAGTTCCGCGCGGACGGCCCGGCGCTTGCCAAGGCCGTGAACGCGATCGCCACGTCGGAGCGGTTCTTCGTCATCGATTCGCTCGACTTCTACCGCAAGGAGGACCCGCTCGCCTCCGCGCTCGGCGGCGACGACAAGAAGAAGGAGGGCGCGCAGTCCGCAAAGCCGGTCCGCCGCCGCCTCCGCCGCTCGGAGTCGGACGAGGAGTCAGCCGCGAAGAAGAAGGAGGAAGAGAAGAAGAACGGGCCCATCTGCGGACCCGGCGCGATGCCGCCGTTCATCGTCAAGGCGGTCGTCGTGTCGTATGACTTCGGCACGGCTGCGCAGAAGGCCGAGGCCGCGCGCGCGGAGTCCGCGCCCGAGGACGCGGACAAGGATTCCGCGAAGGACAAGAAGGAGGACAGCAAATGATCTCTCGGAATTCTGACGGCGGGTTCTTCGCCGCGCACTGGGAATGGATTGTGGCGGCCGTCGGGCTTGTCGCCCTCGCGGGCGGCGCGGTGCTGTTCGCCATGTCGGGCGGGGACGAGCCGGAGGAGTGCGCCGACAGGGCGGTCTCCTCGCTGATGTCCGGCAAGCGCGCCGAGACCGGCGTGAAGCCGGTCGAGATGGCGCAGTACGAGCGCGCGCTCATGATCGCGACCGCGCCGCCGACGCTCGACGAAGTCTCGGTCAAGGACGCGAACTTCCTCTCGCCTGGCGCGCGGATGTTGTGCCCGTTCTGCGCGAAGCCGATTCCCGTGGACACGAAGCCCGCGCCCGAGGAGGGCAGGAAGTGCCCCGAGTGCGGCAAGGTCCTGCCAGAGGAGGAGAAGGTCGCGCTCGACTCCGACGGAGACGGGCTCCCCGACGAATGGGAGCGCAAGAACGGCCTCGACCCGAAGGCCAACGACGCAGGCGAGGACAAGGACGGCGACGGGTTCACGAACGCCGAGGAGTTCGCGGCGAAGACCAATCCGTCGGACAAGGAGTCGCATCCCGACTACTTCGACTCGTTCAAGCTCATGCTGCCTCTCAAGGAGACGTTCATGCCGTTCTACCTCGAGCAGGTCCAGGAGCTTCCGGGCGGAAGGCGGCGCTACTACTTCCGCGAGCTGAAGGCGCGCGGCAGGGGCGTCGCGTACATGCCGCTCGAGGGCGAGGAGATCGGAGCGAAGAGCGACGACAAGGACATCAAGCCGACGGGGTTCGTCGTGAAGGGCGTCAGGAAGGAGACCGTCAAGAAGACGCTCAAGGCAGCCGCCGGCGACAAGCCGCTCGTGAAGACGATGGAGGTCTTCATCGCCACCGTGGAGAGGAAGTCCGACAAGAAGTCGTTCGACCTCAGGACAGACCAGCGCAGGACGCCGCTCGACGTCCAGGCGACGATTGCGTTCAGCCGCGGCGAGCCGAGGGAGTCCGTCGTCGTGCCCGGAGACACAATCACGATCTACGGGAAGAAGTACAAGATAGTCGGGATCAAGGGCGTCGGAAAGGGCGCGGAAGTCTCGGTCGAGGAACCTTCGGGGAAAATTCGTGTGCTGAAGGCACTTGAATAATGCGCAAAGATAGGGTATAATACTCGTCGCAAAATGTAAGGAGCAAGTTCGACATGACGAACATCAGGACATACGTCGTACTATCAGCGACTGCCGCTTTCATCGCGCTCAGCCAGGGCGTGCGTGGTCAGGACGACCTCGACGCCCTTCTGGCCGACCTAGAAGGCAAGCCTCCGGCTGCCGCGCCAGCAAAGCCGGAAGCTCCGGCTGAGACGCCCGCAGCGGCCCCCGCGCCGGCCGCGAAGCCCGCGCCGGCGAAGCCTAAGACTCCGGCCGCGAAGCCCGCGCCCGAGACGCC
>JAEEGL010347335.1_pt1 | contig 13132 bp, 6 predicted proteins | sample 9134231 | NCBI WGS metagenome assembly JAEEGL01 (sample SAMN16246548, study PRJNA631951) | gut metagenome | biome: gut microbiome; feature: rumen; material: fiber-attached | host: Bos | place: Iran: Karaj | collected 2018-10
GTAAAGACCTCCGGGGAGACCTTTGTAAACGCCGAAAGTCTCCAGACAGAGTATATTCCCAACGGTAATATCTTTTTGGTGGGAGGGCTCTTTGTACTCGTTTCTCTGTTACCTGTATTGGGATGCAGAAAGCATTTTCGGGATCGTTTGAAAGTTTGATCATTTCTACAGGGTATTTCGGGTGAACCGGTGTGATGATAGGGCAGATCTTTAAAAAGGAGTTTTTTCTTGATGGATCCGCGTGTTTTAGATAAAATTTAAGGAAGCCCAAGAAAGGAATTAAAACTATGGCCGAGACAAAAGTAAAGCGGATCATCATCGTATCATTCCAGTTTTCGGTTGTCATGAAAAGCATCGAAGGCCGGCTTGCTGACGGTGGATATATGGTGACAACTATAGAACCCAAGCCGGAGACGGTAGCGGGGTATACGGAGGATGCATCGCTGTTCATCCTCTATCTCCAGGCGGACATCATGGATGAGTACAAGCTGCATTGCCTGAAAAATCTCTCAGAAATCTTCCAGCGTAAAAAATTGAAAGCCATCCTCATCGGAGAGCATGCATCAAAGTCGGACTTCTTACAAGCCGTTCCCGCTCTTTCCGCATTTGTCTGGATGGATCGACCGGTGGATGCGGACACACTAAAGAAAAAGGTGGACGAGACCATTGCCCGTCCGTCTTTGGATCCCAACAGAAAGAATCGGATCCTGATCATAGATGATGATCCTTCCTATGCAAAGATGATGAAGGAGTTCTTAAAAGACATCTATAAAGTGGATGTGGTGACTGCCGGGATGCAGGCCATGACCTTTTTGGAAAGGGCTGCGAAAATGGATCCCGTGGATCTCATCCTTTTAGATTACGAGATGCCGGAAATGGACGGCCCCCAGGTTTTGCATATGCTGCGGCAGAAAGAGGAAACCAAGGAGATCCCCGTGATCTTTTTAACGGGGAACGGGACCAAGGAAGCGGTCAACCGCGTGATGCAGATGATCCCGGACGGCTACGTATTAAAATCAACTCCCAGAGAAGAGCTCATCGAATACATTCACAAGATACTCCCATGATCCATAGAGTGGAAGAGAGGAGCATAGATGTTTACAGACGATCAGAACAAACATGAGAAAAGACTGACTTTTCGAAATGCGATGATAGCCGTTGCGGTGATCATCATCTTTTCGTTCATTGTGATGATGTACTATAACATGCTCTACATCGAAAAAAAGAGCAATATCATAAAAAGCGGAGAGATCTCTGCCAAGGAGTCAGCAGAAGGGATCCATAATTATCTGACCACCAATATCGATTCCCTGAAACTGGCGGCATATTTCTTGGACGGAATGCTTTTGGCAGGAAGGTCGGATGAGGAGATCCGGGATTATCTCGTGGGAGAGTCCACAGCTGTGAGGAATTCCGTGAATGAAAACATGACCGGACTTTACGGCTATATAGACGGGAAGTTCATGAGCGGCACCGGATGGGTACCGCCGGCTGGTTATGAGGCAACGGAGCGTCCCTGGTATACAAGACCCATGGAGAACCCCGGTGAGATCACCTTATTGGATCCTTATGTGGATGTGCAATCCGGCAACACCATGCTGGCTTTGGGAAAAACTCTTTGCGACGGATATAGTGTCCTTTCCGTAGATGTATCTTTAGAACAGATCCAGATACTGACGGAAGAAGCGGTGCAAAAAAACGACACGGACATCCAGATGATCTTAAACGATCAGGGGATGGTGGTGGCTCACTCCGATATAAATGAGGTCTCCAAAGATTACGGGCAAAAGAGCGACACCTTGGGAAGTGAGATCTATCACAGACTAAAAGAGACCAAGGCGGAAAACTTCAGTTTAGACTATGAAGGATTTAAATACATTGTCTATGTGGAGAGTATGCAAAACGGATGGTCCTGCATTTCCGTAACGGATGCCACCGATGTGTTTGATAACTTACGAATGATATTTGTCTTGACCATCCTCTTCGTGGTAGCCATCATCCTCACCATCGGCATCTTTACCACCCGCTCCAACCGGTATCTGCATATGTCGGTTCGGGCCAAGGCGCAAAGTGATGCGAAAAGTGCATTTTTATCCAATATCTCTCACGATATCAGAACACCGATCAATGCCATGCTGGGGATGAATGAGATGATCCTGCGGGAGACTACCGAGCAGACCATCCGCGATTATGCACAGAATATCAAAGCAGCTTCCGGGCAGCTTTTGGAATATGTGGACGGCATTTTGGATTTTACAAAGATGGGATCCGGCGACGGCGTAAAAAGCCCGGTGGATTACGAAGCCCTCTTCCGTTATCGGCCTGCAGATCTGGGAAGGCAGAAAGGACAGTTTACGGCAGAGAATGCCCATATTCTTGCGGTGGATGACAATCCCTTAAACCTTTCCGTATTCTTAAACCTCGTGAAGCAGACACAGATCCGGACCGACACCGCAGAAAGTGCCGATGAAGGGATCGAACTGTCTCAAAAGAATAAGTATGATATGATCTTTATGGATCATATGATGCCGGAGAAGGACGGGATCGAGGCCTTGCGGGAGATCAGGGGGGATGTCTCCAATCCCAACAGGGATACCCCTGTCATCTGCCTCACAGCCAACGCTATTGCCGGAGCCAGAGAAGAGTACTTAAACGTGGGTTTTAGCGACTATATCACAAAGCCCATCGATCCGGATGAGTTAGAAAGCCTGATGATCCGTTTTTTGCCGGAGAATCTGGTGGAGATCCGGCAGCAGGAGAAAAAGCGGGAAGAACTGACACTTTTCCTTCCGGAAGATCTTAAAATATTGGATCATAAGGGTATCGATGCCTTAGCAGGGATCAAAAATGCCGGCTCCCAGGAGGCCTATGTTTCTTTGTTGGAGATCTTTCGTAAGGATATCAGCGGGAAAGCAGAGGTTTTGAACCGGCTCTTTCGAGAAGGCAATCTCAAGGATTACACCATCCGGGTACATTCCTTAAAGAGTTCCGCCAGGATCATAGGTGCCACTTCTTTAGGGGACATGGCCCAGAATCTGGAGACAGCAGGGAAAGCCGGAGACGAAGCTTATATCCGTGCGCACCATGAGGAGTTCATGGATGCATATACGGGTTTTGAGAAGATATTGGCCGGGATCACGAAAGACCGGGATGAACAACAGGATAAACCGATAGCGGAAGCGGATATGATGGAGCGGGCCTTTATGGAGATAAGGGCAGCAGCGGATGATATGGACAGTGACAGGCTGTCCGTCATCTTTGGTGAACTGGATGCTTTCAGCATTCCGAAGGAATCGGAAGAACTCTATACGCGGCTCAGATCGGCATCGGATCAATTTGACTATGAAGGGATCATAAAGATGCTATCGCAGGAGAAGAAGTAGAAGGAGAAAAAAAGTGGATTATTGGATCGTGGTAGTGGATGACGAGCCCCTTTCGTTGACAAATGCCAAAACATTGCTAGGAAAATACAGTATGCGTGTCAGCTGCATCCGAAGCGGAAGGGAGCTGTTAAAGTTCATGCAGTCCCATACCCCTGACCTGGTGCTTTTGGATATCATGATGCCGGATATGGATGGATTTGAAACCTATCGGGCCCTTCGCATCTGGGAAGAAAAAGAGAATAAGAATCCGATCCCGATCATATTTTTGACAGGTGAGGATAGCAAAGAGACGGAGCGAAGGGGTTTAAAAGCCGGTGCTTCCGACTTTATCAAAAAGCCCATTGACGAAGGGATCCTCATAAAGCGGATCAAAAATGCCATCGAGAACAACCGGATCATCGAGTCCCTGACGGAAGAAGCCATGAAGGACAAGCTCACCGGTTTCTTGAACAAGACCAGCGGGACACAAAAGGTGAGGGAACTTTGCAGCAGTGTGGACGGGGCGCTTATGGTGTTCGATCTGGACAACTTCAAGCTCGTCAACGATCTCTTCGGTCACGATACGGGAGACCGGGTCCTGGAAGATTTTTCCGATGTGGTGCGTTTTAATATCCGTGGCGATGACGTGGTATCACGGATCGGCGGCGATGAGTTTATGGCGTTTTTCCCGGGACTGACGGATCGGGAGTCTGTGGCCTCCCTGGAAAAAAGGCTGAACAAACAATTGATGGATAAAGCGGATATGCTCATGGGAGAGGGACATGGGATCCCTCTGGGCATCTCCATCGGTGTTGCCATTGCTTCCGAAGATCGGAGGGAATATGAGAAATTGTTCCGTTTTGCGGATGCGGCACTTTTCGAGGTAAAAAGAAACGGCAAACATGGATTCGAGATCTACGATCCGGACATGCGAAGACCCGATACAAAGGAAAACATCGAGAATGAGCTGAATCGTTTGATCAGCATCGTGACCGAACGAGGGGAAGCGAGGGGTGCCATGGCGTTGGGGCAGGATGCTTTTTTCGCCACATACCGCTTTGCGGAGCGACTGATAAAGGAAAACGGCGGCACCTTGGTCCGCATCCTGTTTTCTCTGTCATCGGATGATAAAGACGAGGATCTGTTGCAGCAGGTGGAAGCTTTAGGCGAGATGTTAAAAGATACGCTGTACCCATCGGATGTGATCCTTCCCTGGCAGCAGAACAGTTATCTCGTAGTCTGCTTACGACATCCGGGAGAAGATGCCGATGAGATCATCCATCGGATCACGGACACCTGGCAAAAGAGTGAGCATGCCCGGGGGTTGCATATCAACCATGCCGTTTCCATAGAAAGAAAGGAAAAAGATGAACGAGCGGAATAACGAGAAATTCGTGGTGGTGGTGGCCAATCTGGCTTCCGCCGGTGTGGTGATTGAAAACACTCTGCTTTCCTGGGAGTTTTGGGTTCCTTTTGTTGTGCTCATCGGAATGCTTACCTTGTGGCCGGTATGTCTGTCGGAAAGGATCCCCGCGGATATCCGACAGATCTATTATTTTGGCTATGGGCTTCTGATCCTGTTCTATCATGGTGTGCATAAGACCAGTTTCTTTGACGTGGCCTTGATCATTTCCTTTGGCATGGCTACCTATTCTATTTTCAATCGCGTTTATATGATGAATATCCTCCTGCTTTTGTTTGTGGTCATATGGGTGGTGCATTTTTCCGGACTGTCTGTGGTAAAGGACACGGCATACAGTCGTCTGGGTGTTTCCAGGATCCTGCTGCATGCAATGATCGTGGTCTTTTTGTACTACATCAATGTGCGGACCATCAATCACCGCCTGGAAGCAAAGGCGTCGGAAGCGGAAAAAGACAGATTGCTGGAAGCCAACGAAGTGGATATGGAGGACTTTTTGTCCAATATCTCCCATGAGTTCCGCACGCCCGTCAATGTGGTCAACGGGATGACGGATATCCTGATCAAACGAAATGCAGGCAGCGAGGCCTATTCCATCAAGGATGCAGGTATCAAGCTTGCATACCAGATCGAGGATATCCAGGATTACACGGAATGCAAGCGGAAGAAAGTCCTGTTGGAAGAGGACAACTATATGAGCACCTCCCTCATCAATGATATGGTCACCGCCTTCCGTCTTTTGGACAACAGTAAGGGGCTGGAGCTGGTGGTGGATCTGGACCCCAAGACTCCATCCATGCTGCGGGGAGATATCAAAAAGCTGCACAAGATCTTTCGACATCTATTGTCAAACGCCGTAAAATTTACGAAACAGGGCGGGATCTTGATCCGGATGTATACGGAAGAAACGGAAAAGCAGGATAATCGTGTCAATCTGTGTATTGAAGTGACGGATACCGGTATCGGCATGGACCATCGGACGAGACATTCCGTTATGAAGGGAATGTACCAGCTGGATAAGCGTCGGAACAGAAGTTCCGGGGGGATCGGTCTGGGACTGTATATCGTGTACGGATTCGCCCATGTCATGGGGGGCAGTGTAAAGCTTGAGAGCCAAAAGAGAGTGGGAACCACGGTGAGAGTGACCCTGCCGCAGACTGTGGCAGACGCAAAGAATTGTCTGGCATTATCAAAGGAATACAGCGGAGATATCCTGTTCCATGTGAGATCCGATAAGTACAAGGTACCTCGGGTAAGAGATTTCTACCGTTCCATGGCTACCAATCTGGCGGTGGGCATCGGCGTACCGCTGTACTCGGCGGAGACGGTTGAAGAAGTAGAACGTCTGCGGGAGAAACTGAACGTGAAGTATATCTTCATGGGACAGGAGGAATACGAAGAAAACCCGGCTTTCTTTGACGCGATGAGCAAAGAAGACATGGTAGTTGCCGTGTCTGCGGCTTCCGGGTTCCGGACAAATGCGGGAAGCGGGGCCATCGTTATGCCGAAACCGTTATACGCATATCCTGCCATCAAGATCCTGAATGAAGGCAAGGACGCCACGGATCTGGAGTACAGCGACAATACGGAAAAACCGCTGTTCACAAATGTACGCGCTCTGGTGGTCGACGACGAACCCATGAACCTGGTGGTAGCCTCCGGCCTGTTCAAAGAATATGAGATGCTGGTTGACACGGCGGAAAGCGGACAGGAGGGTATCAGTAAGTATACGGATAATGACTATGACGTGGTGTTCATGGATCATATGATGCCCGAAATGGACGGCGTGGAAGCCATGAAGAGGATTAAAAACATTGCCTCTGAGCAGGGGAAGGATACCATTGTCATCGCACTGACCGCAAACGCCGTATCCGGGGCAAAGGAAATGTTCATAAAAGAAGGCTTCGACGGTTTTATCGCAAAGCCCATTTTCACCCAGGATTTTGAAAGGACCATGAAACGTGTTCTTTCCTTCACTTCCGAAAAAGGAGGTGAAAAGGCATGAATCAGCGAAATTTCTTTGCGGATATGCGGGCGGCCATCAAAGACCCGGAAATGAAATTGGAGGACCGGGTATTCCTGGTCTACACGGTGATCTCGGAGATCACCGTGCTGGCGGCTTTGATCGGGGATCTGTTTTTGGGAGAAAATATCTACGAGATCACCACTTTGCTTGGTGTATTGCTTTTTGTTCCCGGACTGACATACTTAGGCCTTTACTATAAGATGCTGAATATCGTTCGCCGGATCATCGTGACAGGCATTGTCTTCGTGATCCTGCCCATCATTTTTTTCTTTGGCGGAGGATTGGAGGGCGGAGGAGTCCTTTGGATCATATTCGGTTTCATGTACGCAGGCCATGTGTTAAGTGGCAGATGGCGTAAATCCATGCTGACCATGATCGTGATCCTTACGTCGGTCTTTTTCGTGATCCAGTACTATTATCCGGAATACATCATTCATCACTCCAGACGGGTGTATTTCGTGGACTTCTTTTTGTCCCTGATCCTGGTGGGGGTGGTCTGCTTTTCCATGACCTGGTTTCAGAATATCTTATATCAGGATGAGAGCCAACGGGCAAAGATGGAGGCACAAAAGGCAGAAGAACTGACCAGATCTCAAAATCGGTTTTTTTCCAGTATGAGTCATGAGATCCGGACTCCCATCAACTCCATTTTGGGGTTGAATGAGTTGATCTTAAGGGACGCCACGGATCCGGATGAGATCGCTAAAAACGCCGCCGGCATACAGGGGGCGGGGCGTATGCTTTTGGCCCTGATCAATGACATCCTGGATTTTTCCAAAATGGAAGCGGGGAGTATGGAGATCGTTCCCGTGGATTACAATGTGGGTGATATGCTTTCCGAGATCGTGAATATGATCTGGCTGAAGGCGTCGGAAAAGGGGTTGAAGTTCGAAGTGAGCATCGATCCACAGGTGCCCTCTGTTCTCTATGGGGATGAAGTGCGGATCCAACAGGTGATCATCAACCTGTTAAACAACGCTGTTAAGTACACGGCAGAGGGGTTTGTGGAGCTTCATGTGGAAAGTGAACCGGTGGATGAAGACACCGTATCCTTACGGATCGCTGTTTCCGATTCCGGCATGGGCATCAAAAAAGAGACCCTTCCCTTCCTCTTTGATGCTTTTAAACGAGTGGATGAGGAGAAAAACCGACATATCGAAGGAACCGGCCTGGGGCTTAATATCGCAAAGCAGATCGTGGAACTTATGGGGGGAAGCATTTCTGTAAACAGCGTTTACGGATCGGGCTCTGTTTTTATGGTGGTGTTAAAGCAGGGAATCTCCAATCCGGACGTGATCGGTGAGTTAAACATTCACAACCAACAGAACTTCCGCAGGAAAGCCTACGAAAGCAGCTTTACAGCGCCTACCGCCCGGATCCTCATTGTGGATGACAATGAAATGAACCTGGAAGTGGAGCGAAAACTGATCCTTACCACGGAGATGATCATTGACACGTCCGTCAGCGGAAGAGATGCTTTGGAGCAAACCTTAAGCCACCATTATGATGTGATCCTCATGGATCACCTAATGCCGGAGATGGACGGGATCGAGTGTCTGGAAAAGATCAGAAACCAGGAGGGCGGCTTAAACGTGACGACTCCCGTTGTGGTGCTTACGGCAAATGCGGGAAGTGACAACAGGGATATGTACAACAGAGCCGGATTCGACGGCTATCTGATAAAACCTGTTTCCGGGGAGATGCTGGAACAGATCCTGATGAAATACATTTCTCGGGATAAGCTCATTTTATCCGCCAGAGTCATGAGTATGAAGGAGGATATCAATACACTGGAGGGGTATGCCGGAAAGGCTCCGGTGATCATCACCGCTACCTCCATGTGCGATCTTCCGGATCGGGTGATTAAAAAATTGCGGCTTCCCATCATCCCCTTCCTGATCCATACGGATGAAACGGTGTTTAAGGATGGGGTACAGATGGGTACCGATGAATTGATCCGTTATGTGTCGGAGGGTAAAAAAGCGATGTCTTCACCTCCTAGCGAGAAAGCATATACGGATTTCTTCTCGGAGAATCTTAAAAAAGCCCATCATTTGATCCATATCGCCATGACTACCAGTATGAGTGAAGATTATGAGATCGCAACGGAAGCGGCCACCGCCTTTGATAATGTTACGGTGATCAATTCCGGCTGTCTGTCCAGTGCCACAGGACTTTTGGTGCTCATCGCTTACAAGCTGGCACAGCAGAATATCCCGGTAGATGAGATTATTGAGGAACTGGAGATCGTAAAGACCCAGTTAAAGTGCAGTTTTGTTATCGATACCACGGATTATATGATGCAAAAGGGATTGATCTCCTCCGCGGTGGATCGCCTGGCAAAGACCTTGAATCTGCATCCCTTCGTGCGGATCCGAAATGACAAGGCAGGCATTGCAGGGGCATGGATCGGCGATCGAAAGAGGACCTACAAAATGTACATAAGGAGCGCTCTGCCGGTGGGCATCGCTTACGATCCGGAGGTGGTGTTCATCACCTATGCGGAGGTCCCCATAGATACGCTGCTCTGGATCAAAGAGGAGGTCAATCACATCGCAAAGTTTAAAGAGGTCATCTTTGTACAGGCTTCCGCGGCCATCACTTCCAACTGCGGCCCCGGAGCCTTTGGTATCCTGTACTTTGTAAAGGGTGGCAAGTCCTATAATATCGCATCCCTGGTGGAAGATGAATATGAGATCCGGGGGGAGGAGACAGAGGAGGACGAAGTGGATCCGGAGACGGATGATTATCAGGATCTTTTGAGCCTGGCTTCTGCCGAACCGGCCTGGTATGAAGGCCTTTCAGGTATCGATCCGCAGGTGGCATTGAATAACTGTGGCTCGGAAGAGTCCTTAAAGTCCGTGATGAAGATCTTTTACGAGTCCATTCCGGAAAAGACAAGGGATATCGAGAAGTACTATGAAGAAGGAGATTGGACGGATTACACCATCAAAGTCCATGCATTAAAGAGTTCTGCAAAACTGATCGGTGCTCTGGAATTTGCCAATGAGGCGCAGCTTTTGGAAAATGCGGGTAAAGAAGGTGATGAGGCATATATCCGGCAGAATCATGGCGCGTTCATGTCCACATATGGGGATTTTGAATCGGTTCTTTCCCCCGTGTTCGGTGAACCGGAAGAAAAGGGAGAAAAGGATGAGCGGCCTATGGCTGATGCCTATATGTTAAAGAGCGTATACGAAGAGTTGAAAAGCGCTGCCGACGCCATGGACAGTGACAGGATCGAGGACATCCTAAAGGAAATGTCCGAATATGCCATTTCCGAGGAAGCGTCTCCGAAGTTTGAACGGATTCGTACCTTGGCGGACAGCTATGATTATGAGGGTATGTTAAAGCTTTTGGACCAGTCTTGACGGGCGAAAACAGATTGTATTTACACATGCGATAAGATAAAATAAAAGGGTCCTTCGGGACTCTTTTATTACTGTAAAACAAAGAGAGGGGTAGATCATATGATACGAAAATTAAGCGGCGAACGTCCCGTTTTCGTGTTGGATACCGATAGCACCACCTATGCCTTTTCCGTTATGGAAACGGGACAATTGGAGCATCTGTATTACGGCGCGAAGATCACGGTGGAAAAGCCGGAAGATCTTTTGGCTTTGACGGAGAAGCGTGCGTTTCAGCAGGGGAACTCCATCGCCTATGATCAGGAGCACTTATCCTTTACATTGGAAGACGTTTGCCTGGAGATGTCCGGGTACGGAAAAGGGGACATCCGGGAGCCTTTTATCGAGATCATTGCGGCGGACGGCAGTGCCACCACGGATTTTGTCTATGCTTCGGATGAGATCAAAAAAGGAAAAGAAGCGTTAAAGGATCTGCCTTCTTCTCATGATGACACCGGATCGGTCGAGGGCCTCCATGTGACCTTAAAAGATAATAACCACGGCTATGAACTGGTGCTGTCCTATTATGTTTTCGAAAAGGAAAATGTGATCACAAAGACAGCCAGGTTCGTAAACGCCACTGCAGAGCGCGTGATCCTGACGCGTCTGATGTCCAACCAACTGGATCTTAATGAGGCTGGACTTACCATCTCCTGTTTCAGAGGGGCGTGGATCAAGGAAATGCAGATGACGGATACGGTATTAAAGGCAGGAAAATTTGTCAATTCCTCCTTTACGGGATCTTCTTCCAACCGTGCCAATCCCTTTATCATGGTTTCCCGTCCCGGCACCACGGAGTATCAGGGAGACTGCTTCGGATTTAACTTAGTGTACTCCGGGAATCATTACGAAGCAGCGGAAGTAAATGCATATGACAAGACCCGGATCGTATCCGGTATCAACCCCACCCAGTTTCGGTTTATCATCAACCCCGGTGAGGAATTCCAGGCGCCGGAGGCGGTACTGACATTTTCCGGGGAGGGACATAACGGCATGTCCCAAAACATGCACGCTTTTGTTAACGAACATATCGTAGCAGGTGAATGGTCAAAAAAAGCTAGACCAGTCCTCTTGAACAGCTGGGAAGCAAACTACTTCGATATCAACGAAGGAAAGCTTGTGGCTCTGGCGAAAAAGGGAAAGGAAGCAGGCGTTGAGCTTTTTGTAATGGATGATGGCTGGTTCGGTCAGCGATCCGATGATAAGCGCGCCTTAGGGGACTGGTATGTAAATACAAAAAAGCTTCCTCACGGTGTAAAAGGCCTGGCGGAAAAGATCAATGCCATCGGGCTGGACTTCGGTATCTGGATCGAGCCGGAGATGGTAAACGTTGACTCAGATCTCTATAGAAATCATCCCGAGTGGTCCATAGAGATCCCCGGCAAACGTCACTCCGAAGGGCGTAACCAAAGAATCCTGGATTTTGCCAATCCCCAGGTGGTGGATCACATGATCGAGAGCATGAAAAACGTGATCTCCTCCGGGAATATCGCTTATGTGAAGTGGGATATGAACCGGATCTTTTCGGATGTGTATTCCCAAAGCCTGGATGCGGAGCATCAGGGTGAGGTCTTCCATCGCTATATCTTGGGATTCTATCGTCTGGCCCGGACGTTGACCGAGGCTTTCCCGAAGGTACTCTTTGAAGGATGCGCCTCCGGCGGAAATCGCTTTGATTTAGGAGCTCTTTGTTATTTCCCGCAGATCTGGGCGTCAGACGACACGGATGCAGTGGCACGGCTTTCTATTCAGAATGGGTATAGTTACGGATATCCCATGTCCACGGTGTCGGCCCATGTTTCCAATGTGCCGAACCACCAGACCCTGCGAAAGACAAAGATCGACACTCGTTTTGCGGTGGCTGCCTTCGGTGTGCTGGGATATGAGTGCAATCTTTCAGACATGAAAAAAGAGGATCTGTCTGCCATCAAGGAGCAGATCACCTTATATAAGAGGTTTCGGGAAACCATGCAATACGGTGCCTTCTATCGAAAGCGTTATGACAACGTGGTGGAGTGGTCCGTGGTCTCAAAGGATCAAAAGCAGGCGGTATGCATGGTGTTCCAAAAGCAGGTACATCCCAATTCCCAGTTTTTAAGTGTGCATCCTGTGGGATTGGATCCAAAGAAAAAGTATCGGTTCTACGGGCGGGAGTCAGCCCTTGATATCCGTACTTTTGGGGATCTGATCAATGCTGCCGTACCCATCCATGTGAAGCAGGGAAGTCTTTTGCACAATGTGATCTCCAAGTTCGTACAGCCCAAGGGGGACAATGAGGACTATACGGCATACGGTGATGCGCTGATGAATGGCGGTATCGGTTTAAAACCTGCTTTTTCCAGTACGGGATTTGATATGGACGGCTCTGTTCGTGTAATGGGAGATTTCGAGGCACGCATGTACTTTATGGAGGAAGTGTAAGCTTTTGGAGGAAGCCTCATGAAAGATAGGGACGAACTGTATGAAAGCATTCAAAAGGGGGAGTCTTCCGTGGATATCGGTTATGCCAATATCGATCTGTCCAGAGAAAAGCGAAGCGGAGCTCCGGAGGTGATCTACGGCGCCGGAAAGACCGCTGCGCAGATCATTGGTATTTTGCATGCCATGCGTCAAAACGGCATCGAAAGTGTGCTGGCCACCCGGGTGGATGCCGAGAAGGCCGCGCTGATAAAAAATGAATTTCACCATGATTTTACTTACCACGAGGATGCTGCCATCGGCATCCTCGGTGCCGTAAAAAAGCCGGACGGCGTGGGCAAGATCGCCGTGTTGGCTGCCGGTACCAGTGATCTGAAGGTGGCGGAAGAAGCGGCGCTTACCGCAGAGTATCTGGGGAATGAGGTGCTGCGCCTCTATGATGTGGGGGTGGCCGGATTACACCGGCTTTTGGCCAGGAAAGATGAACTTATGCAGGCGA
>JAEEGL010477172.1_pt1 | contig 13132 bp, 7 predicted proteins | sample 9134231 | NCBI WGS metagenome assembly JAEEGL01 (sample SAMN16246548, study PRJNA631951) | gut metagenome | biome: gut microbiome; feature: rumen; material: fiber-attached | host: Bos | place: Iran: Karaj | collected 2018-10
GGATTGGGCCCAATCCCCAATCCCCAATCCCCAATCCCCATTTTTAATAATAATATTCAATTAAAATTTAGTCAATTTTTAGAGGTCTTTCAAAAAATTAAAAATAATTATTTAAATTATAATCAACCACCTTCATTTAGGAATGAAGAATTATTATATTTTCATTTTTCTTATCAATTACTGAATAAATTTTTCGAAGAAAAAAACCAAGAAGATTATTTTAAAAAAAATCAATATATTACAAAACATTTAATTAAATATATTAAAAATAATAATGATGATAATCAAAAAAAAATTTTATATTTTCTAATTTTTTGCTTTATTAATATAGATCATAAAGAAACAATAGATAATTTTATAATGATAATTGAAAATATAAAATCAAATATAGATGAAAAAAAATTAATAAATAAATTTAATTTAGAAAATAAAATATTTCAAATTAATCAAAATGAAAAAGATTTAATAATATTAAAAAATCAAAATATAATAGGTAAAATACTTAATTATCCATGTCATTCAATAAATTCAATATGTACTTATATTCCTATTTTATCAATTGATAAAATCATTTTTTTAAGTTTAAATGCTTCAAATATCTTTAATTATCATTTTTATCAACATGATCTTAAATTTATTAAAAATATTTTAACAAATATTTTATCTTCTAATACAATTAGAAATGTGATTAAAGAAGTTTATCCAAATAAAAGTTTCTTTCTTTTTGATTGTGAAAATGTGTTTTCTAATTTATTTAATTTTATAGAATTTTTTCCTATTATTGATGAAAGTTATACTTCATTTACAAATAAAGCTACTCTTAAAATTTCTTTAAGTGGAATACCAAAAAAAATAAATATAAGGAAATTTAAAGATAATGAATATTTCAATCAAAATTATATGCAAATATACAATCAATATTTATTTCAAATTTCAAGGATTTTAAATATTGCAAGGATAATTCTTTTATTACTTTGTGAAATTTTAGGTGATTTTTATGAAGGTTATTATTATTATAGTTATAATTGTAAAACAGATTATTCAATTTTTGAAAATATTTTTCAAAGACAATCAACTAAACAAATATATAATAAATTATTTGGTAATGTTTTTTCAATTTCAATGACTCAAGCTCTTTTTTTATTAAATTATAATAATTACTCTTGTAATTATAATAACTTTTGCTTTAATTTAGAATATTTTGATTCTAAAGAAAATGCTTTAAAAGTTCAACTTGATAACTGTTCAAATAGATTAAAACAATTTCTTGAAGATTGTGGTATTTTAAATAATAATGGTTTTAATAAAATGATTAATGATTTTAAACCTTATATTAATATTAAATAATTTTTGAAAAAATAAACTTATTTATTTTATATTATTTTAATGTTTCTTTTTTTAATATTTTTCCTTAAAGAAATATTATGTACTTTAAAAATGAATATTCCTCATAATAGAGATAAATGTTTTATTGAAAAATTCTTTAAAAAATCAACAATTTTTGTAAAATATGATGTAAGTGGATATGATAAAAATTTAGATGATGATGAATTATTATTAATATTAAATGGAATTACAATATTTATAAAAAGTGATAATAATCAAAATGTATATATTAAATATTTAAATGAAACTAAAGGTAAAATTGCTTATAATATAAGAAAAGAAGGGAATATAGAATTTGTGTAAGATTTTATTCTAAAACAATTGCTACTAAATTATCTGATAATGTTGTTATTGGTTTAAAAATTAAAAAAGGATATGGAAAATTTAGAATAAGTTCAAATTTGAAAAAAACAGATGTTATTCAATTCGATAAATCAATTAGAAATTCTGGGAATAATATTATAGAATTACAAAAAGAAATAGAAGAAATGATAAAAGAAGAAAATAAATTAATACAAGAGATACAAATTTCAGGAGATTTATATTTTATATTAAATTTAATTCAAATAATAATAACAATTTTCATAGGAATAGGTCATTCAATATATTTTATATCATTTATAAAAAGACAATATTTTATTTAAAAAAAGAAAATTCTAATTTTTAACAATATCAAAAAAAAATAAAAATTCTATCCTAAAAATTTCTTTTTATTATTACAATAAAAATTTCGATCAATAATATGTAAAACTAAACTTTCACTTTGAAAATCCATAGGAATAATTCCTTTAAAATTAGTTTCATTATAAGGAATTTCATTTAAAACATAAGCAATATCTTTAATAGTAGTTAAAGAATAAAAACCACTTGCAGAAATATGATTAATAATAATATTATTACTTTTAATACTTTTTCCAAAAAATTCTTTAATTAATTTAATTTTCTTATTATATTCTTCTTTAATTCTTCCTTTAAATTCCCAATAATCTTGTATATCTAATTTAAAATCATACCAATCCATTGCATTTTCATATTCCATAAATTCACAAATAATAAAAATTTTACCTCTTATTTCTCCTAACGTTGGAATATTTTTAGATAAAAATAAATATTTTTTATATTTATTTAAAACATTAATAACATTTTTCATAAAGCATTCATTACCTTTACAATAATAAACTTCATTATATTGTAATCTCATAATAATACCTTCACTAGGATTATTATTTAAGTAATTAACAAAAGTAGATAAAACACCAGTAAAATTAGAAGTGGTTTGAAGAACACCATGATAAATATTACTGTCAGAGCCTAATCTAATATCAAAGAATCTAATTCCAGAATATAATTGTTCTTCTAAATCCCATGATTGAGTGGCTCCTAGTAATTTAATTATATATTGTAATATTTTAGGTCCTATAAATGCATATGTACATGTATCATGTGTTCCTGGTATTGATAATTTATTTAATGGAGTTTTATCATTTATTTTTTTCATCCAATTTGTGTAATTTTTGGGAATTAAAGATTTATTTAATGATGAATCACTGTACCAATCTCTTTTAAATGTTATTCCTTTTTCTAAAAATATATCTTTTGTTTGAATTATTGTACTTGAATCATTATGTATTCTTGAATCTAAGAGAATTTTTTCTATGTCAATTATTTTAAATTGTAAAGATTCGTTATTAATTTTTTCATTTGTTGTGATGAATGCAGTTATTATTAGAAATAAATATAACATATTGTTTTTATTTTATTTTTTTTTAAGTTATGTAATATTATTTATTACTATAATTATTTTTATTTTTTGTTTCAATTATATTTTTTTTTATTTTCATTTTAAGATTAAATTACATTAATGTTGTGTAAAAATTTAAATTAAATTTTTTGAATTTATAAATAAAGAAAAAACATATTGAACATAATTTTTTTATTTTTATCATTTAAATAAATAATATAAATATTAACTTTGTTTTTTTCTAATAAATGTATATTCTTATTTTTTTATTAAAAAACAAAAATCAAAAATATTAAATTTAATTTTTTTGAAATAATTAATAATAAATAAATAAAAAATAAGTATTATTAAATTTATTCCCATTTTAATGGTGCTTCCCCACTTTTTGCAAAATTATTATTTATTATTTCCAAATTTATTTTTCGATTAAAATTATATGAAGGAAAATATTTGCCAAAAAAATAATTTACTCTTAAAATAATAATTGTTAAAATTGTTAATATCAAATTAAATAAAAATTTCAAAGTTATTCTTGCTTCTTCATTAATATAAAAATCAAAAAATAAATTTTTTAAATTTACAAATTGAATTGTCCCATTTTTTAAGAATAACTTTAAAAAATCAAAAAAATCAAACAAACATAAATAAGAAAAATGAAATAATAAAATTAAAGAAGCAATAAAATTTTTATTTAAACATAAATAAACTATAAATAAAGATAATAAATCATATAATATTATAAATATAAATTTAAATGTAATATTTTGATAAGGAGAAAAAAAATACAAGAAACAATTTAATAAGTTAAATATATTAAAAATATTTTTATTGAATGTTCCTAAAATATTATTTTTTGATAATTTTAAATTTAAATTTCCTATTTTAAAACTGAAATATTCTTCTTCTTCGACATTTATCATTTCTAAATATTTTATATATAAACTGAAGACACTTAAAATAATTAATAATATTTCAATTTTTTCTTTCATTTTTTTGATGAATATGAACAAATTTTTAAATTATTATATTATAAAGTATTAATAATTTTAAATTCGATCATATATTCTTTTTTAAAAAATATTTTAATTATATTTTTAAATGAAAGAATTTGTTTTCATTTTTTTTAAATATATTTAGTTAATTTAATCAAATAAAATAATTCAATCAAAAAAAAATTAAATCTCAGATTTTTAGATTAAAATAATAAATTTATATATTATTAGTCAAATTTTAAATTTATGGAATTAATAAAATAAATGATTTCTTTATTAATAATATTCAAAATCATTTTAATAAAAAGTGAAAGTCCAATTAATAATCTTGATGATTATGTAACATATGAAACCGAAATATCTTCAAATTATATTTTAACCGAAAAAATTAATGATACAAATATATTTTTTGCAAATGATTCTCAATATTCAATAAGTAAAGAAGGTGAAATTTCTTTTTTACAATCATTTAATAAATTAGAAGATAAATCATCAATGTATATAGATTCAGAAAATGATATAATATATTATTCATGCACAAGTCAAAATTTATTTTCAACAAGTAAAAATGAAAAATATAATAATAATTCTTTAAAAAATATAACAGAAAAATGTTCTATAACAATTTTAAAAGATTCTTCACAAAATATTTATCCTATATTATCTATTGTTACTTATAATTGTTTGTTGCCGCTGCTTTGTGAAAAAAAAATAAATTATTTAAAATTAAATGACAAGTATGAATTAGATGGAAGCTTTCAATTCAGTGGTGATAGTTATAGTGTTTCAACTGAGGCTGAAATTTCAAAATGTATTTCAATATATGAAAATACATATATTTTATGTGCTGTAAGAGTTAATACAATCATAGTAAGTATTATTGATTCTGCTTTTTCAAAATTTGAAAATCAAAAATATATTCATGGTAAAAATAATAGTTTTAAACAATTTATTTTCTTTTCATATAATGATGAAAAAGGAATAGTAATTAGCAGACAAGGAAATACAAAAAAATTGTTTGTTACCACAGTTGAAGTCTCACTTAAAAATTATGAAATAAAAGCATTAAATGAGACAAACTTTGAAAGTGATTTAGATTTAAATAATATTGGATTGGCAGTTTATGATGAAGGAGTATTTATTGGAACAATATTAAAAGAATATATTTATATTTATGATGTCAAAATTAAAAAGAAAACAAATTATCTTAAAATTGAAAAAAAAGATACTATAGAACAAATAGGTTTAATAAGCTTTGAAGAAAATATCTTTGGTATTTTATTTAGAAGTTTAAATCAAAATGATAATTTATATTATATTTCATATGCTATTATTGAATTTCCAGAACAATTAAATTGTAATACTCAAAATTTTACAGGTTATTCTAATGAAAATCTTAATGTAGATTTAAGTACTATTTTCCCTTATTATCAAAACGCATATTTAAATGAAAATCCTCTTAATTTTGAGTTTTCTGATAAATATTTAACAGCAATAGCACCAAAAAATGGAAAACACAAAACAACTATATATTATTTATATAATAATATTAATGTAAATATATATTTAAGAGATCCTACTTGTCATTTTAATTATCAAATATGTAATGAAGCTTGTAATTCTTGTAATATGTTTAGTCATGATTCAACTAATACTCTTTGTAATGATTGTACTAAAAATTATGCTTATTTAATTAATGATACTTCTCAATGCGAAAAAAACACTAAAAATATATCTTTATATTATTATAATTCAACTAATAAAGTTTTTAATAAATGTTATGATACTTGTTTATATTGTTCAAAAGAAGGAAATATCACAAATAATAATTGTGATGTATGTTTAAATGAAAATTATAGAAAATCATATATGAAAGAAAAACAATGTATTCTTTGTGATAATAATAATGTATTATTTTATTATTCAAACACAGAAGGATCAATTTGTTTAGATGAAAATATAATTCAATGTCCAGATGATTATCCTTATTTAATAAAAGAAAATAATGAATGTACTTCTTCTTGTCCAACAACATTTCCAATTCAATTCAATAATGAATGTTTAGACGAATGTCCAACAGAAAAAGGTTATATTAACTATAATAATAAATGTTATTGTAACAATCAATATATATATTATTATGATGTAGATAATAATAATAATTTAATATGTATTATTGATTCAAATGAATGTCCAAAGAAATATCCAATTTTAAATGAATCTACTAAAGAATGTGAAAAAAAAAATGAAAAAGAAATAATATTTAATGGTGAAACAATAGAGGAATGTCCTTCATTAACAAGAAAAGTTAATAAAGAAGAATATAATACATGTGAATGTATATATGCTTATTATATGATAGACAATATAATATATTGTACTTCAACGGAATTATGTAATAAAAATAATAATGAATACAAATTATTAATAAAAGATAAAAATTTATGTGTAAAAAAATGTGATTCAGAATATCCAATTGAATTTGAAAATTATTGTTTAAAAAAATGTCCAAATAATTACATTATATATAATAATAAATGTATGAAAATTCCATTTAACAACCTAAATGAAAATGTAACAATTGAAATTTATGATTCTTTCACTATTATGAAAGGTGAAAGTTTCATAGCTCAAACATATGATTCAAGTGAAGAAAGTACAAATAATGCAAATTCATATGGAAATTTATCTTCAATAGATTTTGGTGAATGTATAAATATATTAAAGGAAAAAAATAATATTCCCGAAGATGAAAATTTAATTATTATAAAAATAGATATTAATAGAGAAAATTCAGCAACTAATCAAGTAGAATATTCAATATCAACAAAAGAAGGAAAAAACTTAGATTTAAATGATTGTAAAGATATAGAAATTAAAATAGAAAATACAGTAAAAATGACATCAGAAGAATTAAATTTAGATAAAGCAAAAGAAGCTTTACAATATGGTTATGATATATATAATGCAAAAGATAGTTTTTATAATAGTATTTGTACAATATTTACAAATGGAAATGGAACTGATGTTCCTTTAGAAAATAGGAAAAGTGATTATTATAAAAATATTTCTTTTTGTGATATTAATTGTTATTATGATGGAATTAATTTAGATACTTTAAGAGTTAAATGTAATTGTAAAATAAAAACTAATGAAAATAAAGATAATAATGGTTTTTCTGTTCAATCTTTAAGAAATGAATTTACTTCTGTAATTAGTAATTCTAATATTAGAGTTTTTATTTGTTATAAAAATATTTTCACTAAAAAAATTATTAAAAATTATGCTTTTTGGTTTATTTTTCTTTGTATTTCAGGAGAAATTATTTGTACTATTTTATATGGTATTACTGGGTTTAAACCTATTTTAGATAAAATTAAAAAAGCAAAAGAATTTTATGAATTAGATCAAATAATTGAAGAAAATGAAAAAATGGAAGCATATAAAAAAAAATTTAATAGGAAAAGAAATAGTCTTTATCCAAGAATTTCAATTAATGGAAATGAGATTAATTTACAAAAATTAAGACTTCAACATAATATTATAAATAATAATAAAGACTCTCAAAATAAAAGTAGTAATGTTTATAATAATTCAACTGCTAGAATTATTAATCCTCCAAAAAATCCTCCTATAAGAAGGAGAATGAATGAAACTAAAAATTCAGAATGTACAATTCTTCCAGAAAAAAATTTAAGTACTCAAACAATTGAAATAAACCTTAGTACTCCAAATGATGAAAATAAAATTAATAAATCTGATAAACATTTAAATTATATTTTCAAAAAACAATTTAGTGGCGTTTCAAAAATTTCAGGCAAAAAAGAAAAAAATAAAAAAATTCGCTTTTTAACACATAAAAAAAAAAAAAAAGCAAAAAAACAATTCAATGAAAAATATAATCCAGAATCAATGTTAAATGGAAATGAAATAATAATACATTCAAATAGATTAAAAATACTAAAAATTACATCAAATGATAAAGAAAAAATGAAATTTACTAATACAACAGATAAAACAATTAAAGAAAAAGAAAATGAAGTTTTAGATAAAACAGATGAACAAATTAATGCTTTAAATTATCAAAATGCAATTAAATATGATAAGAGAAATTTTCTAAAAATTTATTATGGATTTTTAAAATATTCTCAGTTAATAATATTTAGTTTTATTACAGATACAGATTATAATTTAAGATATATAAAAATTATTCTATGCATATTTAGTTTCATTGGTTATTTTTTTTTTAATACTTTATTTTTTACTGATAAAACTATGTCAGATATATATGAAAATAAAGGAAAATATCACTTTATTTATTCAATTCCAAAAACTTTATTTTCAAGTCTTTGTTGTATTCTAATTAATATGTTACTTAAATTTATTTCTTTATCAAATAAACAAATAATAGAATTAACTAAAGAAAAAGATGCTCATAAAGAAGAAAGAATATTATATAAATTAATTAAATGTTTAAAAATTAAATTAGTTATTTTTTTTCTTTTAGTTTATTTGTTTTCAGGAGTTTTTTGGTATTATGTTTCTGCTTTTTGTTCTGTTTATATTAATACACAAAAACATTTAATCAAAAATTCAATATTAAGTTTTATTGAAAGTATGATTTATCCTTTTGGAATTTGTATAATTACTACTTGTTTAAGAATAATTAGTTTAAGATTTAAAATTAAAATTATTTTTTTTATAAGCAAAATTATGCAAAAATTGTAAATTCTATATTATTTATTTTTATTGATAAGATGTAAATTAGTTATAAAGTATAATAAATAATTTGAAATATAAAAATTAAATTTTTTTTTAAAAAAGCTAAAATAATTAAGTGACTGTTATTACAAGTTAATATTTTTATAATTTGAAATCAAATATTTTTTTAATATAATTATTTTTAAATTTTTAATGGTAGAATTTTGATTTTTCTTAAAGAAAGTTTAGAAGAGCATAATCCAAAAGAAAGAATTAATTCTAGATAATTTATTTCTTTCAATGTCTTAATTTTTAAAAGAATATAAATTATATAAATTAGTTTGATTGAATATCAAAATATATTTCTATAATAATAATTTATAATTAACATTAAATTTCCAATAATTAAAACTTTATCATTAAACACAAAATAATTGATAAGTATAAAATAACTTAACTAATTGATTAATAATTGATTGCCATTTAAAAAATGAGAAATGTAAATAAATAATTTCTTAATAATAAATAACATCAGATGAATAAGTTTTTATATAAATTTATAAAAAAATTAATTTATATTATTATTTAATTATTTTTTATATTTAAATTGTTTTTTAATCTATATAAGAATCTATTATATCAACAGATTTATTTTTTATTATTTTTGGTTGTGATAATTGTTTTATTTGACTTTCTTTTATTGAATATACTTTACTATTATATAAATTTTTTTTTAATTCTGTATTTAATATATTATTTGATATTATTTCATCATTTTTTTCAAATGAAATACTTTCTTCACTATTAACACTTATTTTTTCTATATTTTTTTTTAATTTAAGTAATGTTTCTTTTTTATTTTTTTTATTTTTAAAATTATTATTTTTCAATTGTTGATTTTTATTCTGTTGATTATCTTCCGTATTTATTTTATTTTTTACATCAAATAATGTTTTCTCAACCTGCTCTAAATTTTTTTGTGGAGAAAGTGATTTTTTTTTTTTGTTTTTTTTATTTATAGTTTCTTTTAATTTATTTCTCATTTTGATTAATTTTTTTAATTGTAATTGATTAATTTCAATTGTTTCTTTTTTTTCTTTAATTTTATCAGATAAAATTTTACTTTTTTTTAAATCATTCATAATATTATTTTCTGGAATAATATTTAAATTTTTTTGTTCATAAATATTATTATCATAATCCTCATTAATATCATTTAAATTATTTACATTTAAATTTTCATCGTCGTTACTTTTATTTTTATTTGAAAAATAAATATTATGAATTCCATCAGATAAAACTTGATTAAAATTTTTCATAGAATTTTCATTATTATTATCATGAATTACATTTAAAGAATTTAATAAATTTGCATCTATTGAATTTAAATGAGAAGCACAATTTATATAAGATGATAAATTAATAACATTATTTAATAATTTTTTGAATTTATTTTGCTTTATTAACATTGGGATTGGTTTTAATTCAAAATTATCATTTTGAATAACAAAACTTTGAAAAGGAATTAAAGTACTTCTTGATATATTTTCTATTATATCATTACTCCTGTTTTTATAGATTATTTTATTTATTGTTTTTATTGGAATTTTTTTTGAATTTTGAGATGACATTATTTTATTTATTTTAATTAATTAATTTTTATCTTTTTTAAATTTATTTAAAATACTATTTATAAAGTTATCTTCTTCTTTTTTTTCCTTTAATATTGAAATTTCTTCTAAATTATTTTTATTATTATTCTTTTTATTAGTTTTTCTTTTATTAATAATTATTTCATCTTCAGAACTTAAATCTTCATTAGTAAGTTGATTATTAAAATTATCTAAAATATTTTTTATATCTTTTTCAGAATGATTAATCCCTTTCTTTAATAATATATTTTGATATTCTTTAATATTATTACTTTCATTATTAAAAGAACTGTTAAAATCTTTATTTTTTTCTTGATTCTGAAAGACTTTTAAAACTTCAAACATTTTAGAAACATTTTTCTTAGCATTAATAGCTTTATATAATTTATCTTTATTAATTTTTTCTTCTTTTAAATATTTTTTTTTAATCTCATTTCTAGTTCTAGGAAATAAAACAATTTCCAAAAAAGAAAAATCTAAACCAAATATTTCAATAGCTTTATAAAATATAAAAGTATCTTCTTCTTTCCATTTATTACAATGATTAACTTTTTTAAAAGAAAGAGATGAAATTTTTTTGTCATTTAAATCTTCACTTTCTTCTAAAGGAAGTAAATTTTTTTTTAAATTCTCTGTATATTGTTTATTAATTAAACCAATATCTGGTTTTTCAATTTCTATTTTACCATTAATCATTATTACTTTTGGTTTTATACTTTTAATATAATCATCATTTGAAGAATTAAAATTATTTGTTATTGTTGAAAAAGTTTGACTTTTATTATTTGATATTGTCTTTAATGTTAATAAAGAATTTTTCCTCTTTTTTTTTAATAAATCTTTATTTAATGGATTATTGTTTATTGGAAGTGGATTTCCATTATTTGGTTCATTTATTAAATCAAATATTGTTTTATTTTTTAACTCTTTTTTACTTTTTTCTTTTTCAGTCGATGTTATAAAAATTTGGTTTTTTTTCATATTTTTTTAAAAATGAATTAAAATTAAATAAATTCAATATTTTTTTACCAAGAATAAAAATTTATTAAAATATTATTTATATATTCTATTTTTTTTTATAAATTTGAGTATTATAAAATTTATGAAAATTAACATTTAATTTAGTGGCTCTGAAAGTAGTATTTGTACTTTTAATATCTAAAACATTATTATAATCATAATCACTTAAATATAATTTATTTTTATTTTTAATTATACCTTGTTTAACTTTAGATTTATAAAGTTCATTTTTAATATTTTTATTTCTATAAATAACATTTAATAATCCAACATTTGGTAAATTACATAAATTTTCATAAGCTTTTTTTATTTGAGTATTATTATTATTATTTTGTTTAATATCTCTTGTAGAACTCATTGGAGAATATAAAAGAGGTAACTTAGATAATTTTTTATTTTTTTTCTCAATTTTTCTTTTATCCATTTCTTTAATAAACATATCATATTGAGGATTATTAATATTATTTTTATCTTCTTCCATTTCATTTTTTACAAATTTATAATAATTATCAAGTGAAGCAAATTTTTTATCTCCTACCATTAATAATTCTTTATATTCATCTAAATTACTATAATATTTTCTTTTATTTCTATCATACAATAATGATTTAACACTATTATAATAATCTGGATTAATAAATAAAAATGTACTTTCTTTTTGAGTATTTCCTTTTAAAATATCTATAAAAGTAAAAAATGCTTCTTTATCAATTGAAAAAATATCATTTGTTATATTTTCGATAACATCTTCTGTTTCATTCATTGAATTAAAATATTGATTTAAATTATGAATTGTTCTTTGACCGAAACAAGATATATTTTTATATTTTTTATAATTAAATAAATTAACAGTTTCATCTTCTTCTTTTTTCTTTACAGTTAATTTTCTTTTTAATTTTTGATTTTCAGAATGTTTACTTTTTTCTAATTTTTCATTTTGGACATTTTCAATAAAATCAGAAATAATTTGAGAATGTAAAGTTTCTCTTAAAACACTTTTCATATTTTTTGGAATTGAAAATATATTATCTTTTTCATCAGGTTCAACTCTATAACTTTGAAAATCTATAATTATTCTCATAAAAAGATTAATTCTATTTCTTATAGGATTACTGTCTTTTATTTTCATATTATAATTATTAAAATAAATAAACTTTAAAAAACAAAAATTCGATATTATATAAATTTTAATATTATTCCAAGTCATAGTGTAAATAATAATTTAAAGATAATTCAAATTTTTAATAATGATAATCTCAATAAATTAGATATTAATAAAATTTTGGAAAATTTAAATTTATTATATGATTATAAATAGATAATATAAAAATTAAAATTTATTATTCAACATAAATAGTTATATAAAATGTTTTAAATTTATAATATTAAAATATATGGGGATTGAGGATTGAGGATTGGGCCCGATCCCAATCCCAATCCCAATCCCCAATAATATTTAAATTATTATTAAATTAATTTTTTGAAATAAATTTTATTTGTTATTATTTTTATATATTAAAATAATTTTTTAATTTATTTAATTAAAAATTAATGGATTCTAAAAACTTAACTTCAATTTTTACTCAAAATGGGGATTGGGAATTGGGGATTGGGGATTGGGGATTGGGGATTGGGCCCAA
>JAEEGL013206505.1_pt1 | contig 13132 bp, 9 predicted proteins | sample 9134231 | NCBI WGS metagenome assembly JAEEGL01 (sample SAMN16246548, study PRJNA631951) | gut metagenome | biome: gut microbiome; feature: rumen; material: fiber-attached | host: Bos | place: Iran: Karaj | collected 2018-10
ATCATCAGCAAGCTTTCTGATTTCCTCAGCTACGACTGCGAAGCCCTTACCAGCCTCGCCAGCACGAGCTGCCTCGATTGAAGCATTAAGTGAAAGAAGGTTTGTCTGTGAAGCAATGCCTGAAATTCCTTCTACGCTCTCATTGATACTTGTAACCGCATCCTTTGTAGCTGAAATTGTTCTGGCGATTTCTTCAATCTTCTCTGTCATATCACTACTTGAATCCTGAAGATTAAGAAGTGATTTACTTGAGGTCTGTGAAGCTTCCTTCATCTTACCTGCAAGACTTTCCATGTTATCTGTAGAGTTCTGCACTCCTGTTACAGCATCTGTAATCTTACCAACATTTTCCGCTGCTTCCTGAATCTCCTCAGCCTGCTGAACAGCACCTGTTGCTATTTCCTGAACGGCTGTTGCAACAGTATCTGTTGTAGAAGCAATCTGATTTGCCATATCAGCCAAATCCTCAGAAGATGTTGTAACTGTGGCAGCTGAATGCTTAATAGCAGAAACAATATCACCTAATTTATCAATAACGGAGTTGGTACTTCGAACAATCTCTCCAAATTCATCCTTACGACCAACATATCCATCAATTTTCTTAAAACGACCATCTGCAAGCTCTGTAATTGTATTTGTAACAGCAAGGATTGGATTAGTAAAGCTTGTTGCCATAAAAAGGGAAATAGTTATTGCTACAACCAATAGGATAATACCAATAATTACTACAATTAGTGCAGCCTTATTAGCCTGAGTCATAATTGCCGACTCTTGCTGAGCAACTATTACTGAATATCCTGTTATAGGCTCTTTTACCCATGAATTATAGGTATTATTTCCATCAAAAGCCTGTTCGAACATACCGCTTGATTCAGAGGATGATACGAACTCGCTGGAACTCATGTCATACTCTTCATCTGGAGATATATCGAACTGGGCATGAGCTGCCATAATACCATTCTGATCGCAAATATAACCATCCTTTATATTACTTGACAGGAATTCATGAAGAACAGTCAGGTCGATACTTCTCTGGCATTCTCCTATTACCTGACCACTCTCACTAAAGACAGGTACAGCAATAATAGCTACTCTGGCACCAGACGATTTACTAACAATAACGCCTGATACTGCAGGCTTTCCTGTTGAAACGGCTCTCTGGAAAAATTCACGATCTGCTATATTAACACACTCACCGCCATCGGTTCTAAGAACCTGTTGACCTGAAAGCAAGGTTAATACCATACTGTCATTTCCATCGTTAATAATAGAATTGATTTGCATCATGTGAGCCTGAATTACAGCTTCAGGTACTTCCGCTTCCTCTTCACCATAAGTTTGCATAAACATTACAGTACTAGGTGATGTGGCGAAGGTTAGCAATGAATCGACATTTTCTCTGATAATCTGTTCGTACTTGGTCTCTACATAATTTGCCGTAGTCTCAAGCAATTCTAAAGCATCGCTTTTAGCCTTGGTAGTAGATGATATGTAGCTAATGACAATAGCAACAATCAAAGGTACTGCCACAAGCAGGGTCATAATGCATATAAGCTTAGTCTTTACACTGTCTTTTGCTTTAATCCCAGACTGACTCTTAGGATTCTTTGTTGTTGGTTTCTTTCCCATATCCCTCTCCTTTGCTGAATAAGATTCAACATCAAACTCCAAAAGAATTATACGACATATTTATGAATAATTAGTTAAAATTCTGAAAATTCTATCAAAAAGGGACTCCACTAATGGAATCCCTTCTATCTAACCTATGCTATCTACCTACTGACTTAATATTTTTCAATTTCTGATTAAAATCTGTCCCCCTCCTGTGTTGAACTTCTTTGTCTTTATAAAGTAATTCATCCGCTTCATTGAATACCTGCTCATAGGTCATGTTTGATGAGGTACATGTATATGCTCCCACACTAAATGAAAGAGCGTAAGATAGTTCATTGTTTTTATGGAGAACATCCTCAAGTTTTTCTCTCACATCTGTAGCAATACGTTCCTCTCTGCATGCCACTACAAATTCATCTCCACCCCATCTTGCTACAATGGCGTCACTGCCTTTAAAAACCTCTTTAAGGGAATCTGAAAATACAATTAGAGCCCTGTCGCCCTCATCATGTCCAAAAATATCATTAATACTCTTAAAATAATCAAGATCCACCATGATAACTGTAAGTGGATTTTCCTCACCGCAGTTTATCAATTCATTGTGTATGTACTCTGTAATACGTCTTCTGTTATTAAGCTTAGTCAAAGCATCAGTATATATCTGAGAATCCTGTAGCTCCACAAACAGCTTGATAACAACAGGTATTACGCAAAGCTCTATCGCCGGAAGATTTAGCAAAAAACCTATAAGCATTCCGCTGATTGTAAAGAAAATGATAAACAGAATTTGGCTGCCATATTTCTTCTTTTCCAGTCTATTCTTTGCTCGTCGTCTATTTCTAATGGAAATAATAGTAGCGGAAATCAGATATACATAGTCTAGGAATAAGATAAATGACAACATTGGGTAGAACACAACCATTCCATCTACTATGTCATAAACCAAAACATGAAGTGGTGTAAAAAGCAAAATTACAACAATAGCAAGCGGAAGCAAGAAAAGAATGTCAAACAATCTGAACTTTTTTATTTGCTTTGATTTTACTTTGGGATCGATGTTTGATGAAACGTGAATGAACCAAAAGTAACAGGCTAGAGACATAACCCCAAAACCAATTGCTACTATAAAAAGTACAATTGGTCTTGGGAACATTGTGTAAAATCCATCTCCAATAAGCAGACGTATGTCCACAAGGGCATATATCATAAATGACACAAGCATCCCCTTAAAGGACATTACCTCTCTCTTATTACCTATACTCTCATTAGTTTTTGCGAAAATTATATTCAATGATACAAGGCAAACTGCAAGAATCAAAAGTATAAAAGGTTTAATCTGTGACTCCAACTGAATCGCCATAATCATGCCTCCATGACAAATCACATACTACTCATGATAGCATTTTATCAAGAATATATTTAAGAAATGTGACGTAAGAATAAAACTCTTTTATCCCTTTACGCCGCCAAGTGTAATACCTTTTACAAAGTGTTTCTGCACAAATGGGTACATAATTATAATAGGCAAAATACCTACAGTAGCCATTGCCATTCTGACTGATGCAAGAGGAATAGCCGATAATCCAGCATTGGCATTCTGTACATTTGAGCTGGACTGTGACAGGAACTGGATATTCTGCATCATTCTGTTAAGAAGGTTCTGAACAGAATAAAGCTCCGTTCTCTTGGTTATATAAATGTAACCATTCATCCAGTCATTCCAGTAACCAATACCTGCAAAAAGCGCTACCGTTGCCATAATAGGTTTTGACAATGGAACCACTATCTTGAAAAATGTCATAGTCTGTGATGCCCCATCAATGTATGCTGCATCTAAAATTTCTGACGGAATACTTGATACAAAATATGATTTCATCAGCATAATATTAAATGCATTCATCATCAAACCTGGGAACAACAATGCAAAGAAGGTATTTTTCAAATTAAAAATATTCGTATATACCATATATGTAGGAACAAGTCCTCCATTAAACAACATGGAAAATACGATTGCAAATGTAATCCACTTCTTTCCTGGCAAATCTTTTATGGAAATCGCGTAGGCAAGCATAGTTGTAATAGCCAGTGATAGGCAGGTTCCTACTGTGGTAAGGACAACAGAAACACCGTATGCTCTTATAACAGAATTGCCTGTGTTAAAAATGTATTCGTATGCATATGTAGAAAATTTGCTTGGGATAAATTTGTATCCCTCAGCTATCAAAACATCGTTATCTGTAAAAGAACTCATCAACATTAAAATCATAGGGAGTATTGCAAGTAACGATAAGATGATAAGTACTACGTGAGCAAAAATCTGAAATTTCTTTTCGTCTTTCATTTATCTTCTCCTCCCTTAAAATAATGCGCTGTCAGGATCAATTCTTCTAACAGAATAATTAGCAGCCAAAATCAAAATAAATCCAACGATAGACTGATACAAACCAGCCGCAGCAGACATGGACATATCACCAAGCTCCAACAATCCTCGGTAGACGTAAGTATCGATTGTATTTGTTACAGCAAATAGGGAGCCCTGATTCTGTGGAACCTGGTAGAACAGTCCAAAATCTGAATAGAAAATTCTTCCTACTGCAAGCAGTGTCATCATAATTACTGTTGGCTTTAGTAAAGGTATTGTAATTTTCTTTATCTGCATCCATTTGCTTGCGCCATCAATAGCTGCAGATTCATAAATGCCTCTGTCTATTCCCAAAATAGTTGATATGTAAATGATGGAATTGTATCCGATTACCTTCCACGCATTTACGAATGTCAGGAAAAACGGCCAGTATTTCTTTTCCATATACCATTGAACTGGGTCTGCTCCAAACAATGGAAGTACCGTATTATTAATAAAACCATTGTCGTTAGACAAAAATCCATATACCAGGTAACTTACGATAACCATTGAAACCATATATGGCAAAAGAATAAGACACTGATAAACCTTCTTCCATTTTGATGTCATCTCTGCAATCAATATGGCCACAAACACTGCCAGTATCGTATTTACGATAATAAATGCAAGATTATAACATATGGTATTTCTGGTAATTACAAAGGCATCTCTCGTTGCAAAGAGATATTTAAAGTTTTTAAAACCTACAAAATCCGAACCAAATATACCCTTTCTGGCATTATATTTTTTAAATGCCAAAATCAATCCTGGAAGGGGCATATAGTTATTTATAAACAGATAAATTAATCCTGGAAGCGCCATGATATAGATTGGAAAATACTTCTTCAGACGCCTCTTCAGATTTTTCTTTTCATTTTCACTTTTAGTCTTCCCACTCATGTCTTCACCATCTTTTTCTAATAATAGAGCCGGCCATATTTCAGCCGGCTCATAATTACTACTATTTAATACCGTTCTCTGCTGCCCATTCATCAAGTGCTGCCTGCTTAGCATCCATATAATCCTGAAGTCCTGCAGCATATAATGCATCATTAAGTTCCTTCAAGCCAGTCTTAGGATCAACGAAGCCGTATACAACCTGTCCACTGAACTCTTCGTATGCATTCTTAAGAGCTGTAAACTCAGCTGAGTAATCTGTATTGTCCCATGTAAATCCAAGAGCCTTTGACTTAACTGCACAGTTATCATTGAAATCAGCTGTCTGCTGACCAACATCGATTGGGTCACCTTCCCAAACATGAGCTGCATACTGGTTAGGCATCATCCAAAGTACGTTTGGATAGTACTCTGAATTGTCTGCGTTTACACCGTCTGCCCAATTGATAGATGTGTCAGAATTTACCTTATACTCAACACCTTCCTGACCCCAGCAAACAAGATTTGCAACTTCTGGATCTGTGTAAAGAGCTGTTAACACCTGCATTGCTGCAATTGGATCCTCTGTTGACTGATTGATACACCAAGGGAATGATGATACTGCTGATGATGACATAAATGCTTCGCCAACATCAAAAATTGTCATGTCTCGACCGCACTCTCCGTTAATCTGATTCTGATAAGCTGGCTTGCTCTGTGACATCATAGCCATGAAAGAACCTGACTTGATTCTTGCAGAAGCACCTGTCTTATCACTCATAGCATCGCCTGAAATATATCCAGCCTGATTCCATGCGTAAGCTCTTTCAGCCCACTCTTTAAATAAATCTGACTCATATACATTTTCAATCTTAAGGCTGTTAGCTGGATCAAGGAGTGTTCCGTAATAATCACCAGCTACGTTATCAACACAGCTTCCCTGAGTTAAAAGGTTGTCCTGTGTAGAGAAAACTGTCTTATCTGGGAATGCCTTGTGGATTGCTGCGAAGATTTCATCTACATCATCCCATGTTGCTTTGTAATATCCCAGCTCATCCTTTTCAAATTTAGAAACATCATATCCAGCACCCTCGAGGTACTCTGTACCTACGAGAATTGTAGCTGTCTGAATAGCGTAATCCTTAATAGGTGGAACACCGTATAAAACGCCGCCTACTCGGCATGCATCCAGATAATCTGCTCTGATTAGATTGTTAAGCTCTGCACCGTAAGTAGCAAGTAAATCGTCTTCCTCCAGGTCTAATGTGTAACCATTGTTAACACATGTCATATATCCTGGTCCGCAAGTTGAGAACAGATCAACCTGCTCACCTGATGAAAGCATAAGCTTAATATCATCACTGTAAGCAGCTGAATCAATAATCATCAATTCAACATCAAGTCCAAGTGTCTCACGTGTGTGCTCACTGATTGCCGCGTTAATTCTGTCGATTCCTGCAGGTGCTCCTGTCCAATCAAAGAAGGAAACAATAACCTTCTGATATTCACCTGTTTCTTCAGCCTTTGCTTTTCTGGCATCGATAACTGCCTGTGCAACATCTGCACCATTAGCCTTAGCCTCTTCGGCTACCTGTGCACTCTCTGTTGCAGAATCGCTGCTGGCGTTTCCACAGCCAAAAAGTGTTGCTGCCATAGATGCAATGAGCATCGTAGACATAAAGCGTTTTCTTAAACCCATTCCTTTCTCCTCCATTCGTGTTCTCTAATATATATTTTTTATATTCCCCTCGATACTCCAACGCCTATTTGGTGTATCGTTTTACCCTATGTAAATTATTATATTTTTCGAAATCAATATAGTCAATTGTGTATTTTCCCGTTAAAGTACATAACAATTTGTTATGTTTTCACAAATTGTTCGTAAATTAGCAAAATCGTTTCACTAATATCGGGCAAAAAATAAAGGGCTTACCCTTATTTCTCAGGTAAACCCAATAGTTTTTACTTTGTTATTCTATTTTTAGAACTGATTCTCGTTCAATCAATTCTCCTGCGATACTGAAATGAACATGCTTATTCTCTTCTTCATTATCTTTGCTTTCACACTTATTGATAAGCCATGTAGTAGCTGCATCTCCCAGCTCCACCAATGCTAGAGGCACTGTAGTAAGTGTAGGATATAAAAGCCATGAAACCTCGTGGTTGTCATAACCAATAACTGATATATCCCGTCCTGGCTTCAAATTTCTTTCCTGTAGATATTGGTAAACTCCAGATGCTATCAAATCCGACAGACAAAGCACAGCTGTAATATCCATTCCATCCAGCTGCTTCATGCCATTGTAGCCCCCCTCTTTATTCCAGGTCTGGTACATAACCATAGATGGATTAAACAGCTCTCCTACCTCAAACATTGCACGCTGAATGCCTCGCAATCTGTTGACGGTATGAGGACTGGATGGCTCTCCTGCTATTATTCCTATATTTCTGTGCCCCATTGAATAAAGATACTTATAGGAGATATATCCACCTTTTTCATCATCAAGCTTAAAGCTTGGAATGGTTTCGTCAGAAGAATTGGCATAGACGATAACAAATGGAATATTTTCCGGTCTTCTGTCTATATCTACAACATGCTCATAGCCGGCAATATAGACAATTCCATCTACATTGATGGCTTCCATTTTATTAATAGCTGGCTCCAGTGATGCCTGAAGCATAGCCTTATCGTTCATCCAGCCATCACTCCATCTGCCAAAGAGCCTCATGTTTTCAATAACTACACTATACCCAAGTTCTTCGGCCTTCTTCATAAGACCTTCTACAATAGGCGCAGTAGAAAAGATAATCAGATCTTCCACGATAACACCAATTGTTTTCGTGGATGTAGCTCTCAGATTCTTAGCCAGATAATTAGGCTTGTAACCTGTCTCCTCCACCACCTTCATAATCCTTTGGTATACTTCTGCACTAACCTTATTAGTCCTGCCATTCAATACATTAGATACTGTAGAAATGGATACGTTGCAACGCGCAGCAATATCCTTGATAGTAATAGAATTCTCCATTGCTTTTCTAGGCATATTATACTTCCCCCAAGTAAAACTTTACCATTTTTATTCATAATTCTAACATAAAGTTAAAAAATGTAAACATTTCGGCTGATAAAACGTTTTACTTGTGTGCGTTATACCTCAACATGTGTTATTATGGTACACATGTTGGATAATCACGGTATAATTAAGTTGTGATTAATCTATTGTTATTGGAGGATATTGTGAAAAGTTATAAAGATCTTAATCATAAAGAAAAAATTGCCATTGGTGAGAAGCGCCGAAAAATGCGATTGTTAAAGCGCAGACTTCTTATCGGAGGCGTTGCTGTGGGAGTTATCTCGCTGGCTGTAGGCGGATTCGTTTTCGCCCAGAAGCTCTCCACTGATATGGAAGAAGAAAAAATCATCGCGTATGAACAGCCAGAGCCGGAGCCTGTCGAGGCAGAGCCTACTCCAGAGCCTATAGATTATGGTGATGTAAAAATTGAAGTAGTTGTTAACGATACTGAAGAAGAAGAAAAAGCTAAAGAGCTGGAAAAAAAGAAAGCTGAAGAAGCTAAAAAAGCCGAAGAAGCCAAAAAAGCCGAGGAGGCTAAGAAAGCTGAAGAAGCAAAAAAGGCCGAGGAGCTAAAGAAGGCTGAAGAGCTGAAAAAGGCCGAGGAAGAAAAGAAGGCTGAAGAAGAGAAAAAAAAGGCTGAACAGGAAGCTCTTGAAAAAGCCGAACAAGAGAAGGCTGCCGCAGAGGCGGCTAAGGCTCAGGGGCCAAGTGGTAAAAAGGTAATAGATGTATCTGTATTTCAGGGCTCTATTGACTGGGCACAGGTAGCTGCATCCGGTGTTGATAGTGCTATCATTCGTGTGGGGCTCAGAAAATCTACCACCGGAGAAATCCTAGAAGACGGAAATGCAAAAGCCAACTTACAGGGAGCCATTAACAACGGCTTAAAGGTAGGCGCCTACTTCTTCTCTACTGCTACTACTCAGGAGGAAGCCATTGAAGAGGCCAACTGGGTAGCTGATTATATTTCAGGATATTCTATTTCCCTTCCAGTTGTTTACAACTGTGAGAACTATGAAAAGCCAAGCAGTAGACAATATACCCTCACAAAGGATGAGCGTAGCAATATAGCCATGGCATTTCTCGCTCAGGTGCAGAGTCGTGGATATACACCAATGTTCTACGCTTCAAAATATGAACTTGTAAATAATAATAAATGGAATATTTCTCAGATTGAACAGAGCTATATGGTATGGCTTGCCTGGTATAGCAAAGACCTCTCCACATTAGAAACAGGCCCTAGCTACAGTGGAAAATGCTCAATGTGGCAATACACAGATAAAGCAACAATTCCAGGTGCGCCAAAGCCTGTTGATATGTCAGTAGCTTACTTTTAATCTACTTTCTATTTTTCTCAATCCATGTGACTGAAAAATCTACTAGGTCTCGCTGAGTCATACATTTTAGCTCGGCGTTTCCTAGTTTTTCTTTTTTTACGGCATGCTGTTTTTCAAAAGCTTTGCCTATCTCAACAAAGTCCTCTCCATCCACGAACAGAGTCTCATAAGCTTTCCACACACGCTTACCATCTTCAACCACAGCACTGTGTTCTATGGTATTATGCTTACTCTTATACTCTGCCCTGGCATCTGCTAAGTGAATAGATGTATTCTTGTCATAGTCCACACCTATTAACAGCACCTTACCATTAAGCTTATAAAGCTTTCCTATAGGAGAATCTTCTCCGAAAATATCCCACAGATCGTGATTTTCTGTAAGATATTTAGCATGCGCGCCCCATGCTGCTACAGATCTTGCCGGGTGGTCACTTCGAAGAGCTCCTGGCCACTGACGGAACATTTCTGCCGTAGCACCCATGGTGTTTGTTGAGGTTATTTTTTTATCATAGGCTGGCCAGTTCTCTCGAATTATATTCCAATACTGCTCGTCCACATCCCAGTGAACTCCAGTATCAGGATCTAAGTTTTTCCAGGACTGGGTAGGCATCATAATTGTACCTTCCTGTCCAACTACTTCTATCAGTGCCTCAATAACAGTCTGGGCACCTCCACATACATAACCAATCTGACCAAGTGAAGTGTGAACCATAACGGAATCCCCTTTAGTCAGACCAACTTTTTTCAATGCATCTATTATTTCATTTTTCACAACTGGTTTCATAATCATCCCCCGCGCACTTATCTAACCCTTTACGGCTCCTTCTGCTATACCATTTACCATGTTTTTAACAAGGGCAAAATACAAGATTACTATTGGCACAGCAATAAACACACTACCTGCTGCAAATCTGGCGAATTCTGTTTCATCCAGACTCATAAGACCAACAGCAACAGTGTATAAATCTTTCTCCTTGAGTAAAAGCTTAGGCAAGATGAAATCTGACCATGGCCATGTAAATGATGTTAATGCCGTATATACGATAATCGGTTTTGACAATGGTAGATTAATCTTCCAAAATATCTGGGCTGAATTTGCTCCATCTATTTTTGCTGCCTCATCTATAGCCTTTGGAATGGTGTCGAAAAAACCCTTTTGTGTCAGATATCCCATAGGTGCACCTGCAGCATATATTAGGATCAATCCCCAAATCTGATTGATTAATCCGAACTGTGTCATCAGGATGTACACTGCTGTCATCCCCATGAATGATGGAAACATACCAAGAACCATTGTAGTTTTCATCATTGGTTTTCTGGCTCTAAACTCAAATCTGGACATGGTATAAGCAGTAAGTATTGTGAGAAAGGTTCCTAAAATACAGCTTCCTGCTGCAACAAATAAGGTATTAAAGAACCACCTAGGGTAATTGTACATGGTAGTATCGGTAAATAACCTCTTAAAGGTATCTATGCTATAGGCACTTGGAAAAAAGCCTTCAAAGGAATAAATACTTCCTGATTTTGAAAAGGAAGCCAGCACTATCCAAAGACATGGAAAGAAGAATATAAATCCAACAACTATAAGAAGGGCATAAGTCCAGGCTACGTCAAATATTTTTCCGAAACTATGCTTTTTCATCATTGGAATGTATCCTCCTCTTTATATGATGGTGAATTCACGTAAACAACAAGTGAAATCACTGAAGTGATAATAAAAATTATCAAACTTATTGCTGCACCTATACAGTAATAATTATTATCAATTGAAAGATTGTACAGCCAGTTAATTAATAAATCTGTATCACTGGCAAGGAAATACCCATCCAGATATAATCCTCCTCTGAGGAAATAGAAAATACCAAAATTATTAAAGTTTCCAATAAACTGACCTAAAAGTACCGGCATGGTAGCAAAAAGCATAAATGGCATTGTCAGCTTTTTAAACTGCTGAAACGGCGTAGCGCCATCTATTCTGGCTGCCTCATATAATGACATATCCCTGTTTGATAAATGCCCTGTTGCCAGAAGCATGATAGATGGAACACTTATCCAGCAATTAACCAAAAGTCCTATCAGTCTTGCTATCCACTTTGCATCCAAATCTAAAAATCCAATTGGCACACCGCCTGCACCTTTAATCATATGATTTATAGGTCCACCATATGAAAACATAAACTTGAAGGCCAGCAGTGTGATAAATCCAGGTATGGCATAAGCCAGAATTGGGAAAGCTCTAAAAATAGCCTTTCCTTTTACACAGTCTTTATTTAATAAAAGGGCCAGACCTATTCCTGCAAAATAATTAAGTGTTGTAGAAACCACTGCCCACAAAATATTCCAGCCCAATATTCTAATAAAGGTAGGAGCAAACTTTGAGAGTGTAAGTATCTTTTTAAAGTTTTCCAAGCCGACCCAGTCTACAAGCTCCGGCGGAACAATACTCCCACCATAATTAGTGAATGAAATAAGTATCATAAATATAATTGGAAGAATATTGAAAACACATATTCCAATCACAGGTAAAACTAGTACTGTCACATAGAATTTTCTATCTACGAATTCCTTTAGCTCATCTACAAATCCTTTTGGATTCTTTCCTGAAATTATCGTATTTTCGATATTTATAGCATCCCTAATATTAGATACATATACCCCAATAAAAATAGCCATTACTATCCATGCAAATATGCCCATCAGAAGCATTACAACAGAATTATCTCCTGCTATACCAAGCCAGGCATCTGCCTTCTGGGTTCCTAAGGTAAAAAATCCTTTTATATCATTACATCCTCTAAGAACCATATAGGAAATAAAGCCTATCTCAAAAAGTAGAAAAATCAATCCCTTGGCAACGCATCCATATAGAATTTGACCGCTTCCCATAATCAGTGCGGAAAGCTTCACTCGCCATGAGCTGTTTTTGAAAGCTCCCATGTGATTTTTAAATCCTTCTAACATTATCCTTTCCTCTATTCCAAGGTATATATTGCATCATGAATCTGATTGCTCATATCTGTAAGACCTGCCTTCATTGAATCCAAGTCTTTATATTTCTTCTCAGCCTCGCTTCGGAATGCATCCTTTGCTAAGTCGGTAAAGAATGTCTGTCCTGGTGTCCAAATCTGGCTCACTTCTTTAATGGATGGCATCAATACTATATTTCCCTTATCCAGCTCATCAAACATACCCTTTGAAAGACCACCTAAATCTGATGCAGCATCCTCTCTTGCAGGGGCTATTCCAAGAGTCTCATTTCTAAGCATAATCATCTCGTAGCTTGTTGCAAAATCAACGAAAGCCAAACAGGCATTGGGATATTTTGTGTAAGAGCTAATAGCATAGCCATTTACACCGCCCATGGACTTGCTATCCACAAGCTTTGGATTTTCCTCGGTAAGATTTCCACTTTCAGGAAGCTGAGGAAGCCCTGTCATGACAAGATTCTCCTTTGCCTTCTCCTCTGCTTCCTCCTGAGAAGCACCATCTGCTACATATGAATTAACAAGCTCATCATAGAATGTTGAGTATGTATCTGGAGTAGAAAGAGTAGCAAAATAAGTTCCATCAGCAAGCTTACTGTAAGCATTTGTTGTGATAGTATCATCGATACAGTCCTCATTCATTGTGCTGGCAAGCTGGCTTAGTACCCATGCTCCTTTTTCTGCTTCTCCTGCTGCAAACCCGATATCCTCAGGATTTGTATTGTTATCTCCAAAAATGTAACCACCATACGAAAATAAGAATCCACTTGAAAAATACACGTCAAATAACGACTTCATGTAACCATACTGATCTGGATTCTCCTGATGACGCTGAACCGAAAAATC
>JAEEGL015853275.1_pt1 | contig 13132 bp, 5 predicted proteins | sample 9134231 | NCBI WGS metagenome assembly JAEEGL01 (sample SAMN16246548, study PRJNA631951) | gut metagenome | biome: gut microbiome; feature: rumen; material: fiber-attached | host: Bos | place: Iran: Karaj | collected 2018-10
TCCTGCGGACCGCCACTGGCAGGATAGCCACCGGCCAGGCTCTGGACGTCACCATTCACATCCACCGTCACCATACGGGTAAGATCTTCCTTGTCACCCGTATTGGTAGCCCATACCTTGAGGGTTCCCTGCTCGGGAGCGGTGAAGCTCACATAACGGTCCGTTCCACTGCTCTTTCCACCCCACTGGAGATACGTGGTGTTATACTTGCACTTGCTGGACCAGAAGACGTGGAGGTCGTTGAGGGTGAAATCTGCGCTGGCGATATCACTGCCTGCGGCACCCAGCTTGGCAAACTCGGCCTGCCAGTCGGCATCGGAGAAGTCCCAGGTGACGGTTACTTCCACCGGCACGTCACCGCCCTTAGGCTGGATAGCGATAGAGGCCACGCCCTGTCCAGACTTGACATAGTAGATGTCGTCCTCGCGCGGGAAGGCCTGCACGGAGAAATTGTACAAACCGGCCTTGAGAGCGGCGATGTCTTCGGCGGAAACAGTGAAGCTCAGTTCGGTCTGAGGATCCTGTGCGCGCTTATTGAAAATGACCACATAGTAGGCGGCATTGTCTACGGCTTCCCAGCTAACGGTGACGGCGGTCTCGTCGCCCTCGGTGAGGGTAACGGGCTCTACCACCGGCTTAGGAGTGTCCAGAACGGGATTGCCGGCCAGAACGTCTTCGCTCCAGGCCAGTTTCACCAGGGAGATCTCGCCAGTAGCATAGAGGTACACGGTACCTTCGCCGGTCACTTCCGGAATCACCACTTTCTGGACTTCGCCCTTGTTGGGCGTCATCACACCACCCTGTACGGCCAGGCCGTTGTCGTCGTAGAGGGCTACCACCACGGAGGAGGCACCGCCGTTGGCAACCAGCAGGTCCACGGAGCCGGGCTTGTCCACCTTGAAGGAGATGTAACCCTCGGTAGGGACACCCTTCTTGCTAACGGCAGAAGCCTGCAGGAAGTTGATGCCGCCGTCGGCATTGATGGGATAGGCTTCGCTGCCCACCAGCATCAGTTCGTCGCGTACGCGGGCGTTCTTCACATTACCGGCGAAGAGGCTGGCATTCTGAAGGTTCCATACGTGGGCACCCTCAATCACGTGCTGGGTGAGGTCTTCGGGCTTCTCTACATAGGCAATCCACCACTTGGGAGCACCCACCTTGCCCTCGATGAGGTCCTGGGCGGCCAGCTGGAAGAAGTTACCCTTGGAGTTGTAGCAAGGATCCACGTCAATGGTCTTGAAGCCGGCGGTAGCGGCATCCACTTTCAGGAAGAAGTCCTTGCCCTGGGCATAGCTCCAGTTACCGGAAGCGGTGAGGTTAGGCATCACGGTATTGGCATTGTCCTGGATGAGTTGGGCCTTGTCAACGGCATCGGTGACACCGCCGTCTTCCCAGAGGAAGAGGTTGTTCTTCAGGATCAGATCCAGCTGTACGCGGGGAGCGAAGAAACCACGGTTGTTGCCGTCGTCCATCGTTGCTACGTTCTTCACGGTATTGTTCTCGAAGTCGATAGTGCCGATGTGGATGGCATCGTTGGCATCGATACGGAACATGGAACGGATACCCTCATAGATGGTGTTGTTCACGAACTTCACCGTGGTGATGGTGGTAGCCTTACGGATGTCGAAACAGTCACCGCCGCTTCCCAGGATGTCGTGGATGGAGCAGGTGTCGAAGAGCACTTCGCCCACGGTGAGGACACCGTTCTTGTTGTTGTAGAAGAGGCCGCACTTGTAACCGGAAATTTCGCAGTTCACGAAGGCAATACGCTCCAGGGTGGCCGGATTGGCGTCGTCGGAGAAGGTGACCACGTGGCTGTTGGAGCCGGCATCGGCCAAGTGGATGTTCTCGAAATAAATGGAACTGCCGGAAGCCAGAATGCTGGAGATATCCACGACACCCACTACGGACGGCATGGAGCCGTCGGCGGCCAGCTCACCCACCAGGGAGAGGGAGGCCACGGGCTTGGCGGTACTCATCGAGTAGGCCACGTCGCTGTAGGCCAGGTAGTAGTTACCACCGGCGGCTACGGCGGCCTGGAGTTCGGCCGATGAAGTGATCTTCACGGCTTCGCCCTGGGCAGCCTGGGTCCAGGTGTCCACGGTACCGCGGGAAGCGCTCATGTAGAAGAGGGTAATCTGGTACTCGGCACCGGCGGCAAGGCCGTCGATGGTGGCGGCAGCGGCCTTCTTCTCGGCGGCAGACAGTTCCTTCTTCACGGTGGAACCGCCCTTCACGGGAACGGCGCTGAGTTCCGTCACTTCCTCATAGTCGGAAACATCCTTGCTCCAGGCCAGGGAAATGGAAGAATCGGTGCGGCCGGTTACCTCCAGATAGAGGTTGTCCTTCACGGCGTAGGTCTTGATACCGCCGTCGCTCTCGAACACGGCCACTTTGGATTCACTGCCTTCCACCTTGAAGCCGTCGGCATCCAGGCGGTAGGCATACACGGTGAACCAGTACTTCTGGTCGGCGGTAAGGCGGACCGTATAGGGAACCTCCTCCGGAGCCAGTTCTACCGAGCTGTCCAGCGTGGTGAGTTCGGCATCTTTGTAAATGGAAAGGAGATACTGCTGGGCGTCTTTGGTCACGTCCCAGGAGAAGGTGACATAGTCACCGGTAGCAACGTCCACGCGGGCTGCCAGATTCTGCGGTTCCAGGCAGCGGGCAAGGCTGAGTTCGGTGATTTCCTTGAACTCTTCCTTCTTGGCGCAGCCGGCCAGCAGGGCCACCGAGGCCACTACAGCCAGTGAGACTTTCAAAATATTCTTGTAGTTCATAATGCGTCAGATTATTGAATGCTGTCGTAACCGTAATCGTTCTTGATCATACCCTGACTGTTGATCATGGTCGTGTTGAAGATGGGCCAGAACATATACTGATCGGGGTCGGCGTCGTAGATACCTTCGATGAGGGCATCGTACAGGCCGGTATCGGCACCCTTGCTGTCCACAATCTTGTTGAAGTATTCGGCCTTCTTTTCCCAGGCGCCGGCGGGCTTCACGGCTTCACCGCTGAATCCGTAGACCACCAGTTTGTCGCCGTCCAGCTGCCAGTACACATCGCCGCCCAGCTTGTTCACCACCTTTCCGTTAGGAGCGGTGAGGTTGTCGCGCAGGTTCTTCATTTCGGTCTTGGCCTGGATCATCTTGGTCTTGAGGATGCCCCAGCGGATGAGGTCGAACTTGCGGGTCATTTCACCCACGAACTCGAGAGCACGCTCGTCCACGATGGCGTCGAACATGGCTTCCTTGGTGGTAATGCCGTTCACATAGGTCTCGGCCATATCCTCGTTGCCCTTGAAGGCACGCTCGCGCACCGGCAGGAGGTAACTCTGGGCCGCTGCCAGGTCGCCGAGTTCGTTGGCAATCTCGGCAGCCATCAGGAGGATGTCGGCGTAGCGCATGACCACGGGCTTCACGCCGTCGTCGTTGCCGCCCGTGTAGGGCTCACGCTGCATCCAGTCCCAACGATACTTGCCGAAGTACCAGCGCTGGATACCCACCAGTTCGGGTTCGTCGTCGGCATTCCAGCGCCAGTTCACGCAGGAAACGTCGCGGCGCACATCCTTGGCGTCGTACTTGAACCACATGGTAGGAACGGGGCCGGCGTCACCGCCACGGGTGACCTTGGAGCCACCGGCGTAGCTGGAGCCCTCGGAACGCACTGCAAAAGTGTAGTTCCAGCGGCCACGGCCATTGGAGAAGGGAATCACGTAGAGGGTCTCGGAGTCGGGACCGGCTACCAGGTTGTCATGGTTGTTCTGCTTCTTCCAGTAAGCCTCGAAGTCTTCCAGGGTGGCAGTGCCGGAGGTGATGGCAGCTTTCAGGTGAGCGAGGGCCTTGGGATAGAGCACGTCCTTCTTCAGGTCGGGATCGTTGGTCTCGCGGATGGTACCCAGGTCACCGGTGCCTTCCTGTCCGTCGGCGGGACGGAGGGACAGACCGGAAGCCATCAGGGCAATACGGGCGTACAGGCCCTGGGCGAACATCTTGTTCACGCGGTCGGTACGGGAAGTGGCGGCGGTGGCACCGGCATAAGGCAGGTAAGGGATAGCCTCGTCCAGGTCGGCCAGCAGCTGCTTGTAGATGACGTCACGGTTGGCCTTCTTCACATAGATGGTATTGCTGGTGGTAGACTCGAAACGGGCGGGAACATCGCCCCAGGCCTTCACCAGGTCATAGTAAATCATGGCGCGAAGCGTGAGGGCCTCACCCAGCAGATAAGCCATGTCGGCATTCTCCTGCGGATTGCCATACTGACGGATACCTTCGATCACGAGATTGGCGCGCTCGATGGCTTCGTACATCTTGGCAAAAGGACCGTTTTCCAGGTTCAGCTGGCTGTTGTTGGGCTGCAGGGAATAACCGGCAATCTGATATTTTTCATCGCTGGTCTTGAAGGTGTTGTACCACTCGATATCGCTGTTCAGGCCAATCCAGGGAAGGTAACGGCCACGATAGTTGTTGGTTTCACCGAAAGACTGCGCAATGGAGAAAATGGTATTCTCGGTAAGGGAATAGTTGGAGTAGACGGTAGCCGCGTCGAAGGTGGACGGGGATGCCGAATCCAGGAACTTTTCGCAGGACACCGCCAGGGTAGCCATCAGGGCTACAGAAAGGATATATACAATCTTTTTCATAAGGCAAGCGGATTAGAAGGTGAGGTTGAGACCGGCCACGAAACCGATGCTCTTAGGATAAGCGGAATAGTCCACGCCGGGGGTGAGCGGAGTGGAACGGCGGGTGTCCACTTCGGGGTCGTAACCGGAGTACTTGGTGAGGCAGAACAGGTTGGTACCCGTTACATACACGCGAAGCTTGCGGATGTGAACCTTCTGGGTGAGCTTCTCGGGAAGCGTGTAACCCACGGTCACAGACTGCAGGCGCAGGAAGGAACCGTCCTCCACAGCCCAGTCGCTGAAGACAGCGTTGCCGATGGCCGGGTTCCACAGGGTCTTGCCTGCGTTCATGGCCTTGAGCTGGTCGGGATCGTTCACCAGTTCGCCGGTCTCCCAGTTGATGTTGGTCCAGCGCTTGTCCACGTCCATCATGTTGATGAGGTTGCGGTTGTAGAACTTGCGGGAGCTGGTGAATTCCACCTTGTTGGCGTTGTACACCTGGTTGCCGATCATGAAGTTGAAGTTGGCGCTGAAGTCGAAGCCGTGCACATAACCGGAGAAGTTGAAACCGCCGGTGAAGTCGGGGCTGGAATTGCCGATGACTGTGCGGTCGGCTACGGTGATCTTACCGTCGGAGGTGTGGCCGATTACGTTGCCTTCCTCGTCCTTCACTTCCACGCTGTTGTCGATATCCTTGTACTTGGGAGCACCGGGACGCATGTAGGCGGCGCCGATGATACCGGAAGCATCCGGAACACCTTCATTGAGCACCCACTTGGAGCCGTCCCAGGTGAAGTCGTCCACGGTATAGAAGCCGTCGCTCTTGTAGCCGTACATATTGCCCAGCGGCTGGCCCACCTGGACGATGTAGTCATCGCCGATTTCGGTGGAAGCCCAGTAGGACTGAGCCTTGATGCTCTCCAGGCCGCCCAGGTCGGTGACACGGTTCTGGTTGTAGGCGATGTTACCACCAATGTTCAGGGAGAAGTCCTTGGTGGATACGATGGGAGCGCTCAGGGTGAGTTCGACACCGCGGTTGCGGGTGGAACCCACGTTCTGATACTGGCTGTCATAACCCGATCCGGGGATGGGGAAATTAATGAGCAGGTTCTTGATATCGTTCTGGTACACCTCGATGCTACCGCTCAGGCGGCTCTGGAAGAAGGAGAAGTCCAGACCGATGTTGTGGGTATAGGTGGTTTCCCAGGTGAGGTTCGGGTTGTTGAGCACCTTACCGGCGGTGAAGATGTTCTGGGACATGGAGATCCAGGAACTGGTAGAGGAAGCGTACTGCTTCATCAGCTGGCCGGAAGGAATGTTGTTGTTACCGGCGGTACCGAAGCTGTAGCGGAGCTTCAACTGGTCCAGCCAGCTATGGGCGTTGTCCATCCAGGGCTCATTGGAGATGGTCCAGGAAACGGCGGCCGAAGGGAAGAAGCCCCAGCGGTTGCCGCGGGCGAACTTGGAGCTGCCGTCGGCGCGCAGCGTCACGCCGATGGAGTAACGTCTCTTGTAGTCGTAGTTGATACGGCCGAAGAAGGACAGGAGCTTGTCGTCCGGGCTGTAGTAGTTGTTGGACGAAGAAGGAACGCCGGAAGCCATGAAGTTCCAGGCCATGGCGGCATCGTAGAACGTAGGCAGGCCGTCCACCAGGGCCGTGAGCGTGTTGCTCTTGGTGATGGTCATTTCTTCACCTAGGAGGGCGGTGAGGTTGTGGTCGTCGTTCTTGATGACGTTGGCGAAGTCGTAATTGAGGGTATTGGTGTTACGATAACGCCTGCGGAAGAGTTCCTTGTGCTCGGTGGAAGGCGTGTTCTTCACGGTGGAAGTGTTGGCCACATAGTAAGTGGTGAGACCGTAGAAACGGTCGTCGCCCTGGCGGTAGTCTTCCAGGCCGCCCTCGATCTTGAGGTTCAGCTTGTCAACGATCTGCCAGTTGAAGGCAGCATTGGCATTCCAGGTGGTACGGACACGCTTGGAGTCGTTGTCGGCCACGGAACGGAGCGGCGGAGCGTTGTCGCCGAAGTCCTGCTCCAGGTCGGAGTCGGAGGAGGTGCCGCCTACGGGGATGGGTGCATAGGAAACGGCGTGCTTGAGACGGCCGTTACCGGAGGTGGTAGCACGGTCGTTGATGCCGTTGGCGCCGCTGCCGCGCACGTTGATGCGGGAGAAGCGCACATTCACGTCGATGCTGGTGGTCTTGGACGTCTTGAAGTTACCCTTGAAGTTCAGGTTGTCGCGCAGGTAGTTGGAACCGGACATGATGGCGTTGTCGCCCATATGAGCATAACCCAGGGTCCAGTTGTAGTTCTCGCCGCTGCCGGAAATGGAAGCGTCGGCGCTGAAGGAAGAACCGGTGTTGCCGAAAACTGCGCCAATCCAGTCGTTTCCTACTACACCGGCGTACAGGTCGATGTCGTCGAAGGAACCGAAGTAAGGGGTGTAGTTGTCACTCACCTTGTCGCGGATGCTGGCCAGCTCGTACTGGAACTTCACGAAGTTCTCGGGGTTCATCGGCTGGATGGCACTCTTGTTGGCCATGGTCTTGAGACCATAGTAGGTGTTCAGCTTCACAGACACTTTCTGGCCTTTTTCGGCGCTCTTGGTGGTCACGATCACAACACCGTTAGCACCACGGGAACCGTAGATGGCGGTGGAGAAAGCGTCCTTCAGAACGTCGATGGAGGCGATTTCCGAAGAGGAGATGTCGTTGATGGATTCCACCGGGAAACCGTCCACAATGTACAGCGGGCTGCTGTCCTGGGTGATAGAGCCGCCACCGCGGACGCGGATCTTGATGTCGGCGTCGGGGTCGCCTTCGGTGGTCACTACGGACACACCGGCCATCTTACCGGACAGGGCCTCGGTGACGGTGGTCACCGGCTGTTCGGCCAGTTTGTCGGCACCCACGGACGACACGGAGCCCAGCAGGTCGCGGCGCTTGACGGTGGCATAACCCACCACCACTACCTCGTCCAGGAAGGTCTGGTCGGCCTTGAGGACCACATTGATTTCCGTCTGGCCATTGATGGCGACGGTCTGGTCTGCCAGTCCGATAAAGGAGAAGACCAGATTCACTGCATTGGCGGGAACCGTGAGGACATAGTCACCGTCGATACCGGTGATGGTACCGGTGGTGGTGCCCTCGACCATGACGCCCGCACCGATGAGCGGTTCACCGTTCTCGTCGGTCACCACACCTTTTACGGTGGTCTGGGCCGACAGGGAAAGTGCCGTCACCATGCCAAGCAGTGCAAGAATGAGTTTCTTAGCTTTCATTAGCGTTGGTTGTTAGTTAAAAATTATTGGATTAAAGATTTGTGTACTGGGAAGATTTGTTCTGTTCGCTCACGATATCCTTCACCAGGTAGTGAAGGTACATTTCCAGGTTGGTATAGCGCTTCTTGGGATCGATCGCATACTGCTGCGCATCGGTGGCGTCGCTCTTGTTCAGGCCGAATTCTTCCTCGAACCAGTTGGGCATGCCGTCGGCGTCTGCGTCGCGAAGGGCACTGATCTGCTCCTCCGTAGCTTTGTACACCGGCCAGCCGTTCACCCAGGTGCCGTCATTGACATCTGTCTGGGTGTCGATGAGGCCGCCGGTAGAGCCGTTGCTGCCCACGTACGTAGAGGATCCGTCCTTCGCTTCCAGGGCAATGCGGGCATCGATGGCGTCGCGCTTGTAGCTGGCGCCGGCATAGGCCAGCACGGCAGTGAATGCGTCCGCGGCATCCAGCAGGTACAGGGAACTGGGGCTGTCGGCATAGGTAAAGGCCGATGTAGCCTTGATAGTGGCGATGACGGAGCTGCTGGCGGTAGTGCCCGTCCAGTTGTCGGCTGTCATCCCGTCCTTGCCGTGCATATGGTTACCCGTCATATAGAAGTGGCCGGGAACCACGGAGGTGGGTTCCGTCTTTTCACAATTTTCGCACTTGACGGTGGGATCCAGGAACCAGATATGATTGTTCGGCGTGGCCGGGCCCGGTTTGTAGTAGTTGTTGAGGATGTTATACTTCTTAAAATCGGATCCCTTCTTGCTCTCGCCGCCATAGGTGCTGTTCCCCTTCCAGTTATAGATGACGTTGTTCACCATGGACAGGGGGCCCTTCTGGGTGCTCACATAGTCGTGATCCAGGCGGGAATTGCGGCTGTCGTGGTGGGCCAGCAGGTTGTGGCTGTAGGTGGCGTTGGTGCCGCCCCAGATGCCGCCGTAACCGTGGGAACCCTTGCCATGGATAGAGTTGCGCAGGCTCTCGGTGACCATATTCCAGGAGAAGGTGAAATTCTTCATGCCATAGAAGGAAGCGCATTCGTCCGTACTCCAGCTCACGGAGCAGTGGTCAATGACAATCTTCTCGTAGGAATCATCCGTTTTGTTCATTACCTGGATGGCGTCGTCTTCCGTCTTCTTCTCGTCTCCCATGCGGCAGCGGATAAAGCGGACAATCACATTGGAAGCGCTGATGCGGAAAGTATAGTTCTTCAGGCAGATACCGTCACCGGGGGCCGTCTGGCCAGCAATGGTGAGGTTGCCGTTCTTGATGTTCAGCTGGCTGTTCAACGCAATGGTGCCGGCCACGTCGAAGACGATGGTAAGGGGACGCTCCCCTTTCTCAATGCCATAGCGCAGGGTTCCCTGTTCGCTGGAGCTGTCGTTAAGGGAGGTCACGTGGTACACCTTGCCGCCACGGCCGCCGGTGGCCCACATTCCGCCGCCTTCGGCGCCCGGGAATGCGCGGGCTTGGCCGTCTTCCTCGGCCTGGGGAACGTCAAACTGCGGATAATACTTGGTGAGATCCGGCGTCTCTCCGCCGCCACCGCCGCCACCGGATTCCCCGGCCGTGGTAGCCTGGACCGACGTCCACTTGGAGGTCTTGCCATCGGCCACCGACTGTACGGAGAAGGCGTAGGTGGTCCCCTTCGTGAGGCCCTGCACCGTAATGTTGCGGTTGGAAGTCTTGTTCTCCTGGACCAGCTGGCCGCCGGTCTCTATCTTCCAGTTGTAGCCTTTGGCGCCTTCGGCCGCAGACCACTGGAAAGTGAGGGAGGTTTCGCCGGCATCGCCGTGCAGGGCCAGGCCGGTGGGAGCGGCCGGGCCGTCGGTTTCGGGGGTTGTCCCGCCGGGAGTGTCCTTGCTGCCACAGGCGAAAACCGCCAGGGCCGCCATAGTCAGTATGACAAAATGCATTTTCTTCATATTCTCTCGTATTCCAGCGCCGCCCAGATGAGGGGTCCGATCCCCTTGGGGTCATTGGAACGGACGGGTTCGTTGATATAATAGTCGTAGTCTCCGCTGCGGTTGCCCTTGCCGCCCAGGCCGGCTACCTCGCAGCAGTGGTCCAGGTTCACCAGACCTTCTTCATCCACGCGCACGAACGTCTTCAGCAGTTCGTCATAACGGGTGCAGGCATCGGCCTGCGTAATGCCTTCCAGCACACCCAGACGGGCGCCCTTGAGCATCGCGTACACGAACATCGCGCTGGCGGTGGCCTCCAGGTAATTGCCTTCCGCGTAAGGGCGGTCCAGCACCTGGTACCACATGCCGGTGGTCTGGTCGGCGAAAAGCGGAATGGCCTGGAAGCAGCTGTTCAGGATGCGCACCAGGGCGTCCTGCTGCTCCCCTGCCGGGAGAATCTCGATGACGTCTACCAGTGCCATCACGTACCAGCCCATGGCACGGCCCCAGGCGTGGGCGCTCTGCCCGTTCTCCGGGTTGCACCAGAACATCTGGTGGGAAGAATCCCAGGCGTGGCGCAGCAGGCCGGTTTCGGGGTCCAGGGTATGGTCATAGACCGTCTGGAACTGCAGGACGATGTCGTTAAAATGGGCCTCGCGCTGCAGGCTGTCGGCCACGTAGCGCACGGTGTATTCGGCATAGAAGGGCTGGGCCATATACAGGCCGTCCAGCCACATCTGGTTGGGGTATATCTTCTTGTGCCAGAAACCGCCTTCCGGGGTGCGGGGCTGGTCCAGGATCTGGCTGTAGAGCGTGTCCATGGCGGCGCGGTACTTCTCCTTCCCCGTCTTGTCATACAGGCCGAAAAGGGTGCGGCCGGGGCAGATATGGTCTGTGGAGAAATTGCTCTTTTTGTACTTGTAGATGCGGCCGGTGCTGTCGATGATGGCGTCGTACCAGGCGTCCACGTAATCGAAAGCTTCCTCGGGTGCCGCATCCAGCAGGGCCTTGAGTTCAAGGCCGGTGGTGTAGTTCCACTTCAGGTTTCCTTCCTGGCCGTCGATGTAGGTGGCCTGGGGACAGCGAACCATCTCCGAACGGACCACCTCCATGGACAGCGGGGCCTTGGCCGTACACGCGGCCAAGGCAAACACACACATTATGAAATTTAAAGAACGCATCATTTATTGTTGTAAGGGTCCCAGACAATACCGTCCTGCTCCTGGTACATTACCTTCTGGAAAGTATAGTCTTTCAGGTCTTTCTCCTTCAGGGTATGGGCCCACTTCACGCGGGGTCCGCGGGCGCCGGGGCCGTAGTTGCCGTATTCGGCATAGTAAGAATTCTTCTTGGTGTCCGGCTTGCCTTCCTTCTCCCAGTCGTGCCAGCCTTCAGGCAGTATGTGGCCGCCCAGCTCGCAGTTAATGAAAACGGTCTTGGCGTAGGCGCCCCAGGGACGGCCCAGGTAGCACTTGTCAATGCCTTCGTCGGCCGTGAGCTTGCAGTTCAGGAACACATAGCCGTACTTCTGACCCTGCAGCGTGCTGGCAGCCGTGACATAGCTGTTCTTCTTGGAATGGATGTGGCAATTCTCGAAGAAGGCAATGCTGGTACCGAAGATGAAATCAGTGGTACCCTCAATGTAGCAGTCCTTGAAGTAATTGCGCTTGATGCCGCCGAACTTGCCAAACCGGCCATAGGTGTACAGGGTGTCCTGGTTGCCCAGGAAACGGCAGCGGTTGAAGAAGAGGAAGTCGCCGTCGGTGAACACCGCCACCGCCTGGCCGATTTCCTTGCCCTCGCCGGCGCTGTTCTCGAAGCTCAGGTCTTCGAAGGTGATGTAGCTGGCGTGGATATAGATGGAGGCGCTGCCGGAAGTGCCCACGGCGATGTCCCGGTTGGGCCAGAGGGCCTTGGCGTATTTGTCAAACGTGATGAGCGTGTTATCGGCGCATTCACCTTTAATATATAAGCGGAACTTGGTGTGCGGGATGGAGACCATCTCCTTGTACACGCCGCTGCGGATGAGGAGACGGGTGATCTCCTTGTGGCTGTAGTCCGGGCAGGCGTCAATGGCTTCCTGCACGGTCATAAAGTCACCATGACCGTCGGCCGACACCACAAAATGATAGTACACCAGGCTCTTGGCCAGTTCGGGAAGCTGCTCCCGAATGCGGTCGCACACGATTTCCGTCACCTTGCGGGCGCCGCAGGGCACCAGGTGGGTGTTGTCGTCCTTGCCGGTGGAAATCATGAAATACGCCTTGGAAGCTTCGTCCCCCAGCCCCTCGATCCAGTCCAGGGTAGGAGTGGTGATATCCAGAAGGGTGACGCCCTTTTCTTCGGCCACGGCCTTCATGGCGGCGGGATAGTCCGTGTGGCAGTTGCGGTCCAGTTGGCCGTTCTTGAACCAGCGACGGGCCACCGGAGTCAGAAGCACGGGGATGCCGCCTTTTTCGCGCACGCCGTCGATATAGGTGCGCAGGTTGTCCTGGTAGGCGCCCCAGGCCGCCGCGTAGCGCGCGGGGTCATCGGCCTTGGCGTCGTTATGGCCGAACTGGATGAACACATAGTCTCCGGGCTTTACGGCATTGTACACCTGGTCCCACAGGCCCAGGTCCATGAAGCTCTTGGTGCTGCGCCCGTTCTGGGCATAGTTGATCACCTTCACCTCGTCGGGGTTCAGGAAGTTCTGGAACATCATGCCCCAGCCGCGCTCCAGGCCCGCCTTGGGCAGGTCCTTTTCGGCCATGGTGCTGTCGCCCATCAGATGGACGGTGGTGAAGGAACTGGCCATAAACCAAACTACTGCCAGATAGAGGATTCTTTTCATAACTGTTCTCCGTTAACGGTCACATTCTCGAAGGTGACATTCTGTGCGTTGTGGATCTCCACGCCTTTGGTGGCGGTGAAGCGGCTGTCCTTGAAGGTGACATCGGCCAGCGGCAGCTCCGGCAGGCCGTTGATATAGATGGCCTGCTTGGCACCGGCGCACACGATGTTCTCGAAGTGGATGTCCCGGAACTCGGGGGTGGTCTCATCCACCGGCGGGAGGATTTCTTCCACCTGGGCATCGGCCCGTTCGGTAGAAGCTACGCCCGCGTAATATAAATTAAAGGTAACGGCCTCGGCCACGATGTCCTTCATATAGATGTTGCGGCAGGTGATGTCCTTCACCAGACCGCCGCGTCCGCGGGTGCTCTTGAAGCGGAGGCCCACGTCGGTTCCCAGGAAGCGGCAGTTCTGCACCAGGATGTTCTGGGCGCCGCCGCTCATTTCGCTGCCAATCACAAAACCGCCGTGACCGTGGTACACGGTGCAGTTCTCTATGACGA